>MWWH01000236.1_pt1 | contig 15367 bp, 14 predicted proteins | sample 1047231 | NCBI WGS metagenome assembly MWWH01 (sample SAMN06349967, study PRJNA376086) | soil metagenome | isolation source: MG3-2 sample Antarctic (ecotone) soil | place: Antarctica | collected 2015-01-13 | reverse complement strand
GAAGGGTGGAAGGTCGAGACGTGTGGCGACGGCGCGGCTGCGCTGGAGAATCTTGAAAGCGGTGCGCGGTTCGATGTGCTGATTTTCGATAACAAGCTGCCGGACACAAGCGGAGTGGAGTTGATAAGGCGGGCGCGGATGCTGGCGCATCGGCAACAAACGCCGATCATCATGCTCTCGGCTGATGAAGTGGAAATGGAAGCGCGACGAGCTGGCGCTAATGCGTTCCTGCGAAAGCCGGGTGATGTGTCTTTAATTACTGAGACGGTCGCGCGCCTGCTGGCTCGCAAGTTACGGCAGCATTGAGAAGGGAAGAGAAGGCGCGCAGACCGGGGCGAAGTAACAGGCTTGGGGGAGGGGCGTTTGTCTCGTGCGCTCATCCGGTTGGCACAGTTGCGAGGTGGGCGCGGGCTGTGCCGGTGCGGGGTCGTCGCGTTATGGGTGAGGGCGCGGTGGCCCCGTCGAATTGAAATGAGACGTGCGCGGCGGGCGCACGTCTCATGCTGGCACGTCCGCGCTTGGGCGGGGCGGGCTGTGCTGCTGGCCGTCGCGTAAAGGGGCGCGACGGCCTCTGATTCGCTGATAACAAAGCTGCGGGATGCGCGCTCGGTTTGTGGCGCGAATCTGCGCTCATCGCGCCAGCCCGGTCTGTTGTGTTCGTTCCGCACTAAGTAAATGATGACGGCAGAGTGGCGGATAACGCGCTGCAATTGCAGCAGATAGTCTTAAGTCCAATGTTTTCAGTAAAAGGTATCTAAAATAATGATTGACAGCAAAGAGCATGTCGAATATACATTCCGCGTCACCGAAGACAGGCTGATTTGATAAGCCGGAATCGTGTTGACGAAATCCTCATAAGATTCCGCCAACTTCGCCTTACAAAAGCGTGAAGGACATAAATGTTAAAGCCCCTCAGCAAGCGCTTCATCGCCTCGGAAAACTCAACTCACTTGAGGTGTCCATAAATGAAAAACCTGAAAGGCAAGATTGAACTCACAGCCAATCTCTCTATCATTGCTGTAGCAGTGTTGCTATGCATCGTCTTGGTGAAATCCTATATTATCCCCGCGCCTGTCCAGAACTCACCCGCAGCGCCTACCGAAGCGAGAAATGCGACTAAGCGCGGCGCTCCAATCACCCTGCCGGGAGTAGACTGGCAAAAGAACGGGAAGACTCTCCTTCTTGCGTTATCCACTACTTGCCATTTTTGCACTCAAAGCAGTCCTTTTTACCAGCGTGTAGTTAAAGAGCGTGGCGACACGCAGTTGATCGTGATAGTCCCGCAAGCGGCGGACGAGGGACAGTCTTACCTTAAACGGCTGCGCGTGGATATTAATGACGTAAGACAGGCTTCGCTGGGAGACATTGGCGTAAGCGGAACGCCTACGCTCATCCTTGTAGATAGTACCGGCGTCGTGGCTGATTCTTGGGTTGGTGCGCTCACGCCCGACAAGGAGAATGAGGTCATCAGCCAGTTGAGTACAGAACGCGCTAGCAAGTAATCGCGGGAGGGTTCGTGGTGCTTGAGACCGGGAATAAAAAACAGACTCTAAGACGTTTTACCTTGATGCTTCTCGTCTTCGATCTGTCCATATTCACGAAAGATTCGACGAACGCCTCATCGTTATTATTCCAGTCGCGTCCAAAGCTGGCTGCCGCTTCTATAACGCTTCAATGAGGACGCGCTGCGCCGCGTCATGAGCGCGTCCATCAAACAAATCTGAGCCGGATAATAAGGCTCAAGGTGATGGCACAAAATCAGAGCGGGAAGAGGATTCGAGCTTACGCAATCATGGCTAACAGCGGGGGAAGTCTCCCGCATGAATCAGGAGGAATGTATGACTAGCTTAAATCTGCGAAGGTTTCTTCTCAAGTTTATCACTTTAGGTGTCCTCGTCACTTGCCTGATTTTCTTTATCTATAAGGAGAAACATTCGAGTCTTGTGGCTGCTGCGCCGCAAGATCTAACAGTGCGAATAGAGTCGCAGCCGCAGTCCCCGTTGCAAATCTCATCAACAAATATTCTTTCTTCTGATCCGTTCGGCCCGAAAATTGAATTTACAGTTACTAATACCAGAGGAAAAGCGATCCGGGCGTTCACGGTAAGTCGTGAGGTAGTAACCGACAGAGGAAAACGCAGTGCTGCAACTCTTACTAATCTTACTACTCAAAGAAAAGTCCTACAGCCGGGACAGTCGAAATCAGACAGTATAAATGAGCCATATTCGCCAATTCCCATTAACAGCATCGTTTTGTCGATTGACTTTGTCGAGTTTGAAAATGGAGAGGCTTGGGGAAAGGATACGTACAATTCAGCCGAGCGGCTCGCGGGACAACGTGCAGGAGGGCGTGCTGCCTATGAACATTTTCGCCAATTATTAACACAGAAAAGTTCTTCGGCCTTAATAGAAGCTATCACATCGGAAGCGGATGAAATTATCCCCCCGCAGCAGCATTCACCTGAGTGGCAGGACGGATTTAAAACGGGGTTCGGTCTCGTCCGCTTTCGCTTCAACAAGGCAAAGCAAGAGGGTGGATTGAAAAAAGTTGAGGTGGAGTTACAACAATCGTTCGATACGTCGGAAGGGAGGCCGGAATAATGCAGCGGCGTTTATCTTTCTTGTATCTGTTGGTAATAGCACTCAGCCTCTTCATACTTATAAAAGGCAAAGCGGTCGTGGGGCAGCAGAGCATCGGAAATCCTAGCTGTGAAGTAGCGACAGACGGTAGCTGCGCTTTTTTAGACTGTCTAGGCGGCCCTTTTCCAGAAGGCTGCAACCCTGAGCCAGTCTTGCAGAGAACTCAGTTATGTAGAGCCGATGTCCCACAAGGATGCACCAGAGTAAGCGACCCATCATGTTCTAACAGTACAACTGCTACTCTTGGCTACACGTGTGATGGAGGTGAGACACAAAAGTCTGAAATCAGGAGTATAACCTGTCCGGTGTCTTGTCCGTGCCCGACTCCAACGAGTCCTCGGCCAAGCTCAGGCTGTACATGGGAGAAACCCACATGCAAATGGCTATGCCCATGTCCTACCCCGACCAGTCCGAAGCCTGCTAGCAATTGCACATGGAACACGCAGCACTGTACTTGGGATTGTACTTTTGCTCCTACCTGTGCTAACCCGGTCAACTTCGGCCTCTACCCGACGACGGGTTGCCCCGTCGGCTCCGCCAACAACGGCGCGGGCTGCTGCGTTTGCAACCGCTCCTCCGCCTTCATCAATCAGTGCTTCAGATTCGGCGACTACGATGATACCTCTTGCAACTGCACGGGCTGCGACACCTGCGGCGGCTCGCCCATACTCATTGATGTTCTGGGCGACGGCTTCGCGATGACCAGCGCGGCGGGCGGAGTCTTCTTCGACCTGAACGGTAACGGCACGCGCGACCGCCTCTCTTGGACTGCCGCAGGCTCGGACGACGCTTGGCTTGTCTTAGACAGAAACGGCAATGGGTTGATTGATGCCGGCAGGGAGATGTTCGGCAACTTCACGTCGCAGCCTGACTCGGATGCGCCGAACGGCTTCCTCGCACTCGCCGAGTTCGACAAGGCCGAGCAGGGCGGTAATGGAGATGGCGTCATTGACAAGCGCGACTCAATCTTCGCATCGTTACGCCTGTGGCAAGACACTAACCACGATGGCATCTCGCAGTCTGACGAGCTACACGCCATCCGAGAGCTTGGCCTGAAGTCCGTCAACCTCGACTACAAGGAGTCGAAGCGGACAGACCAATACGGCAACCAGTTCAAATATCGGGCGAAGGTCAGGGACACGCGCGACGCGCAACTCGGGCGTTGGGCATGGGACGTATTCCTCGTCTCCGGCCAATAAGAGATAGCGACAACTCGAAAGACATCAGCGCCCGGCGGTCTTAGTGCTGCCGGGCGCTGGTATTCTGAGTGTTTCACCGCCGGTTGCGCCTCGGCCACATTTTATTTACCATGCCGCGCAACCGGGCAGCGGGTGAATCCTGCTGCTCACCGATTGCAGGGGTGAGGACTGTGATCGGACTCGAACGGGGATGCCGCTTCCAAAGGCTGGCATCCCCGTTCACTCTTTAGATTAGAATATCGGCGGCAGACCTAACGGGGGCGTATGCGCTGCCTCATTCACGGCTGACGACTCGAAAAGAGGGACGGGAAACATGGAGTGCTCACGCTGCGGCTCACACAACGTAAAGACGTTTGAAATGGCTTATGCCTCATACAATGTCGGCATCAGTTCTTGGGATACCCTCGTTAAACTTCTGCTTCTCGGCCCTCTAGGTCTGCTTATAAAGCCCCGGCGAAATAGTATCGCCGACATTACCGCGCCGCCTGAAAAACCTTTTCCTATCCTATCGCTCGTGCTCTGCTTCGTGTTCTTCTCGACGTTGGTATGGCTAGTGAGCATCTACCGGAGGCGGGGGCTAAGTTATCCTGAGACGCAGGACGCTTTGATAGTCAATGCCGTATTGTTAGTCATAACTTTGGTGGTCGTGAGTTGGGACGTTATTCGGTTTGTGAAAGCTAGAAAGGCATATCCAGAGCGGCTAGATAAGTGGGTTCATTCGTGGATATGTTTACAGTGTGGAATGAGGTATGAAGTCCGCGAGCAATTAACCTAACGCCCGAAGTGGAGGAATCGTCATGTTCAAGTTTGCGTCTGTGATTCTCCTGCTCGCCGCGGCGTGCCATACCGCGCTCGGTCAAGAGGCGTCGGCAACCCCGGAAGTCGGGACTGTGTACGACCGCTTTAAGGGTGAAACCCAAGTGTCCGCCTCGACCGTCTTAGAGAGGTATAAAGTCCCAAGCGGATTTTCGGAGACATACGAGACAATAGAGCTGGTGGCCTTATTCACCTATAAGGGGCAGAACCTTACCGCCGCCCCTTCAACTGTGAGGCTCGCGTTTCTCACTCAATCGCTCAACTTCCGCTTTGCTAACAACAGAGACTTTAGGGCTATCGTAGACGGCGAGCGTATCGCGTTCGGCGATATGGAATATAAGAGTAGTGATATGGGGATGTTCAAAAGGGAAGTGCTATGGGTGGAGACGCCCGCGCGTACTTTTCTTCAACTGGCCGGCGGCACCACTGTTGAGATCAGGGTGGGCAGTAAGGAAATCAAGCTGCAACCTAAAGACGTGGCGACGCTCAGAGCGGTAGCCGATAAATTCAGAAAGCTAACGCCCCAAGCCCCCGCCAAGAGAGGCGCGGCTAAACCTAGAGTGCGGGGATAAATTCGACATTTACAGCCCTATTATGGAGTTGGGCCGAATCATTCGGCATAATAATAGTTAGGCCGTGGTTTAATCTGACAGCCTTTAATCAGGAGGAAAGATGAAGAAATTTGTTTTAGTCGTTTTAATATTAAGCGCAGTTTTGCCGATAGCTGCACAGCAACGCAAAACTAAAGGAACGCGCAGTTCGACGCTGGCACAAGCCCGTGCGGATACATCTGTTCCAGAAACAATCATGATCGTGCCTGCTGGTGAAAATGCGCCAGAGTCGATCATTCGAGTGGTGTCCACGACGAAAATTGCAGTCGGGAAACACAGAGTCACCGTCGTGGGCGGGCCATGTCGGAGTCAAAGTAGGACTCGATTCGATTACATCATTGACACGAAGGAGACGCTCGCAAAGGGCGATCTCTTCTTTGTCGTACCTGTTGGCGATCCCTTCTCCGGGTGGGCATTGCGTCGCGCAAACTCGCGTGAAGCGGCGCAGTATGCGAACTGTCAATGGCGTGATAATGAGCCGGAAGAATCAATCCCTGATTACAGGACTTATATCGGCAAAGACCTTAACGAGCTATTGAGGGGAGTACCTGATGTAAATCGAAGGCTGAGAAAATTGCTGGGTCGTAATTACCAACTCTTTATGAACAATACTTCGGACAGTTTTTTGATTGAAAAAGCCCAGTAAATCAACGGTTATTTGAGCGGTTTATGAATTAAATGCAAGTTAGCTCCAAAGCTGAGTTGCATTTAATTCAGCCCCTCTTGAAGAATCAATAACTTACGGGAATCACTGCTCTAAAAAGTGTCCGAACCATTGATGAAGAATTTGACTGTATCCGCTGAGCTACAAGAGGAACAAGGATTCTTAAAAATGCACGGTCTTGCCCCTCACATGGGGACTGTCGAAGAAGCTGTTTTTCTGCTCTCCTTCTCAACCGGGAAATTACATTGTGCAATCTTGTCAGAGCGTTTCGGAAGTAGGTATAAACTCTTTAGCGAAGAGCCAAATAGCGCGCCAACCGCCTTAATTAGCCGTTTAATTTATAGGTAATGCCGCGCCTAACAACGGCTGCAACCCGCTGGGCGAAAACACATAATGGTCATTATCGGATGAACATCAGAGGCGCGGCAATTTCAGGAAATACTGCCGCGCTTTTGCCTCGCGGCTGGTCGAGACGAGCGCCGTATAGATCACTGTGTTCTGAATGTTCGAGTGGCCTAGCCAGTCCTGCAAAAAACGTAACTCTGCGCCCGCGTCTAGTAGGTGAGTAGCGATTGAGTGCTTCAGGACATGAAAATGTCGTTTGTCCGTCGGGATCGCTGCTTCCTCTCCGTACCTCTTCATCAAGACATCAAGCATCTGGCGGCTGATAGGCAAACCGCGCCGGGAAGGGAAGAGAATGGGTGAGTCCGTGTCTCTGTTCTTCAGCCACGCCTTGAGCGCCCGCACCTCGTCTGCCTGTAATGGATGCTCGCCGGACAGAGAGCCTTTCAGCCGGTGAAGCATGACGCGGAGCCGCTTGAGGTCGAGGTCGCTCACTCGGAGCAATCCAATCTCACTGGCTCTTAGTCCGTGCCGGTAGGCGAGCAGGAAAATAGCCTTGTCTCGTTTGTCTGTGATGGCCGCGAACAGTCGCCGCGTCTCATCGAGCGTGAGAAATTTAATCGTCTCGCTACGACGTGCGCGGGTGGCTTTATGCTCTGGCGGCTTCGGTGTGGCGGCTCTGCTCTTGTTGGCCTTAGCGGATTTCTTCTTAGCGGTCGCGGCTGGCATGAAGAGAGAATAACATGTTGGTCAGAACAACACTTATGTAGACAATGCGGCCCGACTCCCTTAACCTTTTGTCCCGCGTTAAGGAGGAGTCAGCCATGGATGAGCAACTTCGTTCCCGCTTCCTGTCCTACCTTGAGTGCCTTGAGCCGGGTGGCCGCGAGCAGGTCATCGCCTATCTCCGCATGATCGAAGCCCGCGCTTACGTGCCCGACACGCTTCGCGCCGCGGCGACCACGCTCAAGTTCTTCGTCACACAACTGCCCTCGGAGCGGCGCGCGCTGCTGGCGGGCGACCTCGCGCTGGCCGAACCACGAGACATCGACTCGTTCATCGAGGCCGAGCAGGCGCGCGGCCTCGCCCCCATCACCATCAACGTCAGGGTCTCCCAACTCAGAGAGTTCTTCCACTTCCTTATCGAGGAGGGGAAGATGGCGCGCCACCCCGTGCTGCGCCGCCGTCATCACGTCGCCGCGCCGGAGACGCTTCCAAGACCGATGCCGGACTCAGACCTGGTGCGCCTGTTCAGGGCGGTGGACTCGGTGCGCGACCGCCTGATATTGCTCTTCATGCTGCGCTGCGGGCTAAGGGTATCAGAGGCATGCGCGCTTGCATGGGAAGACGTTGATCTACCGGCGCTCACCGTCCGCGTCAACAGCGGGAAGGGCGACGTTGACCGCGTGGCTTACCTCGCCCCGGACGTTGAGCAGACACTACGGCTGTGGCAGACAAAGCGCAGCGGCTCGCCGTACCTCTTTCCCAGCCGGAAGGTCGCAGGCTTCCACATCGGGCGCAGGAATGTTTACGTGATGATGCGAAAGTATCTTACGGAGGCGGGCCTCGAAGGGCGCTACTCGCCGCACTGCTTGCGCCACACCTTCGCCACGCAGCTTTTGAACGCCGGCGTGACGCTCGAAGTCTTGAAGGAGTTGATGGGTCATCGCTCCATAAGGATGACGCTTCGCTATACGCAGCTCTACGACGAGACTAAGCGAAGACAGTATGATCAGGCGATGGAACGGATCACGCGCCACGCCGCGGGCGGGAGGTAAGCATGGGGCAACCGGCACAGATCGGACGATTCTGCCAGTACCTGCGAGTGCGTAACTACTCGGCGCATACGGTCGATAACTATGCCATTGATCTGCGTCTATTCTTCGAGGGAGCGGCTAAACTCCCGAAGAAAGTGACGTGGCGCGATGTGGATCGCTTCGTCGAGCGGCAGTACGCGAAGGGACTTGCCGCGACGACCATTAACCGGCGACTGAACGCCCTCAAGAGCTTCTTCGACTACTTAGCGGCGGAGTCCAACGCGGCCCCGGTTAACCCGGTCAAGCCGAGCCACCATCTGAGAGTGGGCAGGCCGCTTCCGAAGAAACTCTCACGCGAGCAGGTGCGGAGGCTCTTTGCGGTAATCAGTAATCCGGTTGACCGCGCCATGTTCCTGCTGATGCTGCGGTGCGGGCTGCGTGTCTCGGAGGTTGCGCGCCTGAAAGTTGGAGACGTGGACTGGGAGCAGGGGGCGATACTCATCAGCCAGGGTAAGGGGCGCAAGGATCGCCGCGTGTATCTATCATCGGATGCGACCGTCGCCTTGCGGGAGTGTCTTGGGCTGCGCCCGGCGAAGACGCCCGGCGGCTATCTGTTCTGGAATCAGAAGCGAAAGGGCAGTGAGCTTTCGGTGAAGGCGATTCAGAAGAAGATGGAGCGATACGCCGGCGCCGCCGGGGTGACGGCCAGTTGCCATAGCTTACGCCACACGTTCGCGTCGAACTTGCTGGAAGAGGGGGCCGAGATCGTCTCTATAAAGGAGTTCCTTGGACACAGTTCGGTGACATCGAGCGAGCGATACGCGCGGCTGTCAAACAGGAGAGTGAAGCAGACCTATTTGCAGACGGCGTTGTTGCATAAAGAGCTACAGAGACGGCGCTGCTGGTATCTTTGATGTGTGGCAAAAAAGAGAACCAAGCAGACGTACCGTCTCCGTAACTGGTCTGACTATAACAAAGCTCTCGTCGAGCGCGGAAGTCTGAGCATCTGGATCAGCGAAGATGTCCTTCAGGCGTGGAAGAGCACGGCGCGCACGGGGCAGCGCGGCAGACCTACCGCCTACACTGATGCGGCGATCCTCTGCATGGCGACGATGGCAGAAGTTTACCGCTTGCCGCTTCGGGCCACGCAAGGGCTGACGCGCTCTGTCGTCCGATTGCTCGGTGTCGAGTTGAATGTTCCCGACTACACGACGTTGTGCCGTCGTCGTCGCTCTTTGGAGGTTGCCTTGCCGCGCCGCGGCAACAGTGAGCCGTTGCACATGGTCGTGGATTCGACGGGCATCAAGGTTTATGGCGAGGGCGAATGGAAGGTGCGTCAACACGGATGGAGTCGCCGTCGCACATGGCGCAAACTCCACATTGGCGTCGATCAAGCGACGCATGAGTTGGTGGCGGCGGTCGTTTCGACCAACTCGTTCAAAGACTCGCAACTGTTGCCTGACTTGCTTGAACAGGTTGAGGACGAAATTAAACAGGTCTCCGCCGATGGGGCCTACGACAGCCGTAACTGTTATGACGCTATCAGAGCGAGAGAGGCGCGAGCAGCCATCCCGCCACAGAAGCGGGCGAAGATTTGGCGGCACGGCAACACGAAAGCCGAGCGCCACCTCCGCGATGAGAACCTGCGAGCAATCAGGCGGAAGGGACGTGCCGCATGGAAGCGAGAGAGCAATTATCATCGGCGCTCTCTGGCCGAGACGGCTGTTTTCCGAGTCAAGATGATCTTCGGCGAAAGGGTCGGTGCGCGGAGCTTTGACGGGCAGGCAGCGCAGATGCTTGTGCGATGCGCGGCACTGAACCGGATGACTCACCTTGGGATGCCGGACACCTACAAGGTCGCCGCGTAGGAATCGTTCAGTTGGGGAGTGGGCTGCGCTCATCCCTATTTATGCAACAACGCCTTTGCAGACTATAAGAAGAGTGATCAGCAAGACGAAAGTGTGAGATTATTGTCGCACATAACAGGGCGTCGCACAGTGAGCGTCCGCGTCACTCAAAGGCGTGCGCCGGAAGTTATGCCGATGCAAAGAGTTCGGTTGGGTTGTCGGGCTTCCGTCATTGTCTACATAACATATCTTTTGACCATTCGGCTCTACTTGCCGGTCAGAACAACGGAAGCGTCTCGTTCGATGAATTACAAAGGGGAACCGCTCGTGAGTGCTTCCCCCTTTGTAATCCAACAAATACCTTTGGTTGAATTACGGCGCACATCAAAATAAGTATTGGGTTTTCCTGTGAATAGCAGTAAAGTCATCTATATGGGCGACCAGACTGTGAGTTGCGGTAAAATTTTAGCAACAGCTAGTTTTACCGAATGATTCTGTAAAAGTTTTGCACTTGGCCGCAATCAACCTGCATTGGAGACTCACAACGTCTCCTCACACTTCATCACTCAACCAAGGAACAGGAGAAAGCCATGACATCATCAGAACAATCAACTTTTAGAGTATTCGACACGAGAGAGTCCGAAGAGTATCAGCAAGTATTGTCCAAAGTTCTGTCTATAGAGAGTTCGGCCCCGTCGGCTTATCAGGATTTGATTTCCAGTAGCTTTGAACTGAATCCTAAAACTGTTAGTAAGATGGAGCATAGCTCAAAGATTACTCACGTCATTAATATCGATTATATCGGGATGACGGCAACAGTGTTACTTGATAGGAGACGAATCTACACCCGAAATGCTCACTATGAGCGCCTTTCCGAACTTCTCTCATCGCTCGATAAGCTCAACAAGCGCGGGATAGCGATCAGAATAAGGTTTCTACTTCAATATCCTTACTCGCTGGCAGGGCAGAACCGCATCCTCTCGGAGATATGGAACGAGCGAGCATATATGGGAGAAGCGGACGGGCGTGATGAAACTGAACTAGCGCCGGCTCTTTCAGTGCCAATGATAGAGCATTCCGCCTTACGCCGCGTCCAGCAGTACTGTCTTGAGAATCTTCAATACCTGCGTTCTTCATTCAAACCCGGTGATCCAAACAAGGTAGAGGTTAGATTTGCCTTCATCAGCACGCTGATTTGCGGACTTCGCGTTAACAACCTTTTCTTCTACGACCCGTACCATTACGGGCGGCAAAGAGGTGAGAATACCTGCGCCTATACCTCTAATCCGGTGGTGATGATCGACGGAAGTAACAAGTGTGACGCCTACAAAGCGTTTTGCAATCATTTCCGCGTGATCTGGGAATGCGACACGACACTCGATTACGCTGATGTCGCAGAAACGCCAGATGGCACAAATACAGTTATTATCAGAAGACCCGTACACCTTCATACCTCGAACAAAGTTAAACGCCTCAAAGACCTCACCTCCCAAAATGACCAATGGGAGAAGGAGCGGAATAGGCAGTTATATCGATTAGTCAATCGCCATTGCCCGATCATCCGCCCGGTCAATGAACCGGAGTTTGGTTTTCTTGCCGCCGCATGGGAGCCGAAGAGAGACGGCAGCACCGGGCCCTGCGTACCGGCGATTATTTTAGAAGAATTGTTCCGCGACGGATTTAAAAGTTTAGATCGCGGTGTTCGCGTCAAAGTTTTACAGAGCGACCTCGGCGCAAGTTTAAATAATTCACTCTTTGGTTTAATGGACGCCGCGACATTCAGTATTATTTTGCTGACCGGCGAGATAGAAGGAAAGTTCTGCAAGCCAAATGTTTACGTCGAGCTGGGCTACCTTTTAAATAAAAACGAGAAACGCCGAACCTTTATCGTGGTCGAAGATGGAATGAGTTTTCCCTCTGACCTGTCAGATATTATCTTTACACAATTTAAGAGGGATAGTTCTCAATCTATTGATGAAGCGAAAAGGGTCTGCCGGAACCTTCTGGAAGCTATGGAGCGGGTCGGCATTATCAGTGAAGATACACTCAATGACCTGCTTGAGAATTGGCTTCCAAGATGGAAACCGTCTGCCAAGCTATTGGAGGATATCAGAAACTCTTTTGAGAAATAGCACTCTTTACAAAATGACACTTTGTTAAAATCAAGCGAGATTGAAATTCTTATCTGCTTGAAAATTTTAGCGAGTTTGTTGAGTACAGATCCTCTGTGAATCAGCGACATATTGAAGTTGAAAGGCCGCCGTTACTTTCAGCAAGTTTCGATGGACAAGACGCCTGAAGATGAACGGGATTCTCAAAACTCATTAGAGCGTACCGTCGGATAGCACTACTTGCCCTCAATTCAGAATGCAAGAAAATACCTCAAATGTGGAATTTTGAGTGGGACAAAATAACTTCCGCGTCTCGTTCGACAGTTAACCGTTATTAGACAGAATGACTCTTTTGACCAATTAACATAAGGACGGATGCCTGATTTATTGATATTTTAATCAACATATGGGGCAGAAATTTAACTGTAATGTCCAGTTGGGAGAAGCATGAGTTATCAGACAGACTTTATTGTTACCATCGGGTCGGCGTTAATCGCTGATCTTATTTTGAAGCCTCAAAGCAAATTCGAGCGTCAGATATCGCTTCATCAAGCGTAGATATGAAGCTATCCATCGTGGGAAATATTGACTTCAATTTCCCATATGAATAAAGTGCAGATGTCTTGCTCGTTCTCGCGTTGTGCTGAACGATAGTATTGCTTTCACAATCCCGATAAGATTTGCGATTAATTTTTTGTGTTAGAAAGGATATAGATGGCTTCAAATGGAGGACAATCAGAAGACAAGGCTCTTAAATATATTGAAGAACTTTTCAAAACTATAATCGCAACCTCTGGAATCATGTTAGCGCTTTTATGGGGTTTAACTCAGCGCGTCACCATTACGGCTCTTATTCTCGGGACTGTTCGTTGGGCATCGCTTGTGTTCGTTCTGGCTATCTTTTTATCTTTGTTGGGCTACCAATTTATAGTATCAAGAACCCAGCAGGGAAACGAAATAACAAAAAGCGGGCCTGTACCTTTCCTGTTTCTTCTAACTTGGCTAGCTTTTATTATGGGCTGTGTTCTTTTAGTGATAGCTATCTTTAATCTTAGCTGAACGATAGTTTTCAATAGGAAGGCAACAACATGTCCTCTAACGTATCAACATCAACACGATTGCGAAGTTTCCAGAACCTCGACTTCGGAGATTTCCAAGATTATGTCATTGAGGATCCCGATTTCCTTGATTCCATTGTTGCGCGTGTAATTGAGGACACGGAATTAGTAATTTACGTTCTTGCAAAAGAGCAACAAACGAAAAAAGCAGATGAAAATCTAACAGCGAGAGCCATATATATATACAGTAATATGCAAAGAGACGTGCTCACAAACTTCTCGGAAAATGCTATCGTTAATCCTGCCCGGATCAAAACTCAGTCTAAATCTACTGTTAAACTTAATAATCAAGCAATTGTCTTATTCTCAAAGTTCGTAAATTTTTACCTCTTCCATACAGTTAAGGCAGCGGCTGAGAGAGCTAACGAAGAAGGCACACAGATTATTACTCAGCAGCATTTCTTTTCTTGGTGTCATCTTTTACCGTATCCTCTCAATGTTTATCTATGCTAGAAGTTAATCGTCTCCGCTGAAAATTATAGAATGCAGGCTGGAGAAGCAATCTCTGCTTAAGCGGACGCAATTTCTAACAGCTCATTTAATCAATGGTTCGGACACTTTTTAGAGCAGTGATTCCCGTAAGTTATTGATTCTTCAAGAGGGGCTGAATTAAATGCAACTCAGCTTTGGAGCTAACTTGCATTTAATTCATAAACCGCTCAAATAACCGTTGATTTACTGGGCTTTTTCAATCAAAAAACTGTCCGAAGTATTGTTAATCCAACCACCCTCAGATTACCTCTCATCAATGTTTGCTGGTTCAGTTCATGTTGTTGCTTGCGTCGGACGGTTGGTTAGATATTATGATCGGGTCTCGCGCGCTCAAAGCCGCGTCATGGCAATTCAAGGGTATTCTTCACAAAAGCATGAAGCACAAGAAATTGCGGTTAATGTCGGCCTTTAAGCTGTTACTTCAATCTTGTTTGTCACGTCAGCTAAACCATCAAAATTAAAGGTCGTGCTATGCGCTGACTGATAGCTGAAAAGCCAGTCTTGCATCCGTCGCTTTGTATCTGTCGAAAAGGCTCTTGTAAGTGACCATTCATCTTTCAATCTCGCTCGAAGCTGCTTGGGGCAATCTTTCAATGCAGGAATCAGCAACCGCGCTAACACGTCTTTAGAGAATCTTCGTTATCACTTGAATGAGAAATAGAGCATAGAAAATCGCGCGAGCAATCAAGGCTTACCACAGCGAAAAGATATATGGCTTCGTCGTGATCGTCCGTTGCCAGCATGTAACTCGTATCATCTACTATGACCGGACGCGGCTTAGGCTCAAGCAATCGAAAAACAATTTCGTTGATGGTGTTATTTCTTTGGCCTCTCCTGCTGGCCGTTGTTCGACACCTTCAGCGTTCGCCCCTGACGCTTCGCCTGCTCCTGCGCCAGTTTGACATAGGCCATCTTCTGATCGTGGCTCATGTTAGCCGTGAGAACATCCCAATACTGCGCGTCCACGACCATCGTATTAATCCTGTCGGATACTTCTTTCAGAGTGTCTATCTTCTCATCCACCCTCTGATTGATCGTCTCCTGCGCTCTGGCTACGGACTCGCTTACCATCTCTTGAGCATTGTCCTTTACGAGCCTCCTACCGGCGACATTACCGAGCAGACCGAAGAAGAATCCGAGCATCGCCACGATCATCACCGTTATCAAGACCGGGTGCCGGGAGAGTTTGTCGTCGAATCCGCCCATCACTTTGTTGAATCTCTTGCGCGTTGTGACGATGTGGCGCTGCGCGTCGTCGTAGAGTTGTTTGATAGCCAGTTGAGCGTCGGCGGCGACTTCTTTCAGCGTGCCGGTGGAGATTTGGTCGAACCTCCCAACGGCGGCATCCACTTTGGCGACGAGTTGCAGGCTGGACTGCTGTATATCCTGGCAGGCGTTAATCAGAGTCACGAACTGCGCGTCGTAGTTCCGCATGATTTTGAGCAAGTGCGCGACCATCCCCTGCTGCTCTTTAAGTTTCTCCCCATTGTCGTCGAGCAGTTTTTGGACGGCCCCGACATGCGCCTTATGAAGTTTCGTTATCTCCTGCCTGTGCCCGGCCAGCATCTCGTCGTACTTTCTGATGCTGCCGTCGAGCAACTCCTCCAGCTTGATCTGCCGTTCCTCCAGATTTACCACCCTGGTCGTCATGGCTTCGGTCGCGCTGAAGAGTCTGCCGGCGAATTTGTCGGCGAAGTTGCGCGTAACGTCGCCCTCGAATCTGATGAGGTGCGCCCCGATCTCGCCGGCGAAGCGGTCGAGATTCGGCTGC
>MWWH01000235.1_pt1 | contig 15371 bp, 13 predicted proteins | sample 1047231 | NCBI WGS metagenome assembly MWWH01 (sample SAMN06349967, study PRJNA376086) | soil metagenome | isolation source: MG3-2 sample Antarctic (ecotone) soil | place: Antarctica | collected 2015-01-13 | reverse complement strand
CTAATCCCAGCGTAAATGTAAATAGCAAGGTTCTAAATCGAGAATATTGTATTTTCATATCTAAAAGATGCGGCGAAAAATAAATAAGGATGCTTTGCCTCAAAGACTTTAATTTCAAACTGACCCATTACCCAAATGTTTGTTAATTATGGGTTCAATGTTTTCTGGACTAAGATAAACCTTTTCTAGAATGGCTTTCATCTCTGCTTCATTTCTCTCAGTAATTGCCTTGTCAAAATCGTCCATTAAATTCGCAACCCAAAGCCTTTCATTAACGGTCATTCCAGCAGCTTCTTTTTCAGTTAGTTCCTTTTTCACTCTTCCGCATAGTAAGCGAAGTTAGAACAAGTTGGAACACAAAAAAGAAAAGTGACGTGAAAGTGATGTGAGAATTGGAAAAATCGGAAACGCTAAAAAAGGTGAAAACCTAAGAAAACCTAAGATTTTGATTTTTTGATAAATAAATCAATTATTGAGTGAAAATACTGTCAAAAGCTATCAAAAACTATCAGATGCTATCAGATACTTTCAAATACCTTCAAGTGTTGTAAATGCTGGAGAAAGGTAGAATATAATTATTTTAGAATCGGAGAATTTTGCTTTATTTGTTTAACGTTTTGTTGTATTATTTGCAATAGAAAAAGGTTCGGTGTATCAGACCGAACCTTTTAGATATTTTGACATCGGCAAGAGTCAAAAAAAGCACCCACCTACAAGTAACGTGCTTTGACTATATTTAGCAGAAATTGTTTACAGAATCAATCAAAAAATAAAGAATTTCTTTAGATTGATATAAAAAGGGCGAGTCCAGTAGGTGGGTCTTGCCCTTTATTTTTGCTTTTGAAAAGTTATGAAAACACCTACAAACCAACTAAAATGCCATTCAAGACGCTGTAATCAGCAAGCCTTAGTCATCTATCGCCGCCGTTGGTTGTGTGTGCTTCACGCGCTCGCATCGGTTCGCATTCGGCAGCTAATCCAACGGCTGAGAGGTGGCGAATAATGACAAAAGCGCAACCGCAGCAGATCGAACAGATCACTTATTTGCAATCCGTTCAGAGCGACACGCACGCGCTCGCCAACAAATTAAAAAATTCTGACAATGCCGAAGCGATATTTTACGGTTTACAGTTAGCCGAAAGTGTTGCTGACGAAAACTTATTCGTCGGATTCGGAATGACTAGTAAAGAGGGCGAAGTCTTCACCGGTCGCGGCAATCTGGTCGGCACGTCTTCCCGATTAGATCGTTTCTATTTGCAGAGACAGGCTAAAAACGCTCGTAAAGACATCGAACGCTATCTGTCGGCAATCAAACTGCAAAAGGGCGAGAAGTGGCGTTTTCTGACGCTGACGATGCCGAAGCTGCGCGGCGTGCCGTTTGGGTTGGTAATGTTGATTTTTGACGATGCTTTCAAAAAACTGCGTGATTCTGCGTATTGGAAACGGCAGATCAGAGCCGGGACAAAAAGCAAAGAATTTACACTTGGCAAAGAATGGATTGAACAAAAAAGAAAATGGTCGCTTGATGAAGACGGCTTTCATATTCACGCGCATTTGATCGTCGCGGCGAAGTGGTTGGAAAATCGCAAAGTCAATCAAATCACGGGCGAAAACTATGATCGGGAATTAGCGCAAAACTGGCAGCGTGCGCTAATCAAATCGGCAGAAAAACACGGAACGATTTTAGAGTTTAATACCGAAGACGGTTTGCCGATTATTGATGTTCGCCTTATTAAAAATAAAGCCGCGCACGCAGGCGAAATATCTCTGAAAGATGCCGTTGATGAAACCGCCAAATACATCACCAAGCCGAGTTCATTGGAACACTTGCCGATTGAGCAAATACTGGAAATTAACAGTTATTTGAAAGGCAAACGAATGATTGAGCCTTTGGGCGAAGCAAATCAGCGTAAGGGCAAAGGAACGCCGAAGAACACCGTTTCAGAAACCGATTTGGACAGCCAACCGGAAGTAGTTTCGTTTTCCGCAGACACCGACCCGGCAGACACTTACGTTCTTGAAAAAGAAACTATTGAGAGATGCACGCGCCTCAAAAGAGCGTGTCTCGAATTGATCGAGAGAGGCGAAACGGGCGAAGCCGAAGCGTTAATCAAGCGCACATATGATGTGAGGCGGGCATTTCGTCGTCGGCATCTGACATTTCTCTATCCAAACGCAGAATTTATGACTTTGGACGGCTTAGTCTTTTCTTCCGAAGACTACGCGGTGTTGGACTTCCGGGAGAAGCTCGCGCCGTCCGACAAGGAAAACCTTATCTTATAAACGGATTTAATTAATTAGTTGCTAATTGTGGAGTCAAAAGTAGAGGGAAATAGATGCAGGGAAAGAAAACAGGCGGGCGCATCGCGGGAACGCCAAACAAATTAACGAAGGAACTGCGAATGACGCTCAAAGGAATCATCGCGGGGGAACTCGATACATTGCCGCAAACGTTTGAGCAATTACCGGCAAAAGAACGGCTTGAATTATTGATAAAGCTGTTGCCGTATTGTTTGCCTAAAGTTGATTCAATCGGTGGCAATTACGACGCGGAAAGTCTTTTTAATTGGGATTGATGCGGAGAAGAAAACGGCACAAACGGCACAGTCCTACGCGAGGAAAACAGCACAGAAACAGCACAAAGTTGGATGAAGTTGGATATAAAAAAAGCAAGAAAAAGCAAGAAAAACCAAGATGAAAAAAACGACACTCGAAAAGTTTTTAGTATCGGCAATCGCTGACCAGATCGGCGCGGTCGGCGTGGAGTCGGCGCGGACGGTTCCGGCGTTTGCGCTCGGTTCGATGTTGGGCGTATCCGGGAAAGTTCAAAAGGTCGTCAAGCGTGAAGGACAATGCAGACTCGTTATTGAATCTGATAACGCGAAAGGATTTACAGTCTTTGCCGATTGTCCCGGCGAAATGGAAAAGTTCAAAGCCAATAAAATCCGTAAAGGCTCGTTTGCATTGGTGCGCGGTCGGCTGCGCTCGTTCGGCGGTCGGTCGGTTTGCCTGTCCGATTGTCGTTTGCAGATCGGTTAAAAACTCAACGAATCCAACTCTATAAAAGGCGGTCGTTAGGTGAATAAATGCGACATTACAGGTGGACATCGACGAAAAATGTTAAAACGGATAAATAAAGACTTTACGCAAATTGAATGTCTCAAAAATGTCTCTTTTAATGTCGGTAAAATGTCGGTTTTACGTCGCAGAATTAGAAAAATTAGACACCTTAAAAAAGGCTCGGTCGCGTCGCTAAATTGTTATCAGGCGCGTGTCATTTTGACCTTGCCCGAAGTCGGCGCGATTCATTTCAGATCGAGATGATTTGCAGCTAAACTAAAGGCTGTCAAGGATTAGGTATTTTCCCACATTGGAGCTGTTGCAATATTGGCTAATACATAAATTTTGTTGTCTTTCTCCAGTTATTGCGTGTATATATAAATTAGGATTTACAATTATGAACACTCAATTTCCCAAATTTAACAACAGACGATTGTTATTGAAGTTTTTAACTATTCTGCTCGGTTTTCTCGTTGTCACCGGCGTGTCGGCGACAACTCGCAATCCGGTTGGCGACTACGACGGCGACGGGAAAACTGACATTACAGTTTTTCGCCGGTCGGACACTTACTGGTATACCTCGAAAAGCAGCGGTGGTTACTCGTTTATCCCGTGGGGAAAGTCGGATGATACTTTGATGCCGGGCGATTACGATGGCGACGGCAAAACTGATCTGGCTGTTTTCCGAAGAGGTGAGAATGACCGCAGCGTCTATAATCACTGGTATATTCTCAGAAGTTCCGATTTTACATTCAGGGCAGTAGCACATGGGTTGATTGAACAACAAAACCTCTCTTACCCTGAGCCGCCCGCTGATTACGACGGCGACGGGAAAACCGACATAGCGACTATCACGCAGCCTTACATAATAGACCACGGCACTCTCACTATAACGGCGACTTATTTCGATGTTTTCCAAAGTTCGACTAATTCAACAGCGCGAAGAGTTATAACCGCTCCATTTTCTGGGACAATAGTTTCAGCCGACTACGACGGTGACGGAAAAGCCGACTTTGCAACTTTTGATAATGGTCTTTGGACTATCGAGCAAAGCACAAACAGCGCGATCAAAACCGTGTCTTTCGGCTATTCAGACGATGTGCATGTGCCGGGCGATTACGACGGCGACGGCAAAGTTGACATTGCCGTTTGGCGACGGTCGAGCGGTTATTGGTACTGGCTGTCAAGCCGCGACGGGTCTTTCAACTCGTATCAGTTCGGACTCTCCATTGATTTTGATGTTCCCAAGCCGGGCGATTATGACGGCGACGGACGAACCGATTTCGCCGTCTTCAGACGAGCAATCGGAGTCTGGTATATACAACAATCGACCAAAGGCTTTCGCGCCGAGCAGTTCGGTTTGAGTGACGATCTTCCGGTATAAAGATTATGTCCACAATTACAAATAAAATGTGTCAAAAACGCACGTTTTTGCAACAGAAACTCATACTTCACCTTCCTAATTATCAGCTAAACTGAAACTTTTTCAAAATTCGTTTCATAATCAAAATTTCAAAAATGGACACTACCGATGCTTTGAAGCGGTGGACATTGTGAAAACTTTCAAAGACGGCGAAATAACGAGACGAAAACGAGACGAAATGTCCGCAAAATGTCGGTTTTTCAGCGCAGAATTGGAAGAATTGGAAACGCTGAAAAGGCTCGGTTCAATCGCTCGCTGATTATCAGTCGCTAAGTGTGAGTTGCAACAATTTGCAACCGAAAAAAGACTGCTAAGTTGCTGATGTTTACCCGGTCGGAAAGTAAAATAGCTTTCGATAACGGCACGATTAATAAGCTATTTTGATTCTAAAAACAGAGAAAAAGCAGAGAGAGAACAGAGACGAAACTGCAATAAAACTGTAATGGATGTGTTTTTAATCGTCAAACGTAACGTCGGAAGGAGGTTTGTTCGCTTCAAATCTCCTCCGCTTGCAAGAAACTGAATCTAAAAATTGCCGACAAAGTTTTCGGCTATAAATTTTCATACAAACCGCGCGGCGACAAATGAAGAAAACATTGCCGACGTTTGAATTATTAAGTATTATCAAGTGAAGAAAAAACAATTCCAGTTATTTTCCATCTTAGAATCGCAGTTTTAGAACTGCCAAAAAAACTATGAAAATCTTACTCTCGCTAATTTTTACTTTCGTTTTATCAGTTGCCGGGTATGGGCAAACCACTGATTGTACTTATAAGTTTGATCCGCCCGCTCAGTATGTGACTGCCAAAGCCGAAGTATATTTGGTAACAGTAACGAGTCAGGTCGGGTGCGTTACTTTTGCAAAATCCGACGATTCGTTTCTCCGCATTACCAATGATCTAACAGTACCTATTGACGGGAAGGAAATACGGACAGTTCTTGTGACTATTGAAGCCAATACCGGAGCAGCCCGCGTCGGAACGCTGACATTCGGCGCGCAGACTTATAAGATCTACCAGGCGTCCGCCGATAAATCCCGAAAGCGTGTGCGCATACTTCCTTAAAACCCTTCGATTAAGTATTTTGGGAAATTCCCAATGAATCGTCAAAAGTTCGCCTCAAAGAAAAACCTAGTAAAACCTAGTATTTCGGGCGCGGAAAACTTTAACCCGGCTTTAACGAAACTTGAACGAATTACAGATCGGGAAACCTGTTAAAACCTTTCATTTGGGAATGAGAGAAACTTTGATTTTTTGATTAATAAATCAAGTTTGGAATTGATTGGTTTTTAGCTCAAGAGTAGTAAAAGAACAATGCTAAGATATGCTCAGGTTTTGAACTTAACAAAACTTAACATTTGAGTCTTAAAAACGACCCGATACTGTTGTCCTATTCAGTTTGAACAAAACTTATTCAATAAAAGCCCTGCAAATTCGCCTGTTCATTTTTCAACTTTATTGACGATTTTGAATAGGACAACAGTATCAGAGTCGTTTGTGAGATGTTAATAAATGTAGCGAAAACCGGCGTTTTTGCAACTTTAATAACCAGACCTAATGTAATATTTAATTTTGCTCAATAAACATCATTTCTTCAAACTGACTCGGAATTGAGTATTCGATCTCTATTAAATTGCCTTTGCTGTGTTCGCTCTTCTTTGCTGTTCCGACTGTGTAACTTGTCTTCTCAAAAATTGTATATTCTAAACCGTAGTGGTCTTCGTAGCTATCGTATGAAGTGCCAACCGCCCCTGTTAAATTTCCCTTGAATCAAAACTGTCACCGACGGGTTTGTAAAATTTTACCGCAGCTCGCTCGGCGTCACTCCGGTTTTGCGGCGAAAGTGATGGGTGAAATGAGCGGGCGTGGAAAATCCGAGCAGGTAAGCTATTTCGGTAATGGTTATATCGGTTCTTTTCAATAACTCTTTTGAGCGTTCGATGCGTTGATTAATGACGTATTGATGTGGCGTCACGCCGGTTGACTGCTTGAACATTCGGAGGAAATGATATTCGCTGAGTCCGGCGGCATTTGCCAGAATCGAAAGCGAAAGGTCTTCAGATAAATCGCTTTCGATCAGATCCAGAACGCGCCCGAGTTTTTTGTTCGTCAAACCATTGACATATAGTTTTTCGGCGGGCATTTTGTGTGACGAATACTCGCGCAAAAGCTGGACGGCAAGCAGATTTGCCAAAGAATCGGCGTAGAGATTGCTGCCGGTCGCCTCGGTGCTTCTCTGCAATTCGTCAAACGCCATCCGCGCCATTGATTCGATGACCGGATTTCTGGCTTCGAGCGAAGTGATGATTTCCGTTTGGTCTGGATTCAAATCCGCGCCGGCGGCGACCGATTTGATAAATTCCGGTTCGAGATGCAGATAAATATCGTCCTGCTCGACTTCGTCATACCACGATTGCAAACTGCTGGCGGCGGAAATCACGGCGACGTTGCCCGCCGTCTGCAAAATGTTGTAGTTGCGTCCCGAATAAATCGCCTGCTGGCGCGACGGCGCGCCCATGTAAACCGTAATTAAATGGTAAATCAGTTTGTCCGGCTTGATGTAGGATTCGCGGATGTGATGACGATTGCGAATGACTTTCAGATTTCGCCAGCGGTCACGACTATTGACAACCCAGTCGCCGCGCCAATTGTGTTTGGTTGCGGCGCGATCTCTATCGACTTCGGTAATTCGGTCGGACTGCCCGATTGTTTTTACCTTTTTCAAATCCATATTTTACTTTTCCGCGAACGGCTTCGGCAATTTGTTGCCCTTTTAGTCGGTCATTAATTGATAATAAGCCGAACCGGAGGCGCAGCCGAAAAAGATTGCGCCTGTTTCGGCTATCCTGTAGTATAAAAGCCGAATACAATCTATTTACCCGTTCAAATCGTATAAGTAAAGCAGTTCACTCATTTAACCAGGATACCGGAAAAGTCGCCGCAATTTTACGCTGGATTCAGCAACTTTGTGATAGTTTTCAGCGAAACCTCAATGTTAATCTTGGCTGACTGTAATTATGCGCCGCGTTTGAAGATACAGCGAATCATTTGCAAATCCGAGGCGGAATCAAAACAGAGGAGTAAGCTATGAAGAAAGAAAAAACAATTGCCGGTAAAAATCTCGCGCGCGGCGCTTCGACGCTCGATTTCGCGGCAAAACACTTAAAGCAGCCGATTCTGCTGTTTGTATTTACGCTGATTTTCGGCGGATTTATTTATGCCGGCACCGGACACAGCATTCTCGACGCCGTTGACCAGGATTTCGACGTGCATGTGCGGACGAATTCTTTCGGCGGCAAAAGTGTCCAGATAATCAAAGTTCTCCCTGACAATAAGATTTTAGCCGCTGGCAATTTTAATTCCTATAACGGACAACCGGTCGGCGGATTGATTCGTTTGAATGCGGACGGAGCGCTTGATAATTCATTTAATAACAATGTGATTTCCACCGGATTTCCGCCTCAAGTCGTCGTTCAGTCAGACGGTAAAATTATACTCGGCAGCTTTAGCCTTGCCGCTTTTACTTTGAGCGGTCAAACCCAGGCAGCGAATCGAATAATCAGGCTTAATGCCGACGGCACGATTGATTCGAGCTTTAATTACAGTGTCGGCGGCAACCCTCTGCGGCTGGCGATTGATTCGACCGGAAGAATTTTAGCTGCAGGAGAATTTCAGACAACTGAAAACGGCGTTTCAGTCAATAGAACATTCATTCGATTAAACGCCGACGGAACGCTCGATAATTCCTTTAGCTTTCCTGCGACCTCGGTTTCACAAGCGGCGTCGCAAAATAACAAGCTGATTGTAATATTGCAGGGGGCAATAGGTAACGGCGTTTTTCGCTTAAATGAAGACGGTTCGGTTGACAATAGTTTTACCCGATACGGCGAAAACAATGTTTCCTTTCGGAGTTTAATCGTTCAACCCAACAATAAAATTCTCGTGCTGACCGGTCAAAAATTGCTTCGTCTGAATGAAGACGGCACCGTTGACGACGGATTCCAGCAAACGACTTTTCCGTCGATGCCCACGGAAATGATTTTGTCCGCCAACGGTAAAATCACCGCAACGAATGGAGATTCGCCCATCAGCGGTTACCGGTTTATTCGCCTGCTGCCGAACGGCGCGACTGACCAGAGCTTCGTTCCTTTCTTTTATACGCATTTCCGGGGAGGTTACGACGTGCAATCGGACGGCAGCGTCATTATCGGCGACCAGAACGGTTTCGGCACGGCGGTTGACAGTAATTACTTTACGCGCGTGCTGCCGAACGGCAGCGTCGATGCCGCTTTTAATCAGGGCAGCAGCGGGTTTCAAACAATCAATCCGGGGAGTGTGCGGGCGATAACCGTCCAGCCCGATCAAAAAATTCTCATCGGCGGCAAATTCGACACTGTTAACGATGTTCTTCGTTTCAAAATTGCCCGCTTGAACGCCGACACAACGCTCGACAATTCATTTCAAATCAACACGAGCGGAACGGGAAATTATTTCTCGCAAATCGTCGATGTTTTCAACATTGCCGTGTTGCCGGATGGAAAACTGATGGTCACCGGCGGATTTACTTACTTGCTCAACGGTTCGCAGAAAGCGAATGTGGTGCGTCTTAATGCCGACGGCAGTATAGACGCGACTTTTAATCTTTCAATCCTTATCAATGATATGTTCACTCCTTCGGGCGGGGGACAAAACCGTTTCGTGACTCTTAATGATGGAAAAACGGTTGTCGGCACGTCGCGCGTCAACAGAATCGGAACGACGGCTCCGGTTAGATTAAATTCTAACGGCGTTCTCGATAATACCTTCAGTCTAACCACTTACAATAATCAAGATGTCGTCAATATTAGGGACATCGCGGTTCAAGCGGACGGAAAAATTTTGATTGGCGGCAGTTATACAATTGGTAATGTTACCGGAAACGTCTTAAAAAGTTTCATCGCGCGGCTCAATTCCGACGGCAGTCTTGACCAGACCTTTCAGGTTAATGAAGAAACTGGCAAGGAGATTTCTACTTTCAAATTGCTCGGCGACAATAAAATTTTGACAGCCAAACTGGAATTTCTGCCCGGAAATGTCCGGCAAAGCAATATATTTCGTTTGAATAACGACGGCAGCGTTGATAATTCTTTTGTTGCCGGAACGGGAGCCGACGGAAAAATAAACGCTCTGCTGGTATTGCCGAGCGGCAAGATAATGGTCGGCGGCAAATTCACGATTTTTAACGGTCAGCCGCGCGGAAATCTGGCTTTGATAAATGCCGACGGCAGCCTTGACCCGATGACCTTCAATGTCAATCAGGAAATTTTGTGTTTGACTTTGGACGCCGAGGGTCGCGTTCTGGTCGGCGGCGGTTTTACGACCATCAGCGCGGGCGGCGGACAAAACAACACACGCTCTTACATAGCGCGCCTGATTGATTCGTCGCAGGCGGGACGACGCACCGGATTTGACTTTGACGGCGACGGGCGAGCCGATTTAGCGGTCTTCTCCCCGTCAAGCGGCGTCTGGTCAATTCGCAAAAGTCAGACAAATCAAATCTCCGACACCCAATTCGGGCAAATCGGCGACCAAACCGCGGCGGCTGATTTCGATGGCGACGGCAAAACCGATTTGGCGGTTTATCGCCCGACCGAAGGCGTCTGGTATTTATTGCGGTCATCGGCGGGTTTCGGCGCCGTTCGCTGGGGCGCGAGCGAAGACAAACCCGTCCCGGCGGATTATGACGGTGACGGGCGGGCGGACATTGCCGTCTGGCGACCGTCGAACGGCTTCTGGTATATCCTGCAAAGTTCAAATAATAAATTGAATGCCGTTCAGTTCGGGCAAGCGGGCGACATCGCTCTTTCAAATGCCGATTTCGACGGCGACGGTCGACCCGACATTGCTGTCTTTCGAGCGTCAAACGGCACTTTTTACTGGCTGGCAAGCGCATCGAACAATCAATTCAAAGCGGTGCAGTTCGGCACCGGCGGAGACATTCCGGCAATCGGCGATTTTAACGGCGACGGCAAAACCGATTTAGTCGTCTTCCGACCGTCGAACGGCGTCTGGTATCAATATCTGACGACTCAAAACGGCGGTTATACATTCGCGGCGGCGCAGTTCGGGCAAAACGGCGACGAACCGGTCGCGGCGGATTACGACGGCGACGGCAAAACCGATATTGCGATTCGGCGACAAGGCATCTGGCATTTGCTGATGTCAGCGCAGGGTTATAAAGGCGAGCCGTTCGGCATAGCCGGCGCACAAGCGGTCGCGTCTCTGGTAAAGCCGGTTTTGTATGATGACGGCGGCAAAACGATTCAGTAAAATAGCCGGTCGTTATCTGATTGGGGTGAGGACATTCCTCACCTCTTTTTTTATGAGTGGTGACGCGGTTTCTACGAAACGAAAAAAAACAAGCCCAAATTAGGAGCGACTTATATTATGAACACTCAAATTCGCAAATTTTACAGCAAACGATTGGTATTGATACTTTCCAGTATCCTATTCGGTTTTCTCGCCGCCGGAAGCGGGTTGGCAACTACCCGGAATCCGGTTGGCGATTTTGATGGGGACGGCAAATCCGACATTTCGGTCTTTCGTCCGTCGAACGGTTTCTGGTATATCTCGAAAAGCTCCGGCGGATTCTCGTTTCTTCAATGGGGGCAAGATAAGGACGTTCCCGCTCCGGGCGATTACGACGGCGACGGCAAGACTGATTTGGCGGTTTTTCGTTATGGAAGCGGGTCGATAACGGTGCCGGGCGTTGCTATTATTCCTGATACCTTTTATATTCTGCGAAGTTCGGACAACACATTTTACGCCAGAGATTTGGGACTTCAAAGCGGTTCGATTAATTCGCCTGTGCCGGGCGATTACGACGGCGACGGCAAAACGGATTTGGCGGTTTACAGTTCGGGAGACGGTATTCCGGCGCCGGGTTATTACGTGATTCTGCAAAGTTCGACGAATGCGAAAATCACGATGCAGTGGGGACTGAACAGTGACAAAATAGTTCCGGCGGATTACGACGGCGACGGCAAAGCCGATTTAGCCGTTTATCGCAAAGGCGTCTGGTATATTTTGCAAAGCTCGAATGGCACGACCAGATACGATTATTTCGGACTTGAAACCGATAAAGTCGTCTCCGGCGATTATGACGGCGACGGTAAAGCCGATCTCGCCGTCTGGCGACCGTCAAACGGTGTGTGGTATTGGACGGCGAGCGGCGACAAATCATTTCACGCGATTCAGTTCGGATTATCCGATGATTTAGGATTAACCGGCGATAAACCGGTGCCAGCCGACTATGACGGCGACGGTAAGACAGATGTCGCCGTCTTTCGTCCTTCGACAGGCGTGTGGTATCTGCAACAGTCAACGAGCGGCTTTCGAGCCGAACAGTTCGGTTTGAGCCGTGATATTCCGATACCGAATATTTCCGTCGGTTATTAAAAATGTGAATTGATACTGAAAATATAGCCGCTTATGAATAGGGCAACAGTATCCGACCCTTTTTGAGACAGTTGCTAAAGAACATTTTCGGAACATTTACGTAATAGCGACGTGGTAGTAAGAGAGTAACTTTTAGTCTGGAAATTGGAGAAGTTATGATAGATAAGTTTACACCAAAGTTTTTCATCTGCTTTATCACTTTCGTTACTATGTTTCTGTTTGGTGTTGTTTCTTTTAATTTACTCCATCTAAACGACAAACTTAAAATGCTGAAGACAGTTAAGGCATTTCACCAAGCACTAATCAGTAATGACAAAAAGGTAATTGATAAATCTTTATCTGATAAATTTGTCAAAACAGGCAGAAGGATTGCTGTGGGAACACCCGAGGCTGTTTATAAGAATGATGTCTTAAACTTAGACTGGTCTGAAGTCAATATCTTAGTTGAAGAAAATTATTTAATTCCACTAAACATACTCAACAACAGTAATACGTCTTTAACATTCGTCAGAAAGGAAACTCTAATTACCGAAAGTGGTAGACAGGAGTCTCATCTTTATTACGTAACTTATACTTTTGATAAAACTGCGGATGGAATAAAGATAGTTAGAATAGAGGAAAAATTATAACTATTCAAAATAGTCCAAAAGAGTTTCATAAACGCTCGTTTTCGGGACTTTTGAAACTCTTTGTTAAAAGAATTGGAAATAATCGTTAAGACATTCCCGAAACTCATTCCATAATCAAAGTGTCAAAACTCCGCCCGATTTTAGCTTTTGGGATACGATAAAAGTCACTCATTTTTGAAGTTCCAAAATGGAGCCTTTTTGATTCTCTCGGCTAGCATAAAGATGTTGTTGGGTTAACCATACCCCAACAAACGTGTAAAAAGTCTTTACCTAAAATATCGCTTTTATCAAAAATAGAAATATCGGGAACAAGAAACACGAAAACGGAAGTTGGCTCATTCCCGCCAAGCTCCACATTTTCCCATCTAGACTTTATCAACAAATGTGTAATGTGCATTTCTTTGAAGAAATCTGGTTTAGCATCTCTGTGCCTATAATCAGACGATTGTTTATAATTAAAAGGCTCATCAAGCGCAATTAAATACCAATCTTCTCCATAATCTTCAAATGATACCTGACGAATAACACAACCCGAACGTGGCAACAAATGCTTGAAGACTTCATTTTGGTCAAAGTATTCAACTGTAATTCTTTTACCAATCATAGATATTTTCAGTAGAGTCATTGAAAGATGATTTAGCTTTAAGTGTAAATAGAAAAAACGCTCAAAAATGGTCGTTTCCGGGACGTTCTAAAAGTTATTGACGAACTCGTCTAAGTCCTGTCTTTTGATTCGATACCTGCCGCCGATTTTAGTTGCTTTCAGAGTCTTTTCCTTTTTGATCGCCCGGTCAATATACGCTTTTGGCAATCCAGAAACTGCCGCCGCTTCGTCAACCGTCAAAACGAGCTTTTGAAATCTGTTTGAAATCTGTAAATGTCGCTCGGAAATCGTTTCAATACTCTTAAAAATGATGCCGAACAGATTGGCTGTCTGTGTCTGTCCGTAGATGCTAATTTCAGTTTCTGCAAAGTTTACTGTGTCTAATCGTGTCTGTCCGTCTGTGTCTGTCTGTGTCTTGGTCTGTGTGTGTCCATCCGTGATTTCGGGAAATACTACATTGCCGGATAATTCACGTTGCAGACGTTCGAGATCGGGCTGGTTGAAGTCTAAAACTTTTCGTGATTTGCCGTCCGCGCCGATGATGCGTTTTAACCGGGCGGACAGCTTCCCGGCTGATTTATAACGCTCGACGGTTTTTTCTGATACCTCAAGAAATTCAGCAGCTTCTTTTTTGTTCATTTGTTTTGTTACTGGTTCAAGGAATAATTTACTTGTTTTCATCAGAAGCTCGCTCATACGCTACAAGATATATTTTGTTGTCAGAGAAAACTCTTTCTTTACAGCGCACTACTTCACCGGGCTTAAATTGCCACTCTTCATCTTCAATAGATGGAGTATGACTAACAATCTTATACTCGGTTTCGCTTACTTGGGTAGCATTTACTGGACGCCAGACATCTACTCCCTCACCTAGTAAATAAACGTAAATTTGAAGTGGGTTTTTATCTTTCACTCTTCCGCATAGTAAGCGAAGTTGGAACAAGTTGGAACACAAAAAAGAAAAGTGACGTGAAAGTGATGTGAGAATTGGAAAAATCGGAAACGCTAAAAAAGGTGAAAACCTAAGAAAACCTAAGATTTTGATTTTTTGATAAATAAATCAATTATTGAGTGAAAATACTGTCAAAAGCTATCAAAAACTATCAGATGCTATCAGATACTTTCAAATACCTTCAAGTGTTGTAAATGCTGGAGAAAGGTAGAATATAATTATTTTAGAATCGGAGAATTTTGCTTTATTTGTTTAACGTTTTGTTGTATTATTTGCAATAGAAAAAGGTTCGGTGTATCAGACCGAACCTTTTAGATATTTTGACATCGGCAAGAGTCAAAAAAAGCACCCACCTACAAGTAACGTGCTTTGACTATATTTAGCAGAAATTGTTTACAGAATCAATCAAAAAATAAAGAATTTCTTTAGATTGATATAAAAAGGGCGAGTCCAGTAGGTGGGTCTTGCCCTTTTTTTTTGCTTTTGAAAAGTTATGAAAACACCTACAAACCAACTAAAATGCCATTCAAGACGCTGTAATCAGCAAGCCTTAGTCATCCATCGCCGCCGTTGGTTGTGTGTCATTCACGCGCTCGCATCGGTTCGCATTCGGCAGCTAATCCAACGGCTGAGAGGTGGCGAATAATGACAAAAGCGCAACCGCAGCAGATCGAACAGATCACTTATCTTCAATCCATCCAGAGCGACACGCACGCGCTCGCCAACAAATTAAAAAATTCTGACAATGCCGAAGCGATATTTTACGGTTTGCAGTTAGCCGAAAGTGTCGCTGACGAAAATTTATTCGTCGGATTCGGAATGACCAGTAAAGAGGGCGAAGTCTTCACCGGTCGCGGTAATCTGGTCGGCACGTCTTCCCGGTTAGATCGTTTCTATTTGCAGAGACAGGCTAAGAACGCTCGTAAAGACATCGAACGCTATCTATCGGCAATCAAACTGCAAAAGGGCGAGAAGTGGCGTTTTCTGACGCTGACGATGCCGAAGCTGCGCGGCGTGCCGTTTGGGTTGGTAATGTTGATTTTCGACGATGCTTTCAAAAAACTGCGTGATTCCGCGTATTGGAAGCGGCAGATCAGAGCCGGGACAAAAAGCAAAGAATTTACACTTGGCAAAGAATGGATTGAACAAAATAGAAAATGGTCGCTTGATGAAGACGGCTTTCATATTCACGCGCATTTGATCGTCGCGGCGAAGTGGTTGGAAAATCGCAAAGTCAATCAAATCACGGGCGAAAACTATGATCGGG
>MWWH01000234.1_pt1 | contig 15407 bp, 18 predicted proteins | sample 1047231 | NCBI WGS metagenome assembly MWWH01 (sample SAMN06349967, study PRJNA376086) | soil metagenome | isolation source: MG3-2 sample Antarctic (ecotone) soil | place: Antarctica | collected 2015-01-13 | reverse complement strand
TAATCTTCGCGGCGTTCTGCTGTGCCAAGATTTTCTAGCAGAGTAGCGAGCGTAATATAGAAATTACCTTTAAGTGAGTGGCTCTCGCACGCTTCGATTAGAGGGGCAGCATTATCCAAGATGCGTAGCGCATCGTTGTAGCGCGTCGCCGTTCTTTCGACTACTGCAAGACGCACCAAAGCCAAACCTTTTAGTTCCGTGTCTGCATCATCAAGGCGCGCAATCGCATCGCGTAGCGTAATGCGTGCTTCATCAAATGCGCCTTCTCGCCAATAGCAATATGCTACTTCGATCTGCGCTTCAGCGGCTTTGGCCGTAAGATTAAGCGACTCGAAGATTACACGGCTCTCGCCGATGAGGTCTTTAGCGATTTGCTGCGCGCCTTTAACCTGCTGCGAACTGCCGATCCAGCCTGACAATGCTCCGGCGCGTAACAAGACTTCGGCTGCTGTGCGCTCATCGAGGCCGTCAAGCTGTGGGCGTTCGCCAACGCCCTGCCATAAATCGCCTAGAGCACCGTGCGCGGCCTCATAGTTGCCGCCTCGTTCAAGTTCTTTGGCGAGTTGGCAGCGAAGTCGCGCCCGTTCATTGCGGCTCAAGGTGAGATCGTCAATTTGACTTAATAGCTGTGTTGCTAAGTTCATGGGAGAATTACCTTTATCTGTCTATACGGAAAATTGCGTATGACCGCCAACTTTTTGCCTGTAATATCTAGCAATGGCTTTTCGCTTCAGCTTCGGCGCTCAAGGTTTTGAGCGCATCACCACTAACTACAACTATCTTCAGGAGACATTATGAAAAAACTTAAACTCACGGCGGCGGTAACTATTTTGACGCTAGTGCTCTCGTTCTCGGCCTTTGCTGGACAGATGGACGGCGGTTTCGTTGGAGTGCCACCGCAGCCCGCAAGTGTTACAACTACCAGCAGCACGACAGCGAGCAGCCAAACCGTGACCGTCAATCCGCTCACGCAGATTATTCTTGCTCTGCTTAACCTGCTGCCAAAAGGCTAGGCCGCGACTAATTTTTAAGATCGTTGCTAACTGCTGTGATCGCCTCACGCGCAGTAAGGCTGTCGTGTGCGAAAGCTTTCGTCGGCAGAGAGACAGTAACTATCGGGAAACCGACGCGGAGACATTCACTCGCGCGTAGCTTACGGTATTTCGCTTCTGCGATGCAAGAAAATAAGCAAAGATTTATTGCCACAAATGATGCAAGGATTGAGGTAAGCGGTAGTAGCGGAAATTTGCGTATAACGGCGGCAAAAGCGAAAGCGCCGCGCGTCTCCCACAACGCGCGGCGCTTCCCTTTCCACAGAATCATTTAGGGAGATTCTGGGGGGCGGAGACCTTTAGTCTCAAGCTTCTCGTGTCCTCACCCCACGCGAAGCACCGCCCAAGTGCGCAACATTCTACACCGCGCGTTGCAGGCGTCAAGCGGAAAAGTTTAGTTGTATCCACTCGTCAAGCGTCGGCTCGTGGAAAAAGATTTGCAGCCGTTTCAAGTGTTCTTCTTCGTGGTCAAAGTCGGCTAATAATCTTTCTTTCAAATGCGGCTTAAAGACGCGGTTGGTTTCGATCTCGCGGCGTTGTTCTGCGGCGTTTGCTAAAAACGCGCTGTACGCCTCTGGCTGCTCTGATTCGATCTGCCCTGCCCTGCCCTTCAGAAAATCGAAATACGCGGGTTGTAGCGCCTCTCTGCGCTGCTGGCGCGCTGTTTCGGCTTCCTTCTTGGCTTTAGCTTTCCTGACTTCTTCCTCTTTCGCTAGTGATTCAATAATCTGCTCCGGTAGCTGGTAGTTCTCTTTGATGGCGCGGATCAGCCATGAGGCAAGGTCTTTAATCTTATTTAGGTTTCGATGGGGCAAAGCGCGCAATTGAAGCTCGACGGATTTCCGGTAATCTCTGACAAGCTCGGTGGCTGTCGCCTGTGCAACATGAAAGCTGACCAATTTGCTGACAAGCGGCTCGTCCTCTGGCGCGGCCTCGTGGATCGCTGCCGCCGGTGGCAATGGTGGAAGCATAGGTTTAGGTCGCCGAATTGCGCGCGGCTTCCTGCTGGCTTCTCCAAACTCTGCCTTTGCCCGTTGTCCAGGCGTGTAGAGCATCATCCAATCTACTTCTCCGCTCTCGGCTCGCTGCTCCTGAAATTCAATCTTTGCCAAGTATCCAGATTTCAGGTGCGGCGCGTGAACCTTGTACATCTGTTTTTTGACGTGATCGTAATCAAAATAGCGGGTCTGCGGCGCGCGGGTGCAGTAGTAGGAATAAAGCATCTTGGCGCGCGGGCGCTCGTTCACAAGTGCGGCAAACATCTGAAAACCTAGCAGCTCATAAAGTCGTCGCGGTGCTGGCGGAAGCTCCCGCAAGTAATCGTAGTCAAGGGGTCTGGTCTGAGCATCATTTAGCACTTTCATGTACACATCATTCAGAATTAGATAGACCGCATCGGCTTTGCTGCCGTCTGGAAATTTCTCGCCGGTGAAGATGGCGCTGTATCGTGTGAATGCTGCCTCAAAGTTTCGTTCTGTTCCGTCGCTCCCTTTGTAGTTAATCTTTGCGGTAATAAGTGCGCCAACATTTTGCAGAAGTGCTTTTTTTATTTTCCCTGTGTCGTGATGTGAAAGTCCAAGTTCCTGCGTGATCTCGGTAAGGCTTCCCAGCTTAATAAGTTTGGGGATGGTTGGTCTTGCATCATCAATCCTGCGGTTTACGATCAAAGTATCAACTTTGTAGGCGAGTGGGCCGGGTTGCCCATATTTGCTGTTGTGCGTGACTTCCCATTTGGTCTTAATCTCTCCGGTCTCATTCTTTTCGCTGATCTCAATGCTGATGTTCCCGCGCTTCGCTAGTCGGTGAAGGGGGAAGCGTGAAAGTGCCGTCTCAATCCTGATCGTGTTTTGTGTGGCAAGCTCTAGTTGCTCGTTCATGGGCTGTCTTTCCAAAAGAAATTAAGCAACAACCTCTTCTTGTTGTTGTTGTCTAAGAAGAGTCTAAATACAGTTAGGGTCTGATAACGCCCTTAGCTTCAACATTTAGGGTTAAAATCGTCTCCCCAAAGCGGTAAGTGGGTCTCCCCAAAGCGGTACATCCGTCTCCTCAAAGCGGTATGTTCGTCTCCTCAAAGCGGTATGTTCGTCTCCTCAAAGCGGTATGTGGGTCTCCCCAAAGCGGTACATCCGCCTATGAGATATTATGTTACTTTCATTAACGGTTCGGATATGCGCGCGGCCTCGTTATGCGGCTCTAAGATGGCGCGTAGGTCGTCGCGTATTCCTTCGATCTCGTCCACTGATGCGCCAAAGCGCCGCTCAATCTCTGCACCGTCCAACGTATCAAGGGCATAAGTCAATGCGGCTTCATAGGTCGCCAACTCATCTTCTGACACTCTGGCTTCTATTAACGCGACTGATGCCACACACTTTTTGTTAATTGCTTCCATATCATTTCACCTCGTCGGGCAGCTCATCGCGTTCGATGCGTTGCCACTTTCCTTCACTCATGCGCTGCTGCCGGTTCGCCCGCGTCGTCCTGAAGCTCGTATGATGCTGGCCGTCCGCCGTAAAGATGTGAGTGCGCCCGCGCGAGCCGACGAAAACGTAATAGCCGCTCTCAAGGTCTTGATAGATTTCATTCGACGCTGCCTTGTCGGTGGCCGCTTCGCTCGTCGGCCTGCCTGCGTCGGCGTGACGGTCTGCGCCGTGCGATGTTCGTTTGACCATGCTAGAACTTCCGCACGTAAGCGTCCAGATCGCCGCGCTTCACTCGCCAACCGCCGCCCGTCAAAATGGCTTTTAGCTTTCCAGATTTGCGCGCTTCTCTAATCTGTGTGAGCGGCAATCCTGACAATCGCGCGGCTTCCTTCTCTGCCAGCATGAGCTTGTGTGCGAGGTCTGCAATGGACGGGGTACGCGCGCTATTCATTGCCGCGACGAATGCGGCAAGGTCTGTCTTGCCAGAGCGCAACGCGAGCGCGTTGCCGTTGTCGCCCTTGTCAGGCTTGGCGGGCTTGTCGCGCTTCACGATGGCGCGCGGCTCGGCGGCTGCGGCGTCCATCTCTTTTTTCAATTCATCCAATTGCGCTTTGTCATAAACAGGCGCAGGGCCGGTTCTTCCCTTCTCGTAAGAAGGGGTAAGCCTGCCCTTTGTCGTGTAGCGTTCGATGGCGCGCGTGCTGACGCCCAGATATTCGGCTGCTTGTTGCTTGTTCATAGCAAAGGCTTATAGCAGAAGCGCGACAGTCCGACAACCATTTTTCGCGCGTCGGGCTGTCGGGCTGTCGCCTATTTTATTAGTTTTTAGCCGTGATTCTTAGCAAAGAATTTTCTTGCTTCTATTCACGACAAGTTTATAATCCACCTTATCTGCCGAAGTCTTCTCAAGCAAGCCGCAAGCTGACCAGACTTCTCACATATGTCGGCAATTCCTCAGTGCCGCATATTTTGGTTGGCAGACGCTAAATCAAACTAATTGCTCTGATGTAGCAAGTAAAATCGCTTACAGGTGAAGGCGTTTCTTGCACCATTTCTGCGATAGGCTCCGGCTTCATCGAACGTCCTTCGATCAAGCCTTAGTTCCCTAATAGGGAGGTAAAAATGTTCAAACGAAAGATTGTTGCGATAGTAATTGCATCTCTGGCTAGCTTGGTTTTGGTCGGTTTGGGATTCGCGCAGGTGACGAAAAGACCAATGGGAGTTCGGTCAGTAGCGCAAGCGGGAGACAAGCCGCTCCCGCAAGGCAGAGCACATATCCATGAGGAAGCGACTCCCATACAAGAGGGAGTCATGACGGCGAAGCAGAAGCGCCATAGCAAGATTTTCCAAAAGTATGAGGATGTGACGGGCGGAAAGAAAATCCGTGACCTCATAATTCAAAAGGGTGCCACTTCTGTTGAAAGAGAAGTTGGAGATGTGATCGTTCCATCTTCTTTTAACTCTCAGAAATACTTGCAAAATCTATCGTGTAAAGCTGATGCTGTTGTAGTAGGAACAGTAACAAGCAAATCCTCGCAGATAACTGACGACAAAACATTCCTCTTCACTGATTATGAGTTAGCAGTCGAAGATATTCTGAAGAACAATGCTGCTGCTCCTATCCCTACAAACAGCACCATCACCATTACCCGCACAGGAGGATCAGTCAACCTCAACGGCCATATTGGGCTAGCCGTTGATGATAGCCAAAAACCCTTGCTGGCGAATGGACGTTATTTACTCTTTCTCAAGTTCATTCCAGAGACGGGCGCATACCGGGCATTCAACAATTGGGGAGATGACAGCTTCGCGTTTCGCAACGATAAGGTCGCTCAAGTTTCGGAATCGCCGTTACCTTTCGGCCCGCAACGCAAGGTTGATGCCGCTTCGTTTATGACAGAGGTTCGCACTGCTCTCAGTAATAGCTGCAATCAATCAGGTGGAGGGCAGCCATGAGAAAAATAACTCTGTCTGGATATGCAGCACACACGCTGTTCACGCTAGGGTTCTTACTCATCATAGTAGCCACTGGAACAAAGGTGGCTTATGCCCAATGCTCCGGCCCTTGTCCAACTGCCAGCACGGGCACAACCTATCCGCAAGGCGTGACGGTTTACGTTGACATAGATGCCCAAATTCAGGGCACACCGCAGGAAACTCAAATTCGGAACGGTCTTGAATCGTGGAACGCTGCAAACAGCGCTAATGGCTCTAATGTCAATTTTGTGGTCGGGCAACCACCAGCGGATTTGCCGACAGCGAATGCGTACCTGCTTCACGTCATAAACGGAACGCTTACTGATCCTAACGGGCAAACTCTCCCGGGCACGGTGGCGAGATTCCACCGCAATGCCTATGACGCAAGTGGTAATGTACGCGATGGGCTGCTCACGTTCAACACGGGTAGTGCCCTCGTTGATCCGAGCGATCCTTCCAGAGGGCCTTATTACGATCCGAATCAGCCCGGCTATGACACCATCTTCCAAAAAGAAACGGAGCATGAGATAGGACACAGCTTGGGTTTAAATGACGTGGACGATGTGTGTCGTCAGTATGGGCAGTCCGTCATGAATCACGCTACTGATTGCGCTAACGATAACTGCGGTGCCAAGCCAGTAGGTGTTGCCCAATGTGATAGCAACGCTGTCGGCGCGGAAGCAAGGTATCAGCCGCCTCCGCCACCAGACCCTCCGCCGCCTGTATGTGTAACTTACGATTCACAGTTTTGGGTCTTCAACGGCGGCTGCCTTGAGGAGTACACAATAAGGGAGACGTACTGTGATGGCTACCTCGTAAATTACTACATATACCTGTCCGGCTTCGACTGGTGTATAGGTTAACGGATGCGCCGAGTTGAAGATCAATTCTATGATCTCAGGCGCAGGGCGTTCTTTGCAGCGCGCTGCAACAAACAGTCAGATTGATGAGAAAACACAAAAGGCTGCTTTTCACAGGACAGCCTTTTGTGTTGCCAGAAATTCCATAATGGTTCTTATCGGACTCGCTTTATTTCGCCGTCGTGTCGGTACTCATCGCGGCGTTCATTTTCGAGCCTCAAAGCACAAGATGATGTGCTTATACTTTACGCCGTAAAGTACGCGCCGTGACAATTAACCGGCATTCTTCACGAAAGCATCAACCACAAGATACGGTGGTCACTCTTCGAGCTTTTTGACGTACTGTGGCAGCAAGCGATTGATTAGCTCTTTCATTTCGTCGAAGTCCATTGGTTTAGCAAGGTACTCGTTGAAGCCTGCTTCAGTTGCCTTCGCTGCCAGAGCGTATTGATAATGAGACGTGTACGCAATGATCGGTACGTCGCGCATTTCGGCGTGACTTCGGATGCGCCGCGTCGCTTCGTAGCCGTCGATCTTCGGCAAGCCGATGTCCATCAAGATCAAGTCTGGACGTTCGCTAAGAGCAAAGCTGACGGCTTCTTCACCGTCTTGCGCTTCAACGACGCGGGAGCCGCATTGCTCTAAAAATATTCTTGTCATGTAAAGATGGTCTTCGTAATCTTCAACGACCATCACAGTCGCCTGTGGTTTATGGCTCTCGGTCATCGGTTCAATCCTTATAGATTATCAATAGCTCTGCAAAGCCATCGCCTCATTCTCTCCGATTTGCATAACTTCGTCGGGCGTTAGAAGCGGCCTGCGGTACTCTGTTCTTTAGTTTTGTGATAGAAGATGAATTTCAAAACTCATCCTCTTCTACCTTAAATCGAGCATCAACTTGATGATCTTTCTGCTTCCGCTTCTTTCGCCGCCTCTCTTCTGGCCTGCAATCCTGCGATAATATCCTGCACTTGAAAATCGGCTTGATCGCGTCGTGCCTGCCACTCTTCGAGCGTGATTTCTTTGCCCGCAAGGACGCTGCCCGCGTGCCAAATGAGATAGCGCAAGCGCACCACTTCTTCGTAGATCGTGCGCTCGCTCGGCGTCATTCCGTCACCTGTGGCCGCCGTCACCACCGATATTTTACGACACCAATCGTTAACGGTTTCGCCCGCTCTTGCGGCAGCCATTTCCAAGTCCTGCCACTGTTCATCGTCCACCCAAAACGAGACCACATGATTCTTTTTTCGTTTTCCCATATCGCTCCGATAGACTCCTAAATATGCGGTGTGTAGATATTTTAGAATGTTTTAGAAATTTTACGCCCTTTTCGCTAAACGCTGCAAACGCGAGTGTTGAGAATCTAAAGGAATCTTTAGAACATAAACGCCCAATCGGGGATGACGTGTCTCCTGAAGCTTCGGATGCCTGAGCATCCATGTTGAACATTAGATTAAACCTGCCCGGTAGATCATCACCACGCGGGGGTAATTGATGGGCAAGGCGTCGCGCAACAGTGCGAAAGTTCATCGCATGGCGGGCTAGTTAATCAGCTCCGGCAGCTTCGGCGGTTCTTCGATGGGCGGCGGTGTCACGGGTGTCAACTCCAACGCGCGCACCTGCCCTAGCGCCGAAGCAATCGCCGCTCGCGGCGGCTCGTCGTAATACATCTTGGCGAGTCTCATCGGGTGCTGGTTGCTGGTTCTGACAAGCGCCTCATCTTCTCCCAGGCGCATCACTTCGTCGGGTGTGAGTAGCGGCCTGCGATGCTCCGTCCGGTGCTTCGATGTACCCCACCCGCCTGCTATCGAAAACGACTCATGCTTGCGCTCCGCTACCACCGTCGCATCACCTAGCATCTCGCTCACATATTTGGCCGTCGTCACGTCCAGACCGTGCAGCGCAATCTTGGTGTTGCAGTTGGTCAAGATCGTCTGCGCGTTCGGCCTGCCGTAGCGTGCCTCAAGCTGTGAGAGTGATTGCACACCAAGCCAGATGCCGACGCCGCGCCCGCGCGCTAAACTAATCGTTGTCGCAAAGTCTGGAATCGTGCCGACGTTGGCAAACTCATCCATCAACATCGTGATCGGCGTACTCGGCTCACCTTCTGGAATTTCCTCACCGGCAATCTGTTCCAGCAGCACGGCAAAGAAAAGGCTCGTTAGTGGCCGCAAGCGTGCGATGTCCTGCTCGCGCAAACACCAATAGACGGCCTGCGGCGTGCGCCGTAAGCTCCCGAAGTTCGGCGCGACAAGGCTCGCGCTGGTGAATCTGGCGACATTCGGATCGCGCATAAACTGAAGCTTGCCCGCCACTGCCGGAACAATCGAGCCTTTGATTTTCGCATCCGTTTGCGCGAAGACAATCGCTTGCTCGCGCGCCACATCCGACGGCGAATTTAGAAGCTGGTCGAGAAGCTGCGCCGGTCGCTGCCGTGTGAACAGCCGGTACGCCGTCAAGGGCGTCGGCTCCGGCAAGGTCGCGGTGTGCGCGAAGATCGCAGCCAAGTATGCCGACTCCGTATCAATCCAGAATTGATTATCGCCAAAGCTTCCGCTCTCCATAATCGCGCGTGCCGCAAGCTCGGCGATGCGCGCATCTCTGCACAGTGGAATCCAGTTAAAGCACTCGCTCGCTTCCGGGTCGGCGGGCGCATAGCGGCGCTCTCTCGTGTGAAAGCCTGACGTATATTTCCATAGCTCTGATTTCGGGTCGGTGCACACAATCGAGGTCTCCACAGACCACGCGCAGTTAGGCAGAAAGTAGCCTCTGCTCTTGCCCGTTCCCGTGCCGCCTAAGATGATGCCGTGCTGCACGGCCAGCATTCGCGGCAGCGCGACTAAGCCGCGCGCGTCTCCGGCTTCTTCGGGCGCGATGATGACGCCGCCGGGTGTGAGAAAGTCCCGCGTCGGAAGCTTCAGCTTTTTCAGTTCGTCGGTCGTGGCAAAGCGCGCCGTGCCGTGAAACGTCGCGGGGTCTCTGTCGTTTTCTTTCTTTGCCTTGAGCGCGAGCGCGATGATGAGCGTCACACCTGCCAGCAGCGCGACAAGCACACAGATGACAAATCCCGCCGGTGAGTAATGCGCTATCTCTTCCAGCGCATCGCCGCGAAACTCGCTATTGCTTACGGCCACTTCATGCAGCACGACGAAAGCGATGGCGGAGCCAACTACGCCGCTCACACCTGTTGCCAGAAGCATCCTCTTAATTTTCATCTGCTTCTCCCTACATCCCGTTCCTGCTCATGTGCGCCGTCACGTACTCTCTCAGTTTGTTGTAGTGCTCCTCTAGCTGCCTGTTCCGTTCGGTCGCGTTGGCGAGCGTGGTCGTCAATCGCTCGTTCTCCTCGCGTAGCCGGTTGATCTCGGTTTGTAACGCCTCGTTGATCTCTTCCAGTTCTTGTTTGGTCATAACCGTAGTTGCGCGCCTCGCGCTCGCGGTGCTCCGGCGTCGAGAGCGGACGGTCGGCGCGCTCCGGCGCTGGCTTACTCACCTCTTCGCCGCGCGCCTTCGCCTGCGCATACTCGCGCTTCCACTCCCGCATCTGCTGTTTCTTCTGTTCGTGCTCGCGCATCTTCTCCTGCCCGAACTCGCGCCCGTAGAGCCGCGCCCACGCGCTATCAAGGTTTCTGAATTTCTGCTCGCTCAGATTCAGTTTCTTATCATCCGTGCCGCGCGCCTGAATGTTGATGTGGACGTGCGTATGCGCTGTGTCCTGATGCACGGCGGCGAGTGCCTGCGCGGTGGGGAAATTCCGCTCAAGATATTCCTTCGCCATCTCGCGCGCCCGCTCGGTCGTGATCTTGCCCTCAAACGATAGCTTGCATCGGTAATGCGTCCGCGTCTGCCCGCCGCCGCGTCGTGGCCGCGTCAACTCATCCTCTTCGCGCTGCCGGTTGTATTCGATGATGTTCCGGCGCTGCTCGGTGTAGCTGCGGCCTGCCTTTGCATACTCCGGGTAGTTGTGAAAGTGGAGCGCGTCCGCATGGCCGCCCGTGCCGCCTTCGCGTGTGATGTAGCGTGCGTTGGCGCTCGCCGCGCCCGCACTGCCGATGGTGAAATGACAATAGACGCCGCCTGCCATTGTTAACCTTCTCCGCTCCCTAGAGCTGTCGCAATCGCTGTGATGGCTTCCCGCGTCTCGGCGATGGCCGTTTCGATCTTTTCACCGGCGACGGGCTGCCGCTCCAGCCGCACCGCGATCTGCTTCAAGGCATAGCTGACCTTGCGAACCTCAAAGACGGCGCGCTCCCATAGCTCGCGCCCGCGCGGATCGGGGGCATGGCCGTCCATCGCTAAACCGCATTCGATGAGGTAGCGATTCAGGCTTTGGCCTGCCGCCTTCGCGCGCTCATGTAGGTGCGTAAGTTCTTCGGCTGATGGTCTGATGGGTAGAGTCGGCATGGCGGCGCGCTATCAATTCACGCCCGCGCGGGGCGAAGCTTAATAATTAAAAGTTTGGATAAATGATGCCGCTCGTCAACTCCGACAGCATCTCTCAATTTCATCGCGGCATCATTTATCCGTATCCTGCCATTTCATTTGCGACGTTGCCAAGCTTCGCACCGGGAAAGTATCCGCGTCAACCGCTCTGCTCGGTTCCGCTAAAATTCTCTATGGGGTAACATTTCCTGTCACACTGTCACGCCTGCCATCTCCGAAAAGTCCGCTCATACTGTGCTCCAAATATCGGCATCCGGTATTACTACTTTGTATTACCGTGCTCCGAAGTAGTAACACCGTACTCCAACTTACCGGCACGCTGCTTGCACGGACAAATGACGTGGCCTCGCCACTATCAAAACTTAGGAGTCCTAGAAAATGCCGAAACCTTTAGTCCCCTGTCCTGATTGCAAAAACATGATCGCCGTAGATGCGTCGCCCTGTCCCAGATGCGGCGCGGATTTCAAAAAGAGAAAAGCCGATGCTTGGGAGTGGTTCAAGTTTAAGTTGGGTCTGGCGGGTATCGCGGTCGTGATTGCGATTGGTGTGTACACTCTTTTTCTGCGTCCACACAGAGCGCGCGTGTCGGAAGATAACTTTGTGCCAAGCGCGGCGGCAGCGCCGGAGAATCCCGCTCGTGTTGATCGGTCAGTTGGGCAGAACAATCGAACGCGCCGGAGACAATAGCCAAACGTGACACGACGCTCATGGAAGTATTTTACTTCCATAGATTGGACGTAAAATACTTCCATCTATGAATACTTTGCTTTTGCTCATCGCCAGACGTTTAGCAATCGCCTGACGTGCTCGGTGATGTTCATGATGTCATCCGGCTTTCTCAAAAACTCATCTGCTCCGGCGCGGCGTGCTTCCGCTTCGATTCGACTCGCTGACAGCATCGCAATGGGTGTGTGTCGGCGATGGGGAAGCTCGCGCGCTCGTCGTATCAGCGTCAAGCCATCCACGCCGGGCAACTCATTATCGAATAGCAGAAGGTCATAGTGCGCGCTTGATTCGAGCTTGGCGAGGGCTGCCGCGCCGTCTGTGCAAGCGTCAACGCGCCAACCGTCTTCTAGCTCAAGCGTATCCTTGACGCCGTGCAAAACAAGTTCGTTATCTTCAACGTAGAGAATCATTGCCGCCTTCATTTATTCTGTCTCTTCGGATGGATCGCGCATGATGCTGCGCCTGCGGGGGATCGCTGGCCTTCTGATGGGCAGCAAATCTTTATGCCGATTATTGATGATAAGAATTAGCGTCTGGTGATTGACGTGCAGCAGTTTCGCCGCCCGCGAGACTTTCCCTTTTGCTTCTCTCAGTGCGCGTTCGATCAAGAGGGCTTCGTAGCGATGCACTTCATCGAATAATGAAATGTCCGCCCACAATTTACCGCGCGTGGTGTAGTTCTCTTCGGCGGTGATGGGTATGGCCGTGAGGATGTAGACCACGCGACGCGCGACGACGCTCAAGCGCAAGAGGATGGCCGGATGCTGCGAGGTGGCGAGAAAATCGGCGGCGCGCTCAAAGGTGATGCCTAGTTCGTGCGGCGTCAGACGATCTCCTAATTCTTCGATGATCGTGAGCGCCGCGAGTCCTGCGCTTTCAAAGTCTCCGGCGACTCGCGCCATTTCAACCGCGCTCTGCAATGTGAGTTGCGCTTGCTGGATGCGATTGAGGCGGGCGAGTGCCGTGCCGTGCGTCGTCAAGGCCTGCGCTAAAAGGGATCGCTCATCGGTGGATTGAAGAAGTTGCACGGCTTCGCGTGCGAGCCGTTCGGCTTCCGTGTCGTTGCCTTCGGTGAGAAGCGTTCGCGCCAGCGCCTCATCAACCTGCGCGGTGCGAACGGGGTCATCGGTGTCCATCTACCACACGCATGGCAAGCGATATGCCTGCGGGCGACGTGGCGGGCGCGGGTGGTTAGCGTGGGGAAATGGTACGCTCTGCTAATGCGCGCGGCAGCTAATGACGAAAGATGTTGCGCTTACGTTTCTCTACGGGTTTTCGCGTATTCAGCAAATTTTTATTCTGATGATTGAGACGATAATTGAGCGTGTCGTGGTGAAGTCCAAGCAACCGCGCGGCGTGTGTAATCATGCCCTTTGCTTCCTTCAAGGCTAAGACGATAAAGCGTTCTTCGTAAAGCCTTGATTCTTCCCGAAGCGAGAAGTTAGCCCAGGGGTAGGCGAAGCCTGCTATTTGCGTCTGCCGCAAGGCAACGGTTTCGACGGCTTCCATTGTGATCGTCGCTCCGGCTTTCGCGGTCAAGACAGTGCGCTCAATCAAAGATCGTAACTCGCGGGCGTTGCCTCTCAAGGGAAGCAAACGCATGGCCGCGATTGCTTCGGGCGTGAAAGTTACATTCTTCTGGTGGCGCTCCTGCATCTCTTTGATGAAATATTCGGCGATGGCGGGAATGTCGTCCTGTCGTTCTCGGAGGGGCGGAATTTCCAGATGAAAGGTATTCAGGCGATAAAGCAGATCGTCGCGGAAACGTCCCCTTTTCACCTGCTCTCGAAGATTACGATTGGTGGCCGCGATGATTCGCACGTTAATTTTTTCTGGGATGGATGCGCCGATAGTGTGTATCTCCCCGTTTTCGATTAAGCGTAGTATCTTGGCCTGATGGCTCGCGCTCAACTCGCCGATTTCATCGAGAAGGAGCGTGCCGTTTGTGGCTTGGCAGACTGCTCCGGCGTAATCTGCGATGGCATCGGTAAAGCTTCCTTTTTTGTGGCCGAAGAGTTGCGATTCAATCAAAGCATCGGGAATTGCGGCGCAGTTGATGGCGACAAGCTCGCCGGTGCGCCCACTCCACTCGTGGATCATGCGCGCCAACACTTCTTTGCCTGTGCCGGTCTCGCCGGTAATAAGTACGGTGCTGGTCGTGCTGGCGACGTGATGCGCGTTATGCAATAACGTCTTGGTTTGATCTGTCGCATAAATGAACTTCGGCGTGCTGAACTCTTTGGCGCGCGTCTCTTCTACGTCAAGCACATGGCACGCTAATGAGAGAAGGCGCGCGGGCGTCTCCGGGTGCTGCGATTTGGCGAGTAGGCTGGTGGCGCGCTGGTAGATGACGCGCCGCTCGTCGCGTGAAAGCTGCTCGCTTAACTCTTCGATCATGGTGAGCGCGGCCAAGCCTGCGCGTTCATTATTGCCTGCCATGTGCGCGACTTCGATAGCGCGTTGCAACGTCGCGCGTGCCTGCGGGTGACGATTAAGCCGCGCAAGGGCGATGCCGTAGGTCGTGAGGGATTCGGCTAGTAATGCTTGCTCGCCGCCTTTTTCCAGTGCGTGAACGGAGACAAGGGCGACTCTTTCGGCTTCGTAGTTCTGTCCCTGCGCCAACAGCGCGAGGGCGCGCGTATCGTCCACTTGTGCGACGCTGCCGCTATCGTTGAGGCCGACGAATAATCTACGGGCGCGCTCTAAATGTTCGTGTGCCTCTGTGAATCTGCCAAGCTTCAGTAAGATGAAAGCCAAGTTGTTTTCGACACGGGCGCGGTAGCGCGTATGTCCGGCCTGTTCAAAGTGGATATTTGCGGCGGCATATTCGACAAGGGCGCGGTCTGTATAATCTTCGCGGCGTTCTGCTGTGCCAAGATTTTCTAGCAGAGTAGCGAGCGTAATATAGAAATTACCTTTAAGTGAGTGGCTCTCGCACGCTTCGATTAGAGGGGCAGCATTATCCAAGATGCGTAGCGCATCGTTGTAGCGCGTCGCCGTTCTTTCGACTACTGCAAGACGCACCAAAGCCAAACCTTTTAGTTCCGTGTCTGCATCATCAAGGCGCGCAATCGCATCGCGTAGCGTAATGCGTGCTTCATCAAATGCGCCTTCTCGCCAATAGCAATATGCTACTTCGATCTGCGCTTCAGCGGCTTTGGCCGTAAGATTAAGCGACTCGAAGATTACACGGCTCTCGCCGATGAGGTCTTTAGCGATTTGCTGCGCGCCTTTAACCTGCTGCGAACTGCCGATCCAGCCTGACAATGCTCCGGCGCGTAACAAGACTTCGGCTGCTGTGCGCTCATCGAGGCCGTCAAGCTGTGGGCGTTCGCCAACGCCCTGCCATAAATCGCCTAGAGCACCGTGCGCGGCCTCATAGTTGCCGCCTCGTTCAAGTTCTTTGGCGAGTTGGCAGCGAAGTCGCGCCCGTTCATTGCGGCTCAAGGTGAGATCGTCAATTTGACTTAATAGCTGTGTTGCTAAGTTCATGGGAGAATTACCTTTATCTGTCTATACGGAAAATTGCGTATGACCGCCAACTTTTTGCCTGTAATATCTAGCAATGGCTTTTCGCTTCAGCTTCGGCGCTCAAGGTTTTGAGCGCATCACCACTAACTACAACTATCTTCAGGAGACATTATGAAAAAACTTAAACTCACGGCGGCGGCAACTGCCTTAATGATGGCACTCTCGTTCTCGGCCTTCGCGGGCGAGATGTGGACAGGTTTTGTTGACGTGCCGCCGCCGCCCGCAAGCGCAACGGCTACCAGCAGCGCGACGGCGAGCAGCCAAACCGTGACCGTCAATCCGCTCACGCAGCTCATCCTTGTGCTGCTCAACCTGCTGCCTAAAGGCTAGGCTGCATTCTTCATTTGTAAGATCGTTACGAACTGCTGTGATCGCCTCACGCGCAGTAAGGCCGTCGT
>MWWH01000233.1_pt1 | contig 15443 bp, 9 predicted proteins | sample 1047231 | NCBI WGS metagenome assembly MWWH01 (sample SAMN06349967, study PRJNA376086) | soil metagenome | isolation source: MG3-2 sample Antarctic (ecotone) soil | place: Antarctica | collected 2015-01-13 | reverse complement strand
GATCAGGACACTATAAATCTCATATATCAACAAAACGAATATGATAAAAAATATCTGGCGGACATATTTAAGAAGCATGGATTTAGCCACATCATTCACATGTTCATCCATAAGGGATTGCGCGTTGAGCCGCCTGTGACGCCGGAATTTAGAATGGCTAAAGGTGGCGCAAAGTCGAAGCCCCCTAGCAAGAAAAAGGTCGCGGTTAAAAAGAAGGTCGCTATAAAGAAAAAGGTGTAGTACACCTTTACCCTTTAAGGTGGCACACATCTTTAGCAACAAAGGTGTAATACACCTTCTCTCTAGTGGGGTGATGACAAGCTGCGTCAATTTCTTGTCTAAGGCTGTCTAAGGTGTAATACACCTTAAGGCGTGACAAGTCGCGCCATTTTGTTGTCCATGGCAGTCTATCCTTCCTAATGCATAAGAAAACGCTCTTTTAACTCGCTGCTCGTTTCTGTAGGCTCTTGATAGAAGGGAAGTCTTAAAAATGGTGGTTTTTAAAGAAGGTTGTTTTTAAAAATGGAGGTCTTTAAAAATAGTGAATTTTTAAAATGGTAGGTTTTTAAAAATGGTTGTTTTTAAAGGAAGTAGGTTTTTAAAATGGTAGCTTTTAAAGGGGAAGGGAAGAGTACCAGCACTAACTGTTAATACCTTGCTTGGTATAGGGGCGATAAGTCACGCCATGTAGTTGTCTAGGGCTGTCTAAGCTTTAACGCCTATGCACTAAAATCACTGTTGACTCCTCGCTCGGTTCCGGGGCCTCCTGTAACAAGGAGGTCTTTTATTATGCGTAAAATTTTAATCATATCTTTAATTTTAATGTTCGGTCTTTCGGGTCTTTCTGTATTTGCTCAAAATAAGCGCGCTCGTGTGGTTCGTCATCCTGTGGCTGCGCGCTCTTATCTCTCGCCTGTCACGATGATTTGCTATAACGATCCTTTGCCTGCGGGTTATTGGATTGTTCGGGAAACCTTCTCTAGTAGTTGTCCTCTCGTTAATAACTTTCCTAGGGCTTATATGATTTCGATAGATGGAACTGAGCCGGGTGGTCCTCCTGTGATGGCTGCTGCGGCTGCGGCTGCTCCTGAATCTACTCAATCTAGTCCAACGGCTGATAGTGCGCGTGAAGCTATCAATAGAAGGGCTGCTATCGAAACTGCTAGGGGTGCTGCTGCGTTGGCTGCTGATGAAGCGATTAAGAATAGAAAGGCGGCTGTCGAGAATGCTATCCGTCAAGGTAATGTGATGATCGGCATGACCTATAGTGAAGTTAAATCGGCGTGGGGTAATCCATATGATACGGATACTATCTTCGTGTCAGGCTGTGCAAAGCAGAAATGGTGGTACAAAAAATCTAGGCGCGGTAGCGATATTGTCCTACTCACTTTCAACTGTGATGGCTTGTTAGATTACATCGGCTATTAATTTTTACGCTCTAAAAAGAAAGCGGGGCAAAGGGTGCAATACACCTTAACCCCGCTTTCTTTTTAAGCTGTGACAGGTCGCGCCATTTAATTGTCTATAGCTGTCTATCCTTCTTCCTCGTCCTCAACTATTTCGGCATCTATGATCAGCTCTGGGGGCATCTCTGGCATCGGCGGTAATGCCTTATATGTTATTACTGCTATCTGTCTTTTCCTTGGCGCGGCTAGTTGTTTGCGCGCCGGTGCTCCTCCAATCTGCCTTCTGCCTCCCATTTGCTCTGCCTCTTTTTGTAGCCTTAACATCTGGGCTGCTTGCTCAAAGTCGGCTGTAAGCTCCGCGCCTAAAGCTGCGGGTGCTTCTGCTGTTTTGGGTGGCAAGCTGTAATACTGCTTTAGCAATATAACGGGCTTTCTGTTGCTGTGAACAAGTATAAATTTATTCTTATCCAGCCTCCTGATCTCGTCTCCCGTCATAAGCCTGCGCTGATTTCTCGAGATACTTTTGGTTTCGCTTCTCTTATTGTCGCTAAAACTAAATGATGATACTTCCTCTTGGTGGGTGAACTCGCCCATGCTCTGTGAGCATTTCTCGTTCGTCTCGGCGTCTAGTCCATGTAGGAATATCTTGGTTAAAAAGTTGTCTCTAAAGATATTCTCTGCATTGTGTCCGTAAACAAAGCTTAGCTGTGCGAAGCTTTGAAGCCCGGCAACTATCGAAATATCTCTGCCTCTTAAAACTGTAATCTCTACTTCTAGGTTAGGAATCTTGCCGACGTTTGCCATCTCGTCTAAGTAAAGCGTGATGGGTAAGCCACTCTTTTGTTTGATGCTCCAAAGGATCAGGGTAAAGAAAAGGGAAGTAAGGGGCTTTAAAACTGCCACGTCTGTTTCGCTTAGTACCCAATAAATTCCTACAGGCGTTTCTCGTAGCTGGCTAAAGTCCCAAACTGCTTTAGATGAACTGGTAAACCTTCTGACATCCTCATCTAGTAACCAGCCAAGCTTAGAACCTAAGCCTAAAGCTGTATTACCCCTTACGTTGTCGCTCGCCTGCTGGAATAATCTTATAAACTGTCGTGCTATTTTCGATGGTGAGTTTAGTAGCTGCTCTATTAAATCCTCCTGCTCAAAGCCTGTTAAAAAGTCGTAGGTCGCTGCCGGTGTGGGCGTGTCGAAGGTCGCCGCGTGCGCCATTAACGAGGCTAAAAAGTTAGTCTCGGCATCATCCCAGAATGGTTCTCGGCTCTCTCCCTTGCTTACTACAATGGCTCTAGCTAGTAAGTTGGTAATGTGCGCGCTTTGGCAAAGTGGAATCCAGTTAAAGCAAAGGCTGCGATCTGGGTCGCGTGGCGCAAACCTTAAGGAATGATGATAGCCACTTGTAAGATCGTAAAGTTCGCCTTTAGGGTCAGTGCATATAAACGATTGCCGTCGCGTGTGTCTTAGATTAGGTAAAAAGAAGCATCTGCTTTTGCCCGTTCCCGTTGGTCCTAATATCAAAACGTGCTGCGCTGTTTCATCTCTTGATAGTTCAACGCTCCGTTTCTTCTTCTTAAAGCTGGTGCGTGATAGTAAAAATCCGCCTGGCTCCGCTATCGGTTGTAACTCTCTCCTTAGATCATAAAGCCACTGGTACTCTAGTAAATCATCCTCTGTGGCAAAGGTCGCCGAGCCATGTGCTGTGCTCTCTTTAATCTTCCTTCCGGTAAGAACTTTATAGATTAAAAAGCAAGCTAAAGCCGCGACCGCCATTAAGACGAATCTAAATAGAAGGGATGATAGTAAGTTTAAAATTGAATCTTTGAAGATAATCGCTGCTACAAAGGCTCCGACAATCAAGATATTTCTAAACTTTTTAGCTATCTCATCGCTCTGGGCTGCTGCGTTTAGGCTCATCTTTAAAATCTTCCCTTAGTCGATCAATTCGTCCGCCCAGCTCCGCAAATCTAGAACGTGTAGTTTCAAGCTCTCGTACTGTTTCGTTAAGTTTTCTGTTTGCGTGCTTATTATCTCCGTGTGCTTTGCCAAGACTGTTATGTAGTTTTTGAGTTTCCTGAATCGCTCCGTTAGCTTCTCTAGCTGCTGCGTCGTTTGCTTGAGCTGCGCCTCTAAGGTCTGATTCTCTTGTGCTAGTAACATGCAATCGAACTGCATCTGTGTGTTGATTGTTTCCAAGTCGATTTTGGTTATAGCCATAATTATTCCTTTCTCGCTCTATAAATATTGTTTGTTTATCCTGCCTCGCTCTGTTAGGCCGCGGCATATCGTGGCGACCTTCCCTTAAAGCCTTCCTATAATTTTTGGTTTCCTGCTTCTTCTCCATGTGCTCTTTTAAGTAATGCTTGCCGTACTCCTTGGCATATATGCGCGCCCAACTTGTATCCAAATTCTTAAAGGCTCGGTTATCTAGCTGTAATTTTTTATCCTTTAAATCTCTAGCCTCAATCCAAACATGGGCGTGAGTGTGGTCGCGGTCTTGGTGGATGCTTACTATTGCCCTTCCGTCTTTAAAGTTTTTCTGTAGCCATTCCTTGGCCATCTCTCTAGCCTTATCCGTGTCCTCTGTTCTATCGAAGCTTAAAATTGCTCGGTAATGGGTGCGCGATTCCTTCGGGTTGGTGCGGCTCCGGGCTTGCTCGGCGTCGAGGCGTGCTTCGGCATAAGCTATTGAATTAGTGCGCGTCTCTCGGTAGTCCTGCCCCTTTAATTGGTCGAGGTTGTGCATGTAGAGCGCGCGTTCGTCGGCTGCGGTCGCCGTTTCTCGCGTGATGTATTTCACGTTTGCCGCGCTCGCTCCGCCCGTTTTAGCTGCCGAAAATTTTAAAAAAATTCCACTCATAATCTCTTTTTTAAACTTGTAATGAAGCTATTGACGCTCAAGAGTGCTGCCTGAATCTCTGCTGAAGGTGGTGCTTCTGCGTTCTTTATGCGCGCTGAATTTAGCGCGTGTGCTATCTGGTTAATGTTGGCTCCTATTTTCCTTAGCTCAAAAAGCATCTGGGTGATCTGATCTCTCTCCTGCTTTCTGGCTGGCATTGGTCGCTCAAGTGCGCTCGTAACCGCGTACCTAGAGAGTGATATTTCGTGCTTGGCTGCTCGTTTTTTCAACGCTTGGTGCTCGGCTGCTGTTACTCTCAATAAAATTTTTGATACAAATTTTCGCCCTCGGCCGCGCGCTTTTTGTAACTGCTCCTCTGGCTGTGCTTCTAATAATTCATTCATATAGAAAATTACTACCTTCATACATTTTGGTTTTTCCCGCGTTAAGCGGGCAGGGCGATTCCGAAGGAATCGGTTCAAGCGATAGCGCAGAACGTATCCTGCCATCTACCTAGGCAAGACTCGCTCCGGTCATTTTTGAAGATTCAACTAAGGGTAACTTTGGTTACTTCGGCGGGGTTCGATGGGCTGGCTTGTAAAAGTATTACAGGTTGGATTTCTTAAAAATTCTGGAAGGCACTATTAGTTGGGGGCGACGAAGTGTTAAACACAAGTCGCTTTGCTCATATTTGCCCTATAAACGATTTTTGGGCTGTAGGCCGGGGGGTAATTCGTCCTGGTAGGAGTAAAATGGGTAGGTTTTGCTCTGAAATTCCGGCTATTTCATAAGGTCTGTAAGTTTTTTCCATCCCTCAAGTGAGCGTTTGTAAGAATAAGGGCTGGTGTTGCTCAACTTCCATCCGTTGGGCCCGTCCTGAACTGCAATTCCGCCCGCGAATCCCTTTTTAGTTTTAAGCCACTCCTGCAAAGCATCTGCCTTAAATTTGGTGGCTGCTGCTTCCGCGGTCGCGCCCTTCTTGGTGTCAATTATCCAAGTCGTTGATTTTGTTCTAACGATCCAGTCTGGGAAAAAAAGGCTCTCCTTATTATCGTCTGGATTGAAGTAAGGAATAGAAAAATGCTCGCTCCCAAGGTCGCCATTTTTGTACCACCAGACGACGCTGTTATGGCTTTCTAAGAATTTAATAAACTCCTTCTCGTTATCTTCGCCGGTGTAGTTCTTCTCAAAATAAAATGGACTCATGGCGCATTTCTTTACCTTCATTTCTTCGTACAAGTCGGTAAAGAAAATTGTCTCTCTGGGAAGCTCGATGGTTTCGATGCGCTTCGCTCTGGCGTTCTTTTTATTAACTTCCTGCTCTCGGATTGGTCGATATGTATCTAGGGCATCTCCGATGATGGGACCGAGTTTGCTGGTAGGGCTTAGAAGGTCGTTTAAAGCGATCCTATAGATGCTCCCGCGCGGCTCACCTAGCCGATTAGTAAGCCAAACATTGAGCGCGGTCTTTAGCTTTCCCCACGAGCGTTCTGGGGCAAACTTTTTATTCTCGTCGTCTTGGTGGGAGATGAAGTTAAAGCATATAAGATTGTAAAGGCGCTCTACATCATACTGAGACATCTCCTGCTCAAAAGTGTCTCCCTCTGTGCCAAGCTCCTTAGCGAAGTTATCGAAATTATCTATCTCAACTCCTACGACTAAGCCGTTGGTTATTCTTGGCTCAAGCTCTAAGTCTTTAGCCTTGATCTTAGCAATCATGGCTGCTCTTAAATCCTTATCGGTGATGCCGAAATATTTATCTGCTGTCTTGGCAAAGGTGTCCTGAAAAGTATCCCCTAAATCGTTGTAGTCGGTGCGACTCATAAACACCGATTCTACTTTTATCGGCACGACGTCATTCTTTCGGGTGCTGGTATAAATTGCCGGTCTGTTCTCGCTCTTGTTCTTATCGAACTCGGTTAATACTTCGTTCCTTTTGTAGTTGGTATAAAGGTAGCCGATGTTTAGCTCTGGCTTGGTGAAGTGGACGCCGAGTGGCATCCGTAAAATGCGCCCTACTGTTTGAATGGCGAAAGTGGGGTTTTTAATTTCTCGGAACATCACCAGCACGCTCGCACGCGGGCAATCCCAACCTGTGGCGGCGGCTTGTTTGAATAGAAGGAATGAAACGGGAGAATTATTTTTCTCTACATCCTCAAGGTTCACTTTCTCTTGAGAGAGCCACACGGCTACTTGCTCCGGGTCAACATCTTTCTCTGCTAAGTAGTTCAATACAATTTGCTGTTTGTTGGTAAGGTTAGTTTCTGAAACTGCCTGATCGTCGTTAGGTAGTTGGATAAGCACAAGGGGGTTGATGTTCTGTTCTAGCTCCTCATAAAGCTTGATCAGCTCGAGGCGTTTCCCGTATGCAAGCTCAAGCAAAATCTCGTCCTGGTCTTTACCCTTAAAAGTTTTGTTGGTGAGATCCTCCTGTGTCTGGAAAACTATCTTTTCTTTGATTAGCCCTGCCTTTATAACATCCTCTCTTTTCACTCTGACGAACCCGGCTTTAAGGTCGTCCGTCTCCTCACGGGTCGGCTCGTACTTGGGTGTTGCTGATAATCTTATACTTATCTTTGGCTTAATAATGCCGTCTACTAACTCTAGGGCAAGATTGGTATCCGATCCGATATGCTCCTCATCAATGACAACTACTATTCTTCTATCATCCTCATGGGTCGCCGCGATGAAGTTGTCAAAGGTAAGCCCCTTTTCGTTATCTCGTCGGAGCTTACGGCTATCTTTGGAAGTGCCTTTAAGTTTTTGCCAATTAATAAAAAATACACTGTTGCTCTCTAGCTTCCCGCGGTTAAGGTCGTTTAGGTCGAGTAGCTCAATCTCGGATGCGCCGCCGTAGTATTCCTCTAACTTCCCCTTACTCTGCTCGTAAGAGTCCTCACTAAAGGTTAGCCATATAAAAGCTACGTCCTGACCTTGGAATCTGGGGTCGCTTACTATGTCGCGCAAAAACTGCGCGAGCATAATGGTCTTTCCCGAACCTGTAGGTGATTTGAAAACTAGGGGGATGTTCTGGTGTGAGGATTTCCATAGCGCCAAAAATTCTTTCTTTAGGCGCGCGACGGCATCTTCTTGAAATGGTTTTAGTGCGAACATGGCTATAGTCTATTTATCTCTTTATAAACTTCTAAAATTGGCTCCGGGATGTCCTCAACTCTAATCTTGCTGGTCGAGTAATCGCTCTTATATTCATTCTTGCCCCAACTAAAAATGTATAAGGTGGTGGGCAAGCTCTCATCTTCTAGCTTGTCTACTAATGAGGCTAGCTGGGATTTGTCCTCTGTGAAATAAATGGCGGTTAGCCTTCCGTTACCTTCAAAGATTTGCCACCAGTCGTTTTTCTCTCTCTCAAACAACGTATCTTCTCTAATGGCGATCATCTCGCCTACCTGAAAAGTTACCTTTACCTTAGTTTCATCGGATACTCGGCTAATCTTACCTACATTAACAAAATCGGTCTTGAAGTAAGCTAGGTTCCCGCCTAGCCCATCAACCTTCTCATCGTTCTTATTCTTATATCCCTTGATCGCACTCTTAATTCTTTTGTAGGTAACTTCTTCGCAGATGTTGCTCTCATTATTGGTACAAAGAATGAATTTATGATTACTTTGATACCTTTGATTCATCATCAAGACCGCGTGACCTGTTGTCCCTGATCCCGCAAAGAAATCTAAAACCAAAGCCTCTTTGCGCTTATAAATAATCGTTTCGAGACACTTAGCGGTTGCGTATAAAGATTTAGGAAAAGGAAATTCTATGCCTATCATGTCTCTAACTAATGAAGTGCCATACTTGCCTGCATCGAGCTCACCACCTGTCCAAACTGTTTTATAGCGTGCGGGTACAGCCGTAACATAAAGCTGCACACTATCCTTTTTTTCTTTTACTTCTATCCGGCCTGTATGCTCCTCTATAGAATCTAAGCCGAAGTGCCAACGCCTTTCATCTCCGCTGTCATCAATGGGCCAAACCTCGATTTCACCAGTATCTAAAGCGATGGCTCTTTGTTTAGGATGGAATGTTTCTGCTGGAACCTCCCCTATTCTCGTTACCTTTCCGTCTTTAACATATATGGGATAAAACATTGTAGGTCTGTCTGATCTGTAAGAGGCCCGACCTGCTCGGCGCAAATTCCTTGTATCCTCTTTCGTCTCTGGATTCTTCCCTACAACTGATAATCCCTTGGGTATAACAAAATGGGCGTACTCATGGGAGTACGAGAAATTTCTACTAGGTAATCCTTTAGGGTTGTGCTCGATCACAATAGTTGTTATGTCGTGCATTGGAAATATCTCCGCTAGCAACATCAGCAGCTGTCCATTTTCATATTTATCAATAGTAACAACTAGAACACCGTCATTCTTTAATAATCTCCTAGCTAGTTTTAATCGGTTGTTCATCATGGACAACCATTTACTGTGGCGGAAGGTGTCGTTTTCGTCCACGTAATCGTTGTTATACTTCCAGTCTCGTGCTCCCGTGTTGTAAGGCGGGTCAATGTAAATAAGGTCAATCTTCTTCTGGTGCGTGTAGTTCAAGGCTGAGAGCGCGTGGTAATTGTCACCTTCTATAAGAAGGTTCATAGGTAAAGATTTATCGGTAATAATCCTTTTTGATTTAACGTCTCTTAGGATAGGGATATTCTCTTGGCATTGCGTAACTACGTCCTCTGGCTTTGCCTCCCAAACAAGACCATACTTCTTTCGCTTCTTGAGATTTTCGATCTCTGCCTCAAGCTCGCGGATTCGTGTTTGAAAAATTTTTTCGTTATTAACTTGGCTCATATTTCTATTGTAACTCAGCTGTGGGAACGGGGTTGTGATGGGTGATTTTGGACTACCAAACTATGAGGCTAGTCTGGTGCTCATGCGTTAAAGCTTCTTCAAGTATTGATCTAAATCCTCTCTTTTGATGCGCCATGCTCTACCGATAATCTTAGCCTTTAATTTTTTGGCTTCGATTGCATCGCGCAAAATCTGGCGCGATAGTCCTGTTAATAGACTTGCCTCGTCAAGTTTCAAAAGCGGTTTGCTCTCGACTGGCACGCTCGCTTTAATTGGCTGGAGCCTCTCTAAAATGGCTGCTGCTAGGCTCGCGCCCGCCAGTGCTGCGTTTTCTCTTTGGAATGGTGCTAGGGCTAAGGATTGCTCATCGCCGGCGGCTTGTGGCTGCGCTGGCTGATATATGATCCCTTCCTTCTGCTCTTTAAATCTTTGTAACTCGATCTCATCATAATCGGCTTCTGCGCCTGTCTTGCCGTGCTTATAAGCAACTGCAATTTTTCCCTGTGTGGTGTATCGCTGGAGCGTGCGCGTGCTCACACCTAAAGATTTGGCTGCTTCTTCTTTATCCATGATCGCGCTTATATCACTATAGCCAAGATGTGACAAGTCGCGCCATTTTGTTGTCCATAGCTGTCTATCCTTCCTGATGCTTTGAAAATGCTCTTTTGACTCGCTGCTCGTTTCCGTAGCCTCTTGGTAGAAGAGAAGTCTTTAAAAATGGTAGGTTTTTAAACGGGGTGGTTTTTTAAAATGGTGGTTTTTAAACGAGGTGGATTTTAAAAATAGTGGTTTTTTAAAATGGATGTCTTTAAAGCGGAATAGGTGCGACAGGTCGCGCCATTTGGCTGTCTAGGGTTGTCTTTCCTTCGGAGAAATCATAATAGTGCTTATCAGACTCGATTTTGAAAATAGGTAGGTGGATTTCGAAAAATTTACCAGATGTTGTGGTTTACTCTGAAAAATTTTTTATCTGAAGGGTATGTTTCACGCTCCATTTCAAAATTTTCCACAATCACAATATCTTGTGGTGCCAAAATGTCTTTTTTGTTGCATAAATAAAACTTTGTTTCATAAATGGGTTTTTAAAAAATTGGTTTCCTGTCTTGAATCTTTAACTCTACGATTGAGTAGCTATCAAAATAAGGATTGAACATTTAAAAGTTGCTCAATCCGTCCAGTCTGATAAAAATTTAAAAAGAAGGCTCTCAGGCAAAAACACTTAACCGTTATATATGTTGTGTCTTTTGTTATAAACCGCCCCTTGGTGTTCGCTGTGTGCTCTATGCGGTGTTGTTTGTTAAAACATCGCCCCTAAAGCCTCTAATGCGCGCCGGCGGCTATGTGTCCTGAAATGTTATAACCCTATCCCTGCTGGTATTTCCTCCAGATGGTCATAGCATTTAACCCTGTCGCTTCTGCGATGCTATTAACTGATCCAAAGCCTTGCCAAAGTGCCTCGTAGAAGTCGGTAGTATTCCGCCCGTCAAAGCTAATCGGCTGCGCGCTCGTTTTTGGAAGATTCAACTTGAAGCGTTTTGAGTAGTTTCCTACCTTGTAAGAATTGTTTACATCTAAAATTCCCTTCTCCTGCAAACTGGCTATTAGCGGTAGATGGGTTCTAGTTCCTGCGATCTTCTCGCGCCATACCCAAGCGGGTATATAAACCCACTCGTGATGCTGGCGCGGTCTTATAAAGGCAGTTAGGTTTATAAACTGCTTCTGCCTTACTGCGTCACCTTTGAATAACTCTGCGCCTAGCTCGAGGTCTGCCTTCACTATGGCTAGGTTCAAGCTGTGGGGCGTGTCGGGTAGTAAGGTCTGGGGGCGAGACCAAATAGATTTAATCTGTCTGTCAATCTCGGCGTTAATGTCTTTCCATCGCCCTTGGTTTGCGGTATCACTAAAGCCATTATGGTGCCGACGTATCCATGCCTTAATCTTCAGGGCTGCATCGCCTGGCTGGAAGTTAGAACGCCACAAATCATTTAGAAGAATAAACTGCGCTTCGTTGCGCGTTCCGCGCTGCTGTAAGCCATTCTGCATTAACTCGGCTGCTGCTGTGCGTGGCTTCCAAGCTTTGGGGGCATCATCGCTACGTGGTGACAATTCTGGAAATTCTAATTGTACTTGTCTGGGTAGTTGTTCGATGGGTACGGGGTCAAGCTTCATTAGAAAATGGAGCTCTTCTTCCCAAGTCAGGTGATTAAGTATCCTTCCATCTTCGCTGATAAGGTCTTGCGCTCTGCCGCAGGGTAGGCGGTCTTTACGCCTTCGCTGCGGGTATACTTCGCATAGATCGCCAAACGCTCCGCTTAAAGCATCATAACCAAGCTTCCAAGTCGGCAACCGATCTGCATATTCAAGCTTTAGATAGATTCGAAAATTGCCGTGCTTGGCGTGTGATGGCGTGGTCATCAGCGCGCGTTGGTGCTCGCCGACGCCAAAGGCATCTAGCCTGTTTGAAATGTTATCTAGTGTCTTTTGGGTAGGGCGATCTATATCAAGGTTAAAGAATACAGGATACCAAGGCGCTTTAGTTCCGATCCAATATTGCTGTTCAAGATGGGCTTTGATTAACGGGTCGGATACGGGTCGGTATTTAGTGCGCCAGTTGGTTCGTCTGCCTTCGGGCTGCTGGATGGCGTAAGGGCTGGAAAAGTCGCGGACAAACGTCTTGGCGAAAGCCTTTTCAGGTATGGATAGGGGTCGAACTGCTGTACTCATAACATAAATCCTCTCGGCTAAATTTGTGCGAGAATCTCGGTTTTATGCTATGCTGTCTTTGATAAGTTCGGTGGTGCGCGCAAGCATAAACCGAAATTGAAGGGGCAGGTGTTGATCGCATCTGCCCTTTCGCATTTCCTGCCATTATACCTAAATTCCTCATTTCCCGTTGGATTTCTGTTTTTCCGCTAGTCGACGTTTCGGCTGCTCTGCTCTAATGGGGTGGGGACAAGTCGCGCCATTTTGTTGTCTGGGGCTGTCTAGGCTTTGAATGCACTAGTGCGCGCTACTCAAGCAAGCTGTGATACACCTTTGATATAATGGAAGGTGTATCACAGCTTTTAATTTTAATGAGGTGAATTTATGGCAAGAAGCGGTAAGATTGTGCGGATTGATCAGGACACTATAAATCTCATATATCAACAAAACGAATATGATAAAAAATATCTGGCTGACATATTTAAGAAGCATGGATTTAGCCACGTCATTCACATGTTCATCCATAAGGGATTGCGCGTTGAGCCGCCTGTGACGCCGGAATTTAGAATGGCTAAAGGTGGCGCAAAGTCGAAGCCCTCTAGTAAGAAAAAGGTCACGGTTAAAAAGAAGGTCGCTAAAAAGAAAAAGGTGTAATACACCTTTACCCTTTAAGGTGGCATACATCTTTAGCGACAAAGGTGTCATACACCTTCTCTCTAGTAGGATGGTGACAAGCTGCGTCAATTTCTTGTCTAAGGCTGTCTAAGGTGTAATACACCTTAAGGCGTGACAAGTCGCGCCATTTTGTTGTCCATGGCAGTCTATCCTTCCTAATGCATAAGAAAACGCTCTTTTAACTCGCTGCTCGTTTCTGTAGGCTCTTGATAGAAGGGAAGTCTTAAAAATGGTGGTTTTTAAAGAAGGTTGTTTTTAAAAATGGAGGTCTTTAAAAATAGTGAATTTTTAAAATGGTAGGTTTTTAAAAATGGTTGTTTTTAAAGGAAGTAGGTTTTTAAAATGGTAGCTTTTAAAGGGGAAGGGAAGAGTACCAGCACTAACTGTTAATACCTTGCTTGGTATAGGGGCGATAAGTCACGCCATGTAGTTGTCTAGGGCTGTCTAAGCTTTAACGCCTATGCACTAAAATCACTGTTGACTCCTCGCTCGGTTCCGGGGCCTCCTGTAACAAGGAGGTCTTTTATTATGCGTAAAATTTTAATCATATCTTTAATTTTAATGTTCGGTCTTTCGGGTCTTTCTGTATTTGCTCAAAATAAGCGCGCTCGTGTGGTTCGTCATCCTGTGGCTGCGCGCTCTTATCTCTCGCCTGTCACGATGATTTGCTATAACGATCCTTTGCCTGCGGGTTATTGGATTGTTCGGGAAACCTTCTCTAGTAGTTGTCCTCTCGTTAATAACTTTCCTAGGGCTTATATGATTTCGATAGATGGAACTGAGCCGGGTGGTCCTCCTGTGATGGCTGCTGCGGCTGCGGCTGCTCCTGAATCTACTCAATCTAGTCCAACGGCTGATAGTGCGCGTGAAGCTATCAATAGAAGGGCTGCTATCGAAACTGCTAGGGGTGCTGCTGCGTTGGCTGCTGATGAAGCGATTAAGAATAGAAAGGCGGCTGTCGAGAATGCTATCCGTCAAGGTAATGTGATGATCGGCATGACCTATAGTGAAGTTAAATCGGCGTGGGGTAATCCATATGATACGGATACTATCTTCGTGTCAGGCTGTGCAAAGCAGAAATGGTGGTACAAAAAATCTAGGCGCGGTAGCGATATTGTCCTACTCACTTTCAACTGTGATGGCTTGTTAGATTACATCGGCTATTAATTTTTACGCTCTAAAAAGAAAGCGGGGCAAAGGGTGCAATACACCTTAACCCCGCTTTCTTTTTAAGCTGTGACAGGTCGCGCCATTTAATTGTCTATAGCTGTCTATCCTTCTTCCTCGTCCTCAACTATTTCGGCATCTATGATCAGCTCTGGGGGCATCTCTGGCATCGGCGGTAATGCCTTATATGTTATTACTGCTATCTGTCTTTTCCTTGGCGCGGCTAGTTGTTTGCGCGCCGGTGCTCCTCCAATCTGCCTTCTGCCTCCCATTTGCTCTGCCTCTTTTTGTAGCCTTAACATCTGGGCTGCTTGCTCAAAGTCGGCTGTAAGCTCCGCGCCTAAAGCTGCGGGTGCTTCTGCTGTTTTGGGTGGCAAGCTGTAATACTGCTTTAGCAATATAACGGGCTTTCTGTTGCTGTGAACAAGTATAAATTTATTCTTATCCAGCCTCCTGATCTCGTCTCCCGTCATAAGCCTGCGCTGATTTCTCGAGATACTTTTGGTTTCGCTTCTCTTATTGTCGCTAAAACTAAATGATGATACTTCCTCTTGGTGGGTGAACTCGCCCATGCTCTGTGAGCATTTCTCGTTCGTCTCGGCGTCTAGTCCATGTAGGAATATCTTGGTTAAAAAGTTGTCTCTAAAGATATTCTCTGCATTGTGTCCGTAAACAAAGCTTAGCTGTGCGAAGCTTTGAAGCCCGGCAACTATCGAAATATCTCTGCCTCTTAAAACTGTAATCTCTACTTCTAGGTTAGGAATCTTGCCGACGTTTGCCATCTCGTCTAAGTAAAGCGTGATGGGTAAGCCACTCTTTTGTTTGATGCTCCAAAGGATCAGGGTAAAGAAAAGGGAAGTAAGGGGCTTTAAAACTGCCACGTCTGTTTCGCTTAGTACCCAATAAATTCCTACGGGCGTTTCTCGTAGCTGGCTAAAATCCCAAACTGCTTTTGATGAACTGGTAAACCTTCTTACATCCTCATCTAGTAACCAGCCAAGCTTAGAACCTAAGCCTAAAGCTGTATTACCCCTTACGTTGTCGCTCGCCTGTTGAAATAGTCTTATAAACCGCCGCGCGATTTTTGATGGTGAGTTTAATAGCTGCTCTATTAAATCCTCCTGCTCAAAGTCCGTTAAAAAATCATAAAGCGCTGCCGGTGTGGGCGTGTCGAAGGTCGCCGCGTGCGCCATTAACGAGGCTAAAAAGTTACTCTCGGCATCATCCCAGAATGGTTCTCGGCTCTCTCCCTTGCTTACCACAATGGCTCTAGCTAGTAAGTTGGTAATGTGCGCGCTCTGGCAAAGTGGAATCCAGTTAAAGCAAAGGCTGCGATCTGGGTCGCGTGGCGCAAACCTTAATGAATGGTGATAGCCACTTGTAAGCTCGTAAAGCTCTCCCTTGGGGTCGGTGCAAATAAAGGATTGCCGGCGCGTGTGTCTTAAATTAGGTAAAAAGAAGCATCTGCTTTTGCCCGTTCCTGTTGGTCCTAATATCAAAACGTGCTGCGCTGTTTCGTCTCTTGATAGCTCAACGCTCCGCTTCTTCTTCTTAAAGCTGGTGCGTGATAGTAAAAATCCGCCTGGCTCCGCTATCGGTTGTAGCTCTTTTCTTAGCTCATAAAGCCATTGGTACTCTATTAAATCCTCCTCTGTGGCAAAGGTCGCCGAGCCGTGCGCCGTGCTCTCTTTAACCTTCCTTCTGGTAAGAAATTTATAGATAACAAAGCAAGCTAAAGCCGCGACCGCCATTAAGACGAATCTAAATAGAAGGGATGATAGTAAGTTTAAAATTGAATCTTTGAAGATAATCGCTGCTACAAAGGCTCCGACAATCAAGATATTTCTAAAC
>MWWH01000232.1_pt1 | contig 15475 bp, 12 predicted proteins | sample 1047231 | NCBI WGS metagenome assembly MWWH01 (sample SAMN06349967, study PRJNA376086) | soil metagenome | isolation source: MG3-2 sample Antarctic (ecotone) soil | place: Antarctica | collected 2015-01-13 | reverse complement strand
CCTCAATGGTTGTGTGAAAGATACCGATGAGAAAGCAAAGAAAGATTTAATAAATCGAGAGCAACCGAAAATTATTGATGGTAAGCCGAGAGACCCAGTCGATAAACTGCCTGCGCCTGATCCGGTACCACTTCCCACTGCTTCACTTCCTCCATTTCTACTGAACCCTGTGCGAGCAGCGGTAGAGGCGGATGCCACTGGGGAGTTACGCAGATGCCATATTGAGAATCATCCTGAGGTGAACTGCCAGGTGTTGATTCTGCAACAACTTCCTCCGCAGAGCGAATGGGAAGCGTTAGCAGATGAATTGGGGATCTCAATTTCATTGCTGAGTAGTTTTTATGTTCAGCAATGTAGACCACTGATCGAGAAAATCAGCGAGGAGCAACTGATATCGTATGTTCGAGCGAAAATAGAGGCGGATGAATCCGGGGAGTTGCGTGAGTGCCATGTTAAGGACCATCCACAGGTGAACTGCCAGGTGTTAATTTTGCGGCGGTTACCTCCAGAGGTGATATGGAGAGACTTAGAAAATGAATTCCATATCTCTCAATCAACATTGAGTAACTTTTATCAACGACAATGCAAACCCCAATTGAAAGCAATTTGTAAACCCCTACTAAATCAATGGCAACCAGAAGAAGAGTCTTGAGCGGAGAAACTAAATCATGATAAGTGGCACGAATGAACCTACAGACTTGACAATTTGCGTACCCCTCAGTGCAGAAGACCGCGCTCAAGCTCAAGCCTTTGCACAGCAGCAACTGTCATCCGACAAAGCACAACGGGTTTATCGCAATACCTTAGCAGTGTTAGCAGTCAACACCTACCTGCAGTGGCAACAATTTAGTACTGATTTGGAAGCAGGCGACAGTTGGAGTCCAATGAATCTGATTTATGAAGATGCAGCAGATTTGATGATTACTGGACTTGGTAAAGTGGAATGCCGTCCCATCTTAAATCTGGATGCGCCACTGCTGATTCCTGCTGAGATTTGGTACGAGCGGATTGCTTATGTTACCGTGCATTTGAATCAGGAGACGACAGAGGCAAGGTTATTGGGATTTTTGCCTCCGTCTGAACCGGAAGATCCGCCTCGAGAAGTTTCGATGTCTCAGTTGCAGTCGATGGATGAGCTGATGGACTACTTTGAGCGTCTGGAATTGGGGCAACAAGTCTTGTCGGAAACAATTGCTGAATCTGAGCAGTTGCAACAGCGTTGGTCGGACCTCTATGAGCAGTTGATGGTTGTGGCTCAAATAGAGCGGATCTATCGCAACGAACCACGCCGTCACTGGCGAACTAGAGGAGAAAGAGTGCTTTCGGGAAGTGAATTAGAGGTATCGGTAGCGCGTGAGGAAAAGGTTTTAACTAAGCGGATTGAGTTGCAGGACATGGCAGAGCGCTTGCTGAACCGTTTAGCAGAGCTTTGGGAACACCAAGAAGGATAGCGTGATGAAACAGCATCCCTTTAACTTGAACGAGGCACAGCATTTCCTGCGAACTGTGTTGCAGCAAATTTCTCAGTACCAAGGAAACGCTCAACAAATCTATCCCATTTGGACACAGTATCCAGAGCGCTTCAACGAGACGCTTCTAGAAGCCATTTCGGTTGAAACTTCTTTGCTCTCAGGAGCAGATCAACAGTCACGGCTCACTATATCGTTTCTGTTATTGCAATTCAGTGAATTAATCAAAAATTTTTCCTACGCAGGCCGCGCCATCAATTTGGATCTGGCAATTGCAGCACTTTATAAAATTCTGCCTGCTACACCTAAAGAGTTTTTCCCCAACAACTGGGTAGTGATAGTGCATAATCTTGCCAATGCCTACTGTGAGCGCATTCGTGGGGAGCGGGCAGAGAATCTGGAGCAGGCGATTAACCTATGGCAGCAGTCTCTGCAGATTCTTACCCGCGAGCAGTTTCCCGTCCATTGGGCAATAACAGTGAGTAATCTTGCTAATGCCTACTATGAGCGCATTCGTGGGGAGAGGGCGGAGAATCTGGAGCAAGCGATTAAGCTGTTAGAGCAGGTCTTGCAGGTCTATACCCGCGAGCAGTTTCCCGTCGATTGGGCAACAACAGTAAATAATCTTGCCCTTGCCTACTATGAGCGCATTTGTGGAGAGAGGGCGGAAAATCTGGAACAGGCGATTAAGCTGTCCCAGCAGGTCTTGCAGGTCTATACCCGCGAGCAGTTTCCCCTCGATTGGGCGCTAACGGTGAATACTCTTGCCGCTGCCTACTGTAATCGCATTCGGGGGGAGAGGGCGGAGAACCTGGAGCAAGCGATTAAGCTGTTAGAGCAGGTCTTGCAGGTCTATACCCGCGAGCAGTTTCCCGTCCATTGGGCAACAACAGTGAATAATCTTGCCCTTGCCTACTATGAGCGCATTCGGGGGGAGCGAGCGGAAAATCTGGAGCAGGCGATTGCACTGTACCAGCACGCTCTGCAGATTCTTACCCGCGAACAGTTTCCCGTCGATTGGGCAATAACAGTGAGTAATCTTGCCAATGCCTACAGCAATCGCATTCGGGGGGAGCAGGCGGAAAATCTGGAGCAAGCGATTAAGCTGTCCCAGCACGCTCTGCAGATTCTTACCCGCGAGCAGTTTCCCGTCGATTGGGCAAGGACGGTGAATAATCTTGCCGTTGCCTACCGTACTCGCATTCGTGGAAAGCAGGCGGAAAATCTGGAGCAAGCGATTGCACTGTTCCAGCACGCTCTGCAGGTCTATACCCGCGAGCAGTTTCCCGTCGATTGGGCAAGGACGGTGAATAATCTTGCCGTTGCCTACATTAATCGCATTCGTGGGGAGCAGGCGGAGAATCTGGAGCAAGCGATTAAGCTGTTAGAGCAGGTCTTGCAGATTCGTACCCGCGAGCAGTTTCCCGTCGATTGGGCGCTGACGGTGGAGAATCTTGCCGCTGCCTACATTAATCGCATTCGTGGGGAGAGGGCGGAGAATCTGGAGCAAGCGATTGCACTGTCCCAGCAGGTCTTGCAGATTCGTACCCGCGAAAATTTCCCGTCCATTGGGCAACAACAGTGAATAATCTTGCCTTTGCCTACTATGAGCGCATTCGGGGGGAGCGGGCGGAGAATCTGGAGCAAGCGATTGCACTGTTCCAGCACGCTCTGCAGATTCGTACCCGCGAAAATTTCCCGTCCATTGGGCGCTGACGGTGAAGAATCTTGCCCTTGCCTACATTAATCGCATTCGTGGGGAGAGGGCGGAAAATCTGGAGCAGGCGATTGCACTGTTCCAGCACGCTCTGCAGGTCTATACCCGCGAGCAGTTTCCCGTCCATTGGGCGCTGACGGTGAATAATCTTGCCCTTGCCTACAGCAATCGTATTTGTGGAGAGAGGGCGGAGAATCTGGAGCAGGCGATTGCACTGTTCCAGCAGGCTCTGCAGGTCTATACCCGCGAAAATTTCCCAGGTCAATGTTATGGAATTGGTCAAGATCTGGGTCATCTTGGATTTTCTGCGGGTAATTGGGAGGTAGCGATTGAAGGCTATGCAATTGCAATAGAAGCGCTAGAGCGCAGTCGGAGTTGGGCAACTAATGAAACCAGCCGTCAGGAGATTCATGCTGGCGCTGCTAACGTATATGCACAGTTAGTGCAAGCGTGCATCAATGCTGGAAGATTGAATTTGGCGCTGGAAACTGTGGAGCGGTCTCGCTCTAAACGCCTGGTTGAAATGATGTCCATCAACGATTTCTATCAAGATAGGGATACTCCAGCTCAAGTTCAGTCCTACCTCCAGGCGTATGAAACGCTGCAACGACAGATCGATAACCTGCGTCTCGATCTTAAGATGGTTTCAGAATCCAAGCCAGTCGGTGCTGAACGTTCGATGCGTAGTCGTGCTGCCTTAAGCGCTGTGGATCAGCACATTCAGGAGCTAGAGCAGCAGAAACAGATGATGCGTCAACAGATCAGTCGGCTTGACCCAGTCTCTGCCGGATTGTTGGAAGTTAACGCACTGAATCTGACAGAGATACAGCAGTTGATTGAGCGACCAAACACTGCCCTCCTCAGCTTTTATATGACCGCTAAAGCCACCCATATTTTTGTCTTACGACAAAACCAGCTAACTTATCACCCCTGCCCGGAACAGGGGGACGCACTTGCAGTGTGGCTAGACCAATGGCTTAGGGCTTACCTGGGCATTCGACTTACAGATGACGGAGCAATACAAAGATTACCTCGCAGTAGCTGGAAATCGAATTTACCTGGTCTACTGGCAGAACTCTCCCAACGATTAGAAATTGAAGATCTGATCCAAAATCACTTGCAAGCAATTGATGAACTAATTCTGGTTCCCCATTTCCAATTGCACCAAATCCCATTTGCGGCTCTCCCAACAAGTCAAGGGCTGTTAGGCGATCGATTTACTCTGCGAGTTGTTCCCAGTTGCCAAGTTCTCCAGTTCTGCCATCAACGTCCACCTCTCACTCCTGACTTACTGGGTCTAATCGAAGATGCTTCTGGAGACTTGCCCTGTTCTACTTTTGAAGCAGAATCAGTGGCTACACTTTACAACGTCTCCCCTGAACTAAGATTACGCGGTCCCGGAGAAGCAACTGTAGATAAATATAAACGCCTCCTCCAAGAGCAACAGATTCAGATGCTTCTGTCGTGTCATCATGCCCAGTCCCGCTTGGATAATCCCTTGGAATCCAAGTTATTACTGGCAGATGGAGACATTACTTTAGGGGAGTTGCTTTCTCCCGCCTGGCGGCTTCCGCAACTAGCTGATGTGTTTCTATCGTGTTGTGAGACAGGCTTGGGCGCATCGCTTGACCTCACCGATGACGTACTCACGCTAGCAGCAGGCTTCCTTTGTGCTGGGGCAAGAAGCGTCATTAGCACCTTGTGGTCGGTTGATGACCTAGCAACAGCAATTTTCTCGATTTTCTACCACCAAAATCGGCACAAGACGCATGGAAACATGAATCGCCCTCAAGCACTGCAACGAGCACAACAAACACTGCGAGAAATGACAGGCAGTACTTTAGACCAAACCTATCGACCTAAGCTCGAGGCAATACTAGAGGTGAAGTACGATAAAGCAGACAACAACCGCAGACAGGCAACAACGGATCGGGAACGCAACTATTGGGCAGGGATCGCCATTGGTATTGGAGATACGCTCGAGAGGCTTGATGAATTGTGTGAGCAACCTTATCCGTTTGAGCACCCAATCTACTGGGCAGGATTTGTTTGTCATGGGCTACGGTAAAGGGGTAGTGTTACGGAAAGTGTCACCAAGGGCAAAGTCACGAATAAAGTACCGAGTTTTCTTGAGTAGTTGGAACTTTACCCACTTTGATTGTGGTTGAGTGAGTAAAAAGGGTTGAACAGCACATAAAAATCGCTCTTTAGTTCCGACTCCAATTCTTACCGGAACTTTTTAGTAATGGTAAGACTTCGTTATTCCAAGTCATTAGAAAAGCTGAAACGCCTGTATCGTAGTATTCACAGGCTACTTTGCCCCTGATGGCAGCTTCCGTAACTTTACCCCAAGCAGTGGATAGATCAAAACGGCACAAGAGCGCTCGGTGAAAACTTTAGGAGAGGTATAGGGGTAACAAGTTGCAGTAGATAGAGCGCTCGCCGCAAGTTTTAGCACCCCAGCAGTGCTGGAGCGCTCCCAGCACCAGCGCCCGAACTAGCTAGAGCGGACGAACCTGCCCCAAAAAGGTATAAGCCCCCCCGTCAGCATCAAACAGCGTGAACTTTTGCTCAATGCCGATTAGATTGGCGACAGCAATGCAACTGTGGACAAAATAGCCCGCCACCCAATCGCCAGCGCTAGTTAGAATTTCCACTGGCTGAAGCCGACGATGAAAAAGCTGCTGTTGCTTAAGTTGTGGTGGTGCAGATAGCGACTCTTTGGTGGGCAGTCCTTCTGCGGCACTATTGGTTGTAGTTTCTAGTGGCGGTAGAGCGGGAAGTGCATTTGTTACTGGTGTTTCTTTTTTCAAAGGCTCTGGCTCAACTTTTTGAGGTTGTGCCATCACTGCTGATTCACTGACGACTTCACCGACGACCTGGCTGACGACTTCACTGACGACCTGAGAGGTAAGCTGTGATTGAGGTTCAGGATTACTGATGGGTGAGGGGGCAAAAATTTCTGTTACAGCCCCATCAATTTTTGCATTTTGTTCTAATTCATCCCTACTAGCAAAAAGTTTTAAAGGTAAAAGGTCGTCAGGGTCGTCATAAGTATTATGGTGAGAGTGTTTCAGGTCGTCAGAGCGGTCGTCAGAGCGGTCGTCAGAGCGGTCGTCAGATAGGTCGTCAGTTGCCACACTATCTTCTAAAAACGGCGCACTATCACCATCAGCCCTCAGTTTTAGTCCGCGAATGACGCGGCGACCAGTAGCATCACGCGCCCATTGCACATCGCTCCAACCGAGGGTCTGCTGGACTAGCTCAATTAAGTCAGCGCTAAAATTATTCTTACCTTTAGCCTGAAGACCGCTAATACGGCAGTAGTGGCAGTAAGAACCAAATAAAGTAGAAATAAGCGGGTTGTAAGGCTGGTCTGCCCACTCATAGCGATCGCTGCCGATTTGGGTTTGAGCATGAGGAGCATGAATTACTAAGTCATTGACCCAAGCGGCAATAGAATCAGTGCGGAGCTTGGATTGCCACAAAGTAGCACTGACCCCATCAGCGCCGAGCCGCCGCAGGACGCGGGTAATTTCATCATTGGGGATAGAAAGCAAGTAGTTAGTAAAAGCTGATAGCTCCGGTTCAAATTCCGCTTCTAAATCCTTAAGCTGACCTGCGGCGGGTTTATGGTCAAACGCCAGCATGAGAATCCGCCGCGTCAGCCAACTGCCGCCGTCGGCGTGAAAGATCGGCGCATTAGAAGTCACAATCGCTAAACCAGGAAAGCGGAAGTTAATGCCATCTTTGTACAAGCGTCGTCCGCAGAGGGTGTCCTGCCCCGTTAAGCGCTTGAAGTTAGATAAACTACCCGTGACCTTATCTTGGTCGGGGAGGATGATTAGGCGCTTACCAATCAACCGAGCGACCTCGTGTTTATCTTCCAAGTCAGTCAAGCTACCATTCCAACAGTTTTGCGAACCAATCACTGCTTCTAGTAAGCGGGTGTAAGTTGATTTACCTGAGCCGCCCACGCCAATCAGGTGCAGGAATTTCTGCAAGTCACAGCGACCGCGCAGGACTGCGGCAGCAAAACACAGCAACATTTCTTTATGGGCTGAATTTGTCCCTGTGGACTGCTCTAACCAAGTATCGATCTTTGTCCAGCCCGTAGCTATAGAGTTGTAAGGGCGTGGTAAGCACCAAGTTAGGCGATTGCCAGGAGCGTGGGGTTCTAATTGTCCAGTAGTGAGATTGAGTACGCCATCAGTAAAGGGAAGAATCTCGTTAGCAGAACGTTCGCCCCAAACGCGCTCAAACAGCCGCCGTCGCATCTTAGCGACGATGTTAGTTACATAAGCGGCGCTACCATAGCCGATGATGCCCTTGGACTCTAAAATCGCGTCTACAACCGATTCTAAATACTGTTCGCTGACCGCAACCCAGACCCCTGGGCGCTCCAAGCTGTAGTGCATCCAGGTCTTCTGTTCGTCGTTCCACAGCAGGCGAGCGCGGTAATCCTCGATAATTTCTCGCCCGATGACATCGGCTGGGGGAATTTTTTGCGTTCTGGCAGCTTTGCCAAACTTGGTAACGCTAGGAGTGCGCCCCAGTTGTTGCTCTAGCCTTTTTAACCATTCGCTATAGGGTGTAGCATCGTTCATTATTTGTTCAAATTCATCAGTGCCGTGAGCGACGATAAAATCATCGCAGCCCTTACCTAGTTGTAAATCCCAAGCGACGATGCGGACAATACCCTTAGCGCGATGAATTAGGTGTCCCAAAACGCGCAAAGCATCCTGCACCGACTCCTTGACGACAACATCGGCATCAAATACTAAATCAATCGGACGACCTGGAACAACGAAAGGTACAAGCGACGGGTGTAGCTTTTTCTTTTTCTGCCCATTCCACACGCCAGTAACAGCGAGCGCTACCCAGCCACAAGACAACAGACACGCGGCTTTTTTCGCGCCTTCGGTAATCAGGATGGGAATTTCTGGATGATTTAGCACCCACTTCCAGAAACCTAGATCGTCGCGCGATTCATCAATATCTTCATTAGCAATCGGTACGCCAAAGCGCTCGCTGATCCGCACCCATTCATTGAGAGCCAAGACCAAGCACATGACTTGGGATTCAGCATCTTTAGGAAAAGAGAAGTATTTCTGCGGTTTTTCCTGATTGGGGAAGATAATCGGCTGCTCTGGTTTAAATTGACCAAAACTGCCTCTTTTTCCCGTTAGCGGGTCGCAGCTAGTCACATACCAGCCGCCAGTGCCGAGATACTTTTGCCAATTGAGCAGATTGGCTATGGCAACTGGATTATCAATGCTGTTTAAGTTTAGGTGTGTGATTCCTTCAGTGACGCTGCTGCCCTTTACCCACTCATCGAGGTGTGATTGGGTAGCATCATTAGCCAAAATAGCGCGATTTAGTACACAATTGATCATATAAACGGCACTCCTAGTAGCCGTGGATTGGGTGAGTCCTGACAACAACATCTCCGTCGCCAAACTTTGAAGTGTTGCAGGGTTGACAAAAAAACACCGAATAAGCAAGCAAGCCAGCAGCGGTCTAACTTATAGACGTTGCTGGCTTCTGCTTTTGGGGTTGGGACAAGTACTGCATGGGTTTGATTTGTATTGCTAATTGTTTGCTTGAACGATTATTCTTTCTGTTCCTTAGTTTGCTGATATTCCTTATTAGCTTGAGTTAATAAGTGAACAATATGCCGACTCAAAGAGCGCGACTCTTCTTCAGCCCATTCTTCCAAAGCTTGTTTTAGCTCTGGCGTTAAATAGGCTGTAACCGCTTTTAGCTTACGTTTTCCGCCCAAATACCCTTCATCCAGTGATTGTATTAGTGACTGCATTGTACCTCTTTAAACACTTAAATAGTGGGCTGGGTTCCTTGCTACATTGTATCGCATTATGCTACTGTAGCAAATAGCATTAATCCACGCGCCCAGGTATGGTGCTACCAACACCAAGCCCGGACGACTTCCCCAACATTGACAAGCCAATATTGGAGCGAATTTATCATGTCACAAAATCTGCACAGTGCAACTGTTGCAGCTATCGATGAGCTACATTCACTCATCCGGCTGCAACAGTTGCTAGAAATTGCTTTAGCCATCTTCTGTCACTTTAGGAGATTTCCACGAGATTACGCCGTTTCAGCCCACGAAAAATCAAGGTTTTAACCCAGTTTGACAGAAGAGGGTTAGAACAACTACAACGAGCAGACCTAGCACCAGAAGAAAAACGGGCTAGAACGGTGTTGCTAATCATTAGCTACCTAGAGCAAGCCAAGCCCTGTCTGAAAAACATAGAAGTCGAGTTAGAAGAAATCCGCGCCTCTGTTCCTAAGTGGAATAATTGCCTTGGAGGTGCGGCATGAAAATAGACCCAATCCGCACCTATTTTCAGCAAATCGGGCGAGTGGCGCTGCTGAGTCAAGAACAAGAAGTATTCTTAGGGACGCAGGTACAAGCGATGATGTCGCTGTTAGCAGCCAAGAAAACCCTAGCTCAACAGTTGCATCGCGAACCCACGCCCCAAGAATTGGCATTGCTTGTTCATCAAAGCGAAGCTACGCTAACCGAGACGTTGGCGCTGGGGCAGCAGGCTAAGTGCCAAATGATTGAAGCAAATTTGCGTTTAGTGGTAGCGATCGCCAAACGCTACAGAGAACGTGGCGTAGACTTCCAAGACTTAATTCAAGAAGGAGCCATCGGGTTGCAACGGGCAGTAGAGAAGTTCGACCCAAATAGAGGATTTCGCTTCAGCACTTACGCGACTTGGTGGATTAGGCAATCAATCGACCGGACGGTGAAAACCACCAATACAATAGTCCGGCTACCGATGTGCTTGAACCAGAGGTTAGACCGAATTAGGGGGGCAAGCAGGCAGTTGTCCCTAAAGCTGGGGCGTACTCCCAACATAACTGAGCTAGCGGCAGAACTAGAACTAACGTCTTTGCAGATAATAAAATGCTTGAAGTGGGCGCGACAACCACAGTCATTGAATGTAAGGCTAGGAGATGACCAAGAGGTTGAAATAGGAGACTTGCTGCCGTCTTCCAGCCCTACCCCAGAAGATTTGTTGATGATGCAAGAGGGTTCTGCTATTGATTTTGAGCGACTGCTAGCGTTGCTCAAGCCGAAGTACCGACAAGTGATAGTGCTGCGCTATGGATTGATAGATGGTCAAGCACTGACGTTTGTTCAGGTTGGTGCGTTGCTTGGCATCAGCAGACAGGGCGTACACCAACTAGAAGTCAGGGCGCTGGAACGCTTGCGCCTGCATTTAGGGGAGGCGATGAAAGTTAGTCAGGGCTAACAGTTTAATTAGCTAACAAACTAAAAGCGCCTCTGTTTACAGGGCGCTTTTAATGATTGTTGGGTTGCTTGCCGCAGCCCTAAGGCATCAGCTAGACCAATCCAAATAATACTTATCAATATCTGGTTGTTCTAGGACATATTCAATTGTTTCTAAGACTATTTCTAAGGCTTGCAAGTAGAAATCTAGATGTTTGTGCTGAAACACTATATAGAAACAAGGCAGATCCGGGCAATCTAAAAACCCGGCAGTTCCAGGGATGATTGCGAGAACTTCTAAAGGTTCTGTTAAGAAAAAATCTCCAGCCCAGCCGCCAAAAGTATTGGGTTGTGTGTCTATTGTTTGCTCCTTCATTGCCACCAACTTTTGCAGTGCCAAAGCTTTGCTTGTTATCTGAGCTTGAATTGGGGAAATATTAGGGTCGAACGTTAGTGGAACCACACCATAAGGATGTTGCTCGATATGAGTAATAAAGTCAGCAATCGCTTTGAGACAAATACCACGTGCTAAAGTCCAATCCGGTTGAAAATCATCTTCTTCTAGCGGGTTGAAGATGCTATGTAAATCTAAGCCAATGGCATCACTCAAAATGCGATTGATGCCAGAGTCATTGTTAGAACTGTAAAAGTAGCCAATTTTAAAGTTGTGGTCGGGGTATTTGTGCGAAGGAAGTCTTATTAATTGAACAAGTGGGTCTTCTCCATTTGAATCTAGCCCAAGTGTGCGGGCAATCATTTGACATTGCTGCGAATAAATTTCTTCTTCTTGAGAGGAAACTTGGTAATTATTTCCGCGATTAGCTATTTGCTCCCAAGCGAGATCCATTCGTCGTTCGTACTCGGCTCTGAGTTGTTGTGATATATCGTAGTTTTCAAATCGCTTCAGGTAAACGTCAAGACCCATAATTTTTCTCCAATCGAGATAGGTGCAACTAATTTTCTTGGTCGTAGTCAGAGCGTTATTCTAGTAGGCTAGACAATTTGGGCAACTGACAGAGTTAAGAACGAGTTCTACCGACTAAATCCTTTGCTCTGTTTTTCTTCGGCTGAGATCTGTTGTTGGTGCGTAAGATTAAACATATTCTTTAGCTCCTCATTCCAATCCTGTGCGTGGGGAAGTTTGCGGACACAGTTAGATAACTGCTCCATTACATTAAGTGTCATTAAATTACCTGACTTATCATTGTCGTAGGCAATGATGACTGATTTATTTGGTAGCGTCCGTAGAAATTCAACAGGCACACTACCTGCTCCATCAGTAGATAAATAGATTGTCTTGCGCGAGTCGGTGCGGTCTAACACGGCAAATGACATCGCATCAATTGGCGACTCGACTAGCACCGCTCGTTGAATTTGGTCATCTGATTGTCCTCCCTTTTGGAAGTGAAACCAACCATTATTTCGCTTAGACCCCAGCGCTAAACCTTTAAATGTGTTGTCGGCTCCGGCTGTACCTCTGAGCGATGCACCCGTGATTGTTTGCTTGTCTAAGTCGCGGCGAATAAATACAGCATTTTGCTTGTCATCGGCATAAACTAACCCAAGGTCATGCAGATTATCTACCAAGCTGCTAGGTAGTCGGCGTTCGCGCGTGAGATAGGTTTTACTTGCTGCCATTTATCTGCGTCTGGCGTTGGGGCAATGAATGGTTGTAGCTGTTCAGTTTGGATAATAACTCTTGTTTGATAAGTGACAGCTTCGAGCGTCGCTGATTCACCCAATCGGTCATTTAACCACGCTACGGCTTGTTTAAAATTGCACGGATTTACGTGCATTACTAAGTCAATTGCACCACCACCTCCTTTGAGGTGTTGCCAGTCATAAAACTTGCTGCCAGTAATATTGATAATGTGGTTTTCATGCTGCCACTTATGTTTGTCTTTGGGGTCGGGGTCTAGACCTAATTCGTAGGCAACTTGTTCGAGGGGAATATCCCGTACTTTGTTAGCTAAGTGTTGATATTTACTCTGCCATAACTGTGCTTGTTGCGTTCGCTCCTTGGCAATACGTTCTAGTTCTCTAATTCGTTGCTCAGATTGCGTCAACTTTAGAGCAAGTGCCTTAGCAGTCTGCTCCATTTGTGCGCTACTCTTTATTGCCCGTTGACGATCTGCTACGAGTTGCTGCATTGAGTCAATATCTAAATTAGCATCAGGTGCAGAGTTGATAGCAGCGTAATACTTGCTGATTTCGGTATGTTTAGCTTTGCTGCCTTTGATACCGCGTTCTAGTCCTAATGAAGCCATAGCAGAAGCAAAGTCATCTTGCAGTTCGGACAGGCGATAGCGACTGCCATTAAGTAAGGCTCTACAGTTGAGCTTCCCTCGATCATCCAGTGGAACCATATAGGCGTGAATATGCGGGGTGGATTCGTCTAGGTGGAGTTCGGCTCTAACAATGCGGTCGCCATATCTGTTAACTAGCCACTGACAGGCAGACTGCTGGAAGGATTCTAATCGCTGCTCTTGGTAGTGTCCTGCTCTAGCCGGGTCATCTGGTCGGAAGTATTCGGGGCTGGCGGTCAGCAGAAACTCCACCGCCAGGACAGCATTTTTCCGAATCGTCTGTTCACCTATGTGCTGCCTGACTAGGGTTTCTAGGTCGGGAATGTTAGGGCTGTCTGGTTGCCCAATAATGCGGATATGTTGTTTTTCTGGGTCGGCGTTGGGCGTATCGTATTTGCGGCTAGTGTGTTTAGCCGAGCGACCGACAGAACCAGCTTTGAGCTTTTGGATGCGACAAATCCCGTATGCCATGCTTTTTTCTTTCCCAGCAGCTATACTACTTCTATGGCTCCCTACCAGGGGATGAGGACTGCCCCCGGAGGGCGAGCGGAACAATTTTGAGCGCAGCGACCCCACAGGGGCAAAATTGTAGAGTAAGTCAAGACTTTAAAATACTTACCAATAATCTAACAGTAGCTCCGGGGGCGGCGCTACTACTATTACTACTGGGAAAGCAATAAGCTGGCGGGTAGAAACGGCGCTGGCTGTGGTCGGGCGATCGCTTTGGGCAAGTCTTAATTTATCTTTACCATTATTAGTTTACCAATGGGGCTAATTTCGCTAAACTTTGCCTATGTAAATGGGTGGTTGTATGCCTGCCAAGCAAACGGTTCTTGATATTGATGAATCACAGTTTAAGTCGATTTTAGAGAAGGTGGAAGCTCGAATTATACTTAAGCCTAAACAGGGGATGACTCTAAGAGAGGCGATCTCTAAATTTAAGCCGACGATTACTAAGGCTTTGAGGCGCGGTTATACCTATGAGGAAGTTGCAGCTATTCTTACGGAGGAAGGAATCAGTATTAAAGGAGCGACGCTGAAGCAATACTTGGCTGAATCAAAGGGGAAGAAACGTGCGGCTGAAACTCCTCCAGTAAGTTCAGGTAAGCTATCAACTCAAACGGCTAAAGATTTAGTAGTATCAGATGTTAAGCCAGATACTAAACTTGAATTAAATACAAGTTTAGATATTGAAGCAGATACTAAAGCTGAGACTAGATCAGATATGAAGCAGGACGCAAAATCCGCAGCTAAACCTAAGTCGGTAGTTCGGGGGAAGTTTGCGGATATTCCTAGTAACGATGAGTTGTAATGGGTGAATTATATTATGGCAACTAAATCAGATAAGTCCGTAAGTTCTGCTCTCAAACGATTGGTCTTTATTTATGGGGATAAGGGGGGTGTAGGTAAGTCGGCGGTCGCCCGTTTATTGGTGGATATCTATCGCTATGAATCGATAGGTTGTCGAGCGATTGATTCAGATACTAGCAATGCTGACTTATATCGCTGTTATAAGCGTGTGGGTGATAAAGGGATTGGGCTATTGGATGGAGAAACGGATGCTGTTGAGCGGGTTGATTTTACAGTACGAGGTGAAGCGGATTATCTAATTGATACTCTGGGAGAGTACAAAGATTTGCTGCTGGTGGATCTGCCGGCTAGGTCTAGAGATGCGTTTACAAGTTTGATTCGGGAATTAGATTTGCTCTCGGTGGCGGAAGAATCAGGCTATCGAGTCACGATTGTTCATGTGTTGGGTAAGACTCGCAGTTCCGTGAGTGCGTTGAAGGATGTAGTTGAACTTTGTGGCAACCAAGCTGATTATGTGGTGGTGAAGAATCTGCTATTTGGCGAGTCGCATACTTTTAGCCGCTATGATGCCTCGCAGACTAGAAAGAAGGTAGTGGAGCAGCTTGGGGGGATAGAGTTAAATCTGCAAGAGATGTTTTGGACTTCTTGGGATGTGATTGAGGATAACGATCTACCTTTTCGCACGGCGGTGGATGCAGAGAATACTATTTTACAGCGCAGCCAGCGCACTAGAGCTTATCGCTGGCTGATGGATATGACGGAGGAGGTGAAGAAAGCGGGTAAATATTTGGGGTTAGGTGAATAACTTTTATTGATGATAATTATTTAGATGGCATTATTACTCGGATGACTGCTGAACATAAAGCAACTATTATGCGGACGGCGAGGCGGTTAAACTTACCGGATGATGATGTCCTGTTTTTGTATATTGGTGCGGTGGAGTACACCGTACAACTGTGCGAGGATATTTTGGGTGGGATTAGTACGGTGCGGCATCTTATTGAACAGTCAACTCAATCAAATCAGGCAGCAAACGTTGAGCAATCTGAAAGTCTGATTGATAGTCTGACTCAAGTGGGAATATCGGTTGTTGCAGATATGCAAAAGGCTGGGATGGCGAGTACGTCGGCGATAGCGGAGGCAAATGCAGAGGTATTAAATCAATCTAGGGCAACGGTAAGGGAAGCTGTTCAAATCCAAAGGCTGTTGACGGCATGGGGAGAACGGGTGGAATCAAATAGCAAAAATAATGAACAGGTTTTGAAAGCTTTGTTAGAGCGAATGGGGCAGTCACAGAAGGGGTTGGAGACAGCGCTATCACAAATCAATGGGGCGAATACGGCGCTAGTTGAGCTTCAACGAAATACTACTTGGATAAAAGTGACGGAGTGGTTTTCGCCGCTTGTGG
>MWWH01000230.1_pt1 | contig 15485 bp, 11 predicted proteins | sample 1047231 | NCBI WGS metagenome assembly MWWH01 (sample SAMN06349967, study PRJNA376086) | soil metagenome | isolation source: MG3-2 sample Antarctic (ecotone) soil | place: Antarctica | collected 2015-01-13 | reverse complement strand
TCCCAACATGGCTATAATAGCCTTATTGAGATAAGCGGTGCAACCAAAGTTTGGTAAGCTGGAAACCCATCCTTTGGTCTCTTCGAGCTATATTCAGCCTCAGCATTTGCCCTCAGAGCAAAGATTCAGGGCGAAGTCATACCGCACACCCCTTTTCTGAAGCTCGTCGCATTATACCACATAAAGGACGTTATGTTTCACAAAAAGCGGGGGTGAGGGAAGTTGAGAAGGGTCACGCTCGCGCCTGCATCTTGAGTGTTCATTGCACGACGCGGCGCTCGCTACACTCGCTCCGCTCGTCTAGTTAGTCAAAAGTGATTGAGAGGTTTTCCCGCTCTGCGAAGAGTTCGTAGATACCTACTCGCAAAAGAGTGCCCTTCAGGCGTCAAAAAACCTCTCTAATTTTTAGTGAAAAACCTCAACATTTAGGGATGCTGTGAGAGGTGGAAAAGCTCTGTCAAAAACTACAGTTTATTGACACCCTCAGTATAGCAGAATGAGGGGAAGTTTCGGGCAGGTGTCAAGAGGATAGGGGAGCGGCACGCAGTATTGAATGGAAGACGACAAAAAGAAAAAGCGCCAGTCATCATTCACCCGCAAGTTTGATACTGCTGGCGAAGTCCTTGTGGGTTAAGTGTCGCCGCCGTTTTGCGTGGCATAGGCACTCTGTTTTTCAAAGGGAATCCGACTTCGCCAGCAGTATTAAGTTTGATGATGGCAAACGAGAGGGCGGGCGCGTACATCCAGGCGCGGCGCGCCCGCCTCCTCCCTTCATAGAAGTCAGGCCGCACGCCCTCGCGCGGGCGCTTTACCCTCTATGGCTGGTGGATGGAAACCTGCACGTTCGCGCACGTGTTCGGCGGGCACCCGCCGTTGAAGGTACTGAGCTGCGTGGCCAGGGCCGACAGGTCGCCGAGCAGGGCCGGGCCGTGTGTGCGGATGACGATGTGAATCTCCGCCCTCTTCGGGTCCAGCAGCCCGGGGTTGGTCGCCGGGAACGGGGGGAAGGACTCCGAGCCCGTCGTGTCACCCACCGCGCGGAACGAGCCTAAGTCGAGCGCGCCATCCGGGCCCACTATCCTGCCGGCGGCGTAGAGCAGCGAGGGCTGCGAGGCCGGATTCGTGAGCAGGTCGGCCACATGGCACGGGCTGGTGGCGCACTCCTTCGGGTCGTTGAAGAAGACCCACCAGGCGGTGGCCACGGTGCCGGGCGTGAGCGCCTGCGAGTGGAACGTCATGAACACGCCGTCCTCGGCCCGCACCAGCTGCGAGCCGGCGCCGTTGACGAGCGGGCCCTCTTGGAGGGGGTGGAAGACGTAGACCGGGCTGACGCTGATGCGGTTACCCGCGTGCCCCGGGGGCGTTCCTTTTCTGTCCCCCTTGCCCTGGGCGGCAGACGGCATCTGCGCCGCCAGCGCGACCACGCAGGCGGAAAAGATAATCAGGCGGCTGAGACGATTGATAGTCATGACGATTTCTCCTTTTGGTTGTGATTCATAGGGATGTAGGTCGTTGCGGGAGAACCTTACGGTCGATTCACTTCGTGTGTGACTTCCCCCCGCGCAGCGGCACAAAGGCGTTCTCGAAGACGTAATCCGCCACGCGCCGCCCTTGCGCGATGCCCTCGGTCTTGTCGAACGACCAGTGGATGCCTAAGTAGATCCGGCTCTGGCCGTTCTCCTCCTCGGCCTGCGACAGCGACGAGAAGCTGCGCGGCGTGAGCGTGCGCACCACACCGTCGTTGCCGACCGTGACGCCGTTCAACTCGTCCGAGACGAAGGTGAAGGCGATGTCGTCAGTCCCGTAGAACTTGCGCAGGGTCTCGAAGAGGGCGCCCCCGAACACGGCGTGCCCCGACGGGTAGGCCGGGAAGGGCGGCGTGAAGTTCGGCCCCGTCAGGTTGCTGGCCGGGGCACCGAGCGGTGAGAAGGTCGGGTCGCCCACCGTCGCCGGGTTGCCGTCGCCTAAGCCGGTCGGCCCCGTCCCCTCGTCCGCCTCGCGGATGCCGGTAACTGGGCGCCAGAACTGGTAAAAATACTTCGACTCCCAGGCCGCCACCCCGGCGTCGGCCAACGCCGTGTTGACGAGCGCCAGCAGCCGCGCCAGCTCGACGGCGTCGGACCCCATCTGCCCGGCGATCTGCACTGCGATCTGGTTGTAGAGGCGCGGCGGCGCGCACAAGCTCGGCGTCCCGTCGTAGGCCCAGTAGATGCCGATCTCGGTCTGCTCCGGGGTGCGCTCGGTCGGGGTGACGAGGCCGTCGCCGCCCAGCCGCTTCACCTCGTCGAAGGCCGCCGCGTACTCGGGGCTGTCCATCGCCGGCGGCGGCGGGGTCCGGAACTGCGAGGCGGACTGCATGACGAACGGCGTGACCTCATACCAGTGCGCGCCGAGCGCGAGCGGGATCAGGCTGATCGGGTCCTGGCGCCACTTGCCGGGGTCGTTACTCGTGATGAATTCGATGCCGACGCGCGGCTCCGCGTGCAGCGAGTGGTCGTCGGCCCGCAGCGCCAGGGTCGCCGCCGCCGCCTGCCGGCCGACGGCGATGCCGGCCGCCTTCTGGTGTCCGTCCTTGATCCGACCGAGGTCCTCGGCGAGCATGGCGGCACAGCTCGCGGCCTGCGAGGGGAAGAGGGCGTTCAGCGTGTCGTGCGCCGCCTGCGCGATGGCGGCGTCCACCGAGGCGCTGGGGTTAACCCGGGGGAGGCCGACGTAACTCTGGTAGCCGCCTTTGATCGCGTTGACGGCCTCGAAGATGGCGATGTGGACGATGGCGATGGCGCGGCTGGAGCGGGCCGGCCCGAGCTGCTCGCCGAAGACGCGGGGGTCGCCGACGGGCACGGGGGCGTGGTCGAGCCCGCTGGAGTTGACTGCGACCTCGTTCCAGTGGCGGAGCCGGGCCAGCGTGTCATGCGGCGAAGGGTGTCGCAGGCGGGCGGGCTGAACCGACGAAGCCTTGTAGCGCGGCCCCCAGACGTCGTCGGCCCGGCGTGAGGCTCCTTGCGGCCAGGCGGGGACAGCCATGCCCAGGACGAGAAAGGTCAGGGCCGGGACAATCAACCGCTGACTTCGTTTGCTGCTCATATGTACTCCTCAGTTAAGGATGTGGTGGATCGGTGAGAACTTATCCGAGGTGTGTTAACTAAAGGTGCAAAGGAGTCTGAATTCGCCAGCAGTATCAAATGTGCGGATGAACCACTTTCTCTTGAAGTTTCTTATATTCATTGTAGTTCTCCTTATCTGTAAGAGAAGGTTTAAAGAGAGAACCATGTGCGGGGTGCGTTACCGTTGCCATGCCTTTTACAGCTCCTCGCAAGCCGGATATACGTGCGTTTCGCTGAACTACTGTCTCTCACCCAAGTAAAGCGAAAACTGCATCCGAAACCTCTAATGGCAGCGAGAATTTCTTTTCGTCGGGGGACTTGGCGTAGCTTCGATCACCTAAAGGGGTTATAATCCGCGGCACCTGCGGTAAGTCTTACCCACAAACGGGGTGATCCGAGGTGACACCCTCGCCACAACAAATAACCCAACTGCTCGTCGCCTGGGGTGACGGGGACAGGGCTGCCCTTGATAAGCTGATGCCGCTGGTCCATGAAGAACTGCGCAGGCTGGCTCACCATTACATGAGCGGTGAAGATCCTGGCAACACGCTGCAAACTTCGGCACTGGTGAATGAAGCCTACCTGCGTCTCGTTGACCAAACGAACCCGCACTGGCAGAACCGCGCGCACTTCTTCGCGATCTCCGCGCAGTTGATGCGCCAAATCCTGGTTGATTACGCACGCAAGCGTCGCTCCCGGAAGCGAGGAGGTGACGTGCGCCAAGTGTCTCTGGATGAAGTGATGATCGTGTCCGAGGAGCGCGCTGCGGATGTGGTCGCGCTCGACGGCGCGCTGAAAAGTTTGGCTGAGATTGACCCGCGCAAAAGCCAGATCGTCGAGCTGCGGTTCTTCGGCGGGCTGAGCATCGAGGAGACGGCCGAGGTCTTGCGGGTCTCGCCCGGCACGGTCATGCGTGACTGGACGCTCGCCAAGGCATGGCTGCGGAGGGAAATTACGGGTGACAAGTAAAGCCGCGCCTGATTCTTGTGCCGCGCCACTACTCTTATGACGCCTGAAGGTTGGTCTTATGACGCCTGACCGCTGGCAACAGATCGATCAACTGTTCCACTCCGCTTTAGAGCGTGCGCCGCGGGAGCGCGCCCTCTTCATCGCAGAGACTTGTGCCGGCGACGAAGCCCTGAAGCGGGAAGTCGAGTCGCTCCTCAAGTCTCATGAGCGAGCAGAGAGCTTCATCGAAGAGCCCGCGTCGGATGTTGCGGCTGAACTGCTCGCCGGTGGTCGAGTAAAGTTGAAGGCCGGGCAGCAGATCGGTCACTACACGATCACGGCGCTGTTGGGCGCGGGCGGCATGGGCGAAGTGTACCTGGCGCAGGATATGAAGCTCGGGCGCAAGATCGCGCTCAAGCTGCTCCCCGCACAGTTCACGATTGACGCCGAGCGGGTGCGCCGCTTCGAGCGAGAGGCGCGGGCGGCGTCGTCCCTGAATCACCCGAACATCCTCACGATTTATGAGATCGGCGAGACTGATGGGACGTATTACATCGCCACCGAGTTCGTCGAAGGCCGGACGCTGCGCCAACACATGGAGAGTGCGCGGATGGCATTCACGGAAGTGCTCAAAGTCGCAGTTCAACTAACTTCGGCGCTCTCGGCGGCACACAGGGCAGGAGTAATTCACCGCGACATTAAGCCAGAGAACATCATGCTCCGCCCGGACGGCTACGTGAAGGTCTTAGACTTCGGGTTGGCTAAGCTGACCGAAAATCCCGCGGGGTGGCAGACAGTTGGCCCCGTAGCGGATCCGAGCGCACTGATTAAAACTGGCCCGGGGGTGGTGATGGGGACCGCCCACTACATGTCGCCCGAGCAGACGCGCGGGGAGCCGCTTGACACACGATCAGACATTTTCTCGCTCGGTGTGGTGCTCTATGAAGCAGCGACGGGCAGGCCACCGTTCAACGGCCCGAGCCTGCTCTCGATCATGCACGACATCGCGGCTATTGATCCGCTACCGCCGAGCACAATCAATCGAGACCTGCCGCGGGAGTTCGATCTGATCGTCGAGCGGGCCTTAGCCAAAGACAAAGAGCGGCGCTATTCATCTGCGTCAGAGCTCGCCGACGCGCTGAGAAGATTGGAGAGTGCGGCGGAAGGCTCCCCCGGTCTCGCGCCAGCGGCTGCGGAGGCTCAGGCGGAGGGCGAGCCGGAGGCGTTCGTCGGGCGCGAGCCCGAGTTGAAGAGACTCGAAGAACTGCTCGGACGAGCCGCCGGGGGGGCTGGCTGCATGGTCTTCATCACGGGCGAGCCGGGGATCGGGAAGACGACGCTCGCAGACGAGTTCCTGCGCCGTTCGCGCAAACGATGCCCCGGCATTCTCCTCGCGCGCGGGCGGTGCGTGGAGCAATACGGCACGGGTGAAGCCTACCTGCCTTTCTTGGACGCCATGTCCTCGCTCCTTGCCGGCCCGGGGCGCGAGCGCGCCGCGGCCATGCTGCGGACATATGCGCCGACTTGGTGTTTGCAGCTCCCGGCCTCTTTCGCTTCGAGAGGGGATCTGGAGCGTTTCCAGCGCGAGACGATTGGTGCGACCAAAGAGCGCCTGCTGCGCGAGATGGGGGACGCCCTCGGGGCGCTGACGGCCGGCACGCTGCTGGTGATTCTTCTGGAGGATCTCCACTGGGCCGACCCGTCGAGCGCCGACCTGCTCTCCTCTCTGTGTCAGCGCACAGGCGGTCAGCAGCTACTGATCGTCGGGACGTTCCGGCCCGACGATTTAGAGGTTAGCAATCACGTTCTGAAGACTTACAAGCTGGAGATGCAGGCGCACAACCTGTGCGAGGAGATCGCGCTCGGCTCGTTGAGCGATGAACACATCGCCAGCTACCTCGACGCACGTTACGCCCCGAACGACTTCCCCGCCGAGCTGCCCGCGCTCATCCGGCGGAAGACCGAAGGCCACCCGTTGTTCGTCACCAGCCTCGTGAAGTTCCTCGCCGATCGGCGGGACATTGTCAGGGTGAACGGGTGCTGGTCGCTCGTGCGCCCACTCCCGGAGTTGAACCTCGAAGTTCCTGAGAGCGTGCGCAGCATGATCCGCAAGAAGATCGATGCGCTGGAGGAAGAGGACAGGCGCGCGCTTCAGTACGCGAGCGTCGAAGGCGAAGAGTTCATCTCGACGGTGGCTGCCAGGCTGCTGGGCACGGACGACCTGATTCTGGAGGAGCGCCTCGACCGCCTCGACAAGGTTCACCGCCTGATCCAGTCGCGCGGCGAGGAGGAGTTGCCCGACGGCCGGCTGGCGACGCGCTACCGCTTCGCGCACGCGCTCTACCAGAACGTGCTATACGGCGATCTGGTGAGCAAGCGCCGGACGCTTTTGCACCGTCAGGCGGGCAAGCAATTGGTGGAGCATTACGGAGATCAGGCGCCGCGTATCGCCACCCAACTGGCCATGCATTTCGAGCGCGGGCGGGATTTCCCACGCGCCATCGATTACCTCACCCAGACGGGCGATAACGCCATCAAACTCTACGCCCACGCCGAGGCGGAGAGGCACTATAGCCACGCGCTCGGTCTCGTCGAGAAGCTTCCCCGTGAGGAGCAGCCCGAGCGATATTTCAACCTCTACGAGAAACGCGGCAGGGCTAACCTGGCACTCACACGTCTTCAGCCATCGCTGGATGATTTTACGCGCATGCTCGAACTGGCGCGCGCCTCGGGCGCGGCGGCGCCCGAGGGCGCGGCGCTCAACGCGCTGGCCAACACGTTCTTCTATTCCCATCGTCTCGAGGAGATGGGGGCCTGCGCTGCGGAAGCTATGCGCGTCGCGGAACGGGCAGGGGATGAGCGCGCGCGAGTCGAAGCCATGGTGCTGCTCGCGATGAAGCGCAACGGGAGCGGAGAACTTGCTGAGGCCAAACTGCTCTATGGCGAGGCGATCACGGCAGCCCGCCACTTAAACCACCAGCCCGCGCTGATCCGCGGGCTGGTTTATCGCGGGGTAGTGCATTTCTTCCAGACCGAGTATGAGCGCGCCGAGGCGCTCGTGAGGGAAGCGTTGCAATTGGCGTCGGAGCTGCGCGACGGGTTCACATTGCTTCAGGGCCGCTTCTTCCTCGGCCTCATTCTGGGCAATCAGGGACGGATGTCGGAGGCGCTTCAGACTTTGCGCGAGGCTCTGGAGATGGCCCGGCGCAACGGCGACCACATCATCCTCGCGCGGGTGCCCAACGGCATCGGCTGGATTTACCGCGAACTCGGAGACCTCGACCAGGCGATCGCCTACGACCGGGAAAGCGTTGAGATCGCCAGGCAGCACCGGATCGTCGAAGCCGAAGCAAATTCCCTGATCAACCTCGGCCAGGACTACACGCGCCGCCGCGAGGGAGAGAAGACGCTCTCGGCTTTTCGCGACGCCGAGATGATCTTCGACCGCGACGAATGGCTTCGCTGGCGTTTCCGCGACATACGCTTCCACGCCGGGGCCACCGAGCATTGGCTGTCTCAAGGAGACTTTGAGCGAGCCGACGAGCATGCGCGAAAGTTGTATGAAAATGCGAGTCGCCACAAGGTGCCCAAGTACATCGCGCTTGCGCACAAACTGCTCGCCGAAATAGCCGCCGGGCGCGGCCAATTAGCTGAGGCGGAAGCGGAGCTGGGCGCGGCGCTCGGCCAACTGCGTACCCACCCCGTGCCCATTCTGGCCTGGAAGATCTATGCCGCACTTGGCCGCTTGCGCTTGCAACTGGATGATGATCAATCGGCGCGCGCGGCCTTCGCTCAAGCTGCTGCCATCATTGACACGATTGCCGCGGGGGTAAATGACGAGGGGCTGCGGTCTGGATTCCTGAACTCGGAAGCTGTCCGCGAGGTCTTGGAGGGTGTAGGTAGGTAGTACATCAACCACATGGGGCGTGCTCTATGTAGGCAGGCTGATGATGGATCCCAAACGCCGCGTGCGCTGAATCCTCACTACCCCTTTGCTTCTGTTATCAAGTGATCATAGAGCGTAGGTTCCATCCTCGATCATCAAATTTGCGGGTGAGCCTGAAAAGATTTCCGAGTTGAATGCGGTGATTATCGTACATCGTGTCCCCGATCTGCATTCGTCGGTTGGTCGCTATCGATCTAGTGGGGAAGTAGATTAGCTGCCACATCGCACAATAGCTGTTACGCGACCGAACATAATGCCGATTAGCTGATGCAACCAGGGATCGTCGGACTTGAGATCAAAGTTTAAAGGGAGCTTGAAAAAAGCTCCCTTTGCTTTTAGGTGCAGTGTCCGAGTCCGCGAATTGCTGTCGCACTATGACAATGACCCGACACAGGCGAGACCGTAAAAAGCTTCTAAAGTAGTTACAGAAATTCTTCTACATACGAGATAAATTTAGCGGAGAAGACTTCACGGGTTTGACTAATTTTAGCGAACTATTGGTCAAAATGACTATTTTGACCAATAACGTGAATGATAAATGTCAGATTTATTACGGTTCTCAACTAGAGATGAGATGGAAATTTAACTGTACTGTCTAATTGCAAACAATTCCAAACTTATCGGACACCCTTTGCGGCGGTTGTAAAATTCAACGCTCGCGCCGCTCCCAAACTGCCCGCGCTCGCCGTTCGCGGCGGCTCATCATAATAACTTTTCGCAAGCCGCATCGGGTGACGGTTGCCCGTTCTGATAATCGCCTCGCTCTCACTCAAGCGTGTTACCTCGTCCGGTGTCAGAAGCGGTCGCCGGTGTTCCGTCCTGCTCTCGGTAAGCGTCGAGTGCCCGCCTAACGCTGACTCCGGCATTGACCGGCTCTCACGCTGCACGACAATTGTAGAATCTCCTAACATTCGGCTGACGTATTCGGCGGTCTGCACGTCCAAACCATGCAACGCGATTTTAGTAGCGCAGTTGGTAATAATCGTCTGCGCGTTCGGTCTGCCGTAGCGCGCTTCAAGTTGCGCGAGAGATTGGACGCCTATCCAGATAGCAACGCCGCGTCCGCGCGCCAATGAGATCGTCGTTGCAAAGTCCGGTATCGTGCCGATGTTGGCGAACTCATCCAGCATCATCGTGATCGGTACGCCCTGCATCCCTGCTATCACTTCTTCACCGGCTACTTGCTCAAGCATCACGGCAAAGAAAAGGCTCGTCAACGGTCTGAGTCGCGCTATGTCCTGCTCGCGTAAGCACCAATAGACGGCGACGGGCTGCCGTCTCAACTCTCCGAAGTCGGGCGGCTCAAGGCTCGCGCTCGTGAACCTCGCTACCTTCTCATCCCGCATGAATTGTAGTTTCGAGGCGACGGCGGGAACTATCGAGCCTTTGATGCGCGGGTCGGTCTGCGCGAAGATGATAGCCTGCTCTCTGGCTGTCTCTGATGGTGACTCTAAAAGCTGCTCTAACAATTCCTCCGGCTTCTGGCGCGTAAAGAGTCTGTAAGCCGTTAATGGCGTCGGCGCGTCCAGCGTGCTTGTGTGGGCGAAGATCGCGGCAAGATAGGCGGCTTCGGCATCAATCCAAAACTGATCGGTCTTGGCTGTGTTGCCGCTCTCCATCACGGCGCGGGCGCAAAGCTCGGCAATGCGCGCATCCCTGCAAAGCGGTATCCAGTTAAAGCCCTCGCTCGCGTCCGGGTCGGCTGGCGCATAGCGGCGCGCTCGCCGGTGAAAGCCGCTTGTGTAATTCCATAGCTCTGATTTCGGGTCGGTGACGACAAGCGAAGCGTCCCGCGCGGCGGCACAGTTCGGAAGGAAATAACCTCTGCTCTTGCCCGTGCCGCTCCCGCCTAAGATGATGCCATGCTGCGCGGTCGCCAAACGTGACAAAGCGATAACGCCGCGTCCCTGCTCCGCCTCCGGCGCAAGGATGAAGCTGCCGGGCGCAAGCTGCTCGGCGCTCGGCAAAGTTAATTCTGCAATCTCTTTCCTGCTGGCAAAGCGCGCCGTGCCGTGAAACGCTTCCGGGTTGTCTCTGCTCGCTTCCTCTTTCTTCGGAAACGCGACGATCACGCCGACGCACATTGAAGCGATGCCGACGACGGCAGATGAGACGAGCGCGACATAACCTAACGAGTGCCAATTTTCAAAAGCTCGCGCCTGCTCTGCGTAGGTCAGATTTCGGACAAGGTATATCCACGTCGCCGGACAGACGAGAAAGCCGATTACCGACGCGACAAGGATCAACGCTTTCGCTGCGCCTTTTATTTCCATTTCCCGCTTGCTCACTACGGTAATGAGGATCGCTAAGGCAATCGCTCCGGCGAAGACATAGAACAGCACCATGTTCGGCGTCGTCGCTTGCCGGATGCCGTAAATGGTCGCGCCGCCTAACAGTGCGCTGCACAATGCAATAACAATCCAACTTGCCGCCCGCGCCGAACTCATTACCGTGAACCCTTACCGGCTGCGCTCAAAACCGCGTTCTCTCGTGCGCTCCTTTTCGCGCTCCGGCTCCTTCTCTAACCGCTCGCCCGCTCGCGCTTCTCCGATGACGTAGGCTTGCGCCAACTCCTTCTTGATTAGTTCGCGCGTGAAGGGTTGCATCGGCGCGTCTTGGTGCTGCGCGATAAAGTCGCGTTCTTCTTTCGTCACAATCGCTCGCGGCTGCCCGCCGTAAGTTTTGACGTGGCTGTTCTCTGCCTCACGCATCTGGTACATCGTTAATTGTAAATCTGCGCGCTCGGCTTCGGCGTTCTGTCCCGTCTCGCGCTCCTTCAAGCCGATCTGCACGAGTTTGATTAGATACTGCCCGCGCCATATTCCGGCGTTGATGCGCTGCGCCATGTTCTCGCGCGCCGTGTCCGCTACCTGCGGTTGCGCCGGTTGGCTGGCGGGGTGGGGGATAAATTCGTCGTGGTCGGGTCGGCGTTCATCGCTGGTGCGTTTGCGCCGGTGGTCTGCCCGTCCGTCTGCCCGTCCTGCTGGCGGCGGTACAATTTGTTCTCTATCGTCTGCTCCCACTCCCTGACTTGCTCCGGCGGCATCCCTTCGGTCAAGACCTGCCATTTCGTCGCGTCCTCGAACATGCGCCGCGTCGGTGACAGACTCCATAAGACTACGAACGCGATCAAAAGCCCCGCTAAAATCGTGCTCAAGAACATCGCGCCCGTCACCTTGAGCATGGTCATGCGCGGCTGCCCCTGCCAACGGTCGAGGTAGTCCCGGAGGTGAAGGGTCTGCCCTTTCACCACGTTGAGGCTGTCCATAAACTCGTAGTTCGTCCGCTCGTTTCTCTCTAGCATCGTTTGGAGAATCTGCGCGCGTTTGTTCTGATCTATCGCTTCCATCTTCGCGCGGTCGAGCATCTGTTTCATTCCGGCTACTAGCGGCTCGATCTGCGCGGCTAACTCGTCGCGGCTGCTGGCGGTCGGGCTGTTGGGCGCGCTCGCCGGTGGTCTGCTGGCTGCCACTTCCAGCCGCGCCGCGACCTGCTGCAAGTTGTCCGTCAAGATTTCGAGTCGGGCGGTCTGCTCGCTCCCCTCGCGCCGTAGCTGGCTGTTCTCCGTTAATAGCTCGTCGTTGATCGTCTCTAATTCTTGTTTGGTTGGCATGATTTAATCCGTATTGCTTGGCGTGCATCTGGCGGCGTTCCTGCACCTGATTACGCTCACGCGCCGCGCGCTTCGGTCGCGGTGGCGGTTCTTCGCCGCGCTCCTTCGCCGCTCGCGCTTCGCGCATCCAGTCCCGCCATTGCTGCTTTTTCGCTAAATGTTCTTGCTCTAGCTCGCGCCCGAACTCCTGCCCGTAAATGCGCGCCCAACGCTCGTCTAATTGCCGGTGCGTCTGCTTGTTGAAATGTAATTTCTTATCATCCGATTGCCGCGCGGCAATCTGCACATGAACGTGCGCGTTATCGGTGTCGCGGTGGATCGCGGCGACGGCTCGCGCCTTCGGGAAGTTTTCTTGTAGATGCGCGTCCACCATTTCGCGCGCTTTCTCGTCCGTCACGTCTCGGTCAAAAGAGTAGATGGCGCGATAGTGGGTGCGCTTCTCGCCTCCGCCGCGCTGCGGTCGCTCCTGCTCATCTTCTTCTAGCTGGCGGGCGTACTCCCGTAAATCCGCCGTGCGCTCCTTGTAGCTCATCCCGCGCTCGTCGTGATCGGGGTGCGCGGCGTACTCCGGGACGTTCTGCGTCCAGACTCGCTCTTGCTTGCCTTCGGTCGCGCGCTTGCGCGTGATGTAGCGCGCATGGTCGCCTGCCGTGCCTGCGCGCCCTACTTTGATCGTGACAAACGCTCCGCCGCTCATCCTTTGAACTCCTGTACGATCTCTTTCATCACGCGCTGAACCTCGCGCATCGCGCGGTCAAGATGCTGTTGCGAGTAGCCCTGATAACCCGCGTTCATCTGGTGCGCAATCTGGTTGATGTTGACTCCGATTTTCCGCACTTCAAATAGCAAACGTTCGACGCGCTCACGCTCCGGCGTTTGGATCATCGCGCCATCACGCAAGCCGCGCTCAATCAAGTATTGCGACACGCTCTTGTAACCGAAGCTGGCGGCGCGCTCGTGCAATTGCTCTAGCTCGTCGGGCTTTGGTCTGACTGATATGTTCTTGCGTTTGCCGGTGGGCTTGCTGCCGTTATTCCTTGTCACTGTACCTTGCTCACTATGAGGTTAAAGCTGTCTTCATCTCCGCGCGAGCGGAGCAGGACGCCTAGCACGCGCAAGCGTGCGGCGGCGGCATTCTGCCATGTCACTGAAGCGTAGCGAAAGTGACGGCAGAATGCGTATCCTGCCATCACTATCAATCCAGCTGGTAAAAAAGTTTCTCGCCTCTTTCGCTACTTTTCGCTACCATCATACGAACGTCAAAGTTTTATTTCAACGGTTGGGAAAGGGTTTTCTCTGATGAGCAATGAGAGTGTGAAACACAAACGCGGACAGGCTCGCCTACTGGATCGCTTTACCAAACAAAAGCCTGCGTTCAAGCCTTACAAGTTCGATCTGGCTGCCGATGTCCACGAAAGATTAGAAAAGCTGGCAAGTGAAACGGGGATGACAAAAGACGCTATCAATGATGCGCTCAACTATGCCGTGCGGTCGTTGGTTACTCGGTTGGAACGTGAGGCGCGGGCATCCGGTGGCAATGCTCAAGCGTCGGCGGCTGGTTCTGAATCGTAGCGGCTCCGGTTGTGCTATGGCTCAAGCTGTCGGCTCTGCCACTCTTCAAGGTTCGGCTCGTTGAAATAATCTCTGAACCTCTCAAGCTGGCTCTGCTCGTCGTCGTAAACTCGTAGCAGGATTTTCTTTGCCTGCCCTTTGCTCATGGGGTCTGCTTCTAGCTCGGCTCGCTTGGCTGCGGTGTCGGCTAAAAACGCTCTATAAGCCTCTGGCTGCTTTTTCTCGGTCTGCCCTGCCCTCGCCCTTAAAAAATCAAAATACGCGGCTCTGCGCGCTTCCTCGTCTCTCTGGCGCGCGTCGTGTGCTTCCCTCTTGGCTTGTGCCTTCCTGACTTCTTCCTCTTTGGCTTGGGCTTCCGTGATGGCTTCCGGTAGCTGGTGACTCTCTTTGATGGCGACGATCAGCCACGCGGCAAGGTCTTTGATCTTATTCAGATTTCGATAGGGCAAGGCGCGTAGCTGAAGCTCGACCGATTTCCGGTAGTCCCTGACAAGCTCGCTGGCCGTCACCTCTGCGATGTGAAAGCTGGTTAGCTTGGTTACGAGAGAGTCAAGTTCCTGCGGCTCCGCCTCGCGGACAATCTGCGCCGGTGGCGGCTGCTCCGGCTCGGTCTTGGCAGGCAACAAGGCGGCGCGGGTCTGCTTCGGTCGCTGTATCGCGCGGGGCTTCGTGGCTTCTCTAAACTCTGCTTTCGCCCTGTGTCCGGGCGTGTAGAACATTATCCAGTCGGGTTCTCCGCTCTCGGCTCGCTGCTCCTGAAACTCGACCTTTGCCAAGTAACCGGATTTCAAATGCGGCGCATGAACCTTGTACATCTGTTTTTTGAAATGCTCATAATCGAAGTAGCGCGTCTGAGGGGCGCGGGTGCAGTAGTAGGAATAAAGCATCTTGGCGCGTGGGCGCTCGTTCCTGAGCGTGGCGAACATCTGAAAACTTAGTAGCTCATAGAATCGGCGCGGCGCGGGCGGAAGTTCTCGCAAGTAATTGTAGTCAAGTGGTCTGGTCTGAGCGTCATTCAGCACTTTCATGTAAACGTCATTCAAAATCAGATAGACCGCATCGGCTTTACTGCCGTCTGGGAATCGCTCGCCTGTGAAAATGGCGCTGTACCGTGTGAATGCTGCCTCAAAACTTCTATCTATTCCGTCATTGCCTTTGTAGTTGATCTTTGCAGTTATTAGCGCACCAACATTTTGCAAAAGGGCTTTTTTTAGTTTTCCTGTGTCGTGGTGTGAAAGACCTAGCTCTTGGGTGATTTCTGTAAGGCTGCCTAACCTAATCAGTTTTTGGATAGTTGGTCTTGCGTCGTCAATCCTTCGATTAACGATAAGTGTATCAACTTTGTAAGCAAGCGGGCCGGGTTGCCCGTACTTGCTGTTGTGCGTTACTTCCCATCTGGTTTTTACTTCGCCAGTGTTATTCCTTTCACTGATTTCAATACTGATGTTGCCTCGCTTCGCTAATCGGTGAACAGGAAAGCGGGAGAGTGCTGTTTCAATCCTGATCGTATTTTGTGGAGCTAGTTCTAGCTGCTCGGTCATGTGCTGCCTTTCTATGAGGAAACTAAAGCAACAACACCCTGTTGTTGTTGTCTAAAAGAGTCTAATAATAGTTAGCGTCCGATAAAGCAAGTGTTTTCATCGTTTAAGTTCAAAATCGTCTCCCCAAAGCGGTAGTCTCGTCTCCCCAAAGCGGTAGTCTCGTCTCCCCAAAGCGGTAGTCTCGTCTCCCCAAAGCGGTAGTCTCGTCTCCCTTATCTATGGGGCCAAAAGCATCAGAATTAGTATTCTTCGCTCTCGCCTTCTTTGATGTCGCTGGCTTCGGCTCTCGCTCGTGCGCTGTGCCAGATGCGGAAGATTCTGACGACATCCTCGCCCGCCTTTTCGTCGCGCGTGATAGCAAATAGAATCCGGTAAATTCTGCCGCGCTTACCATAGAACAGTTGGCGTATCTCTTTGCCTAAATCTTCACTCTCCGGCGCGAGCGGGCAGCGCGTCGGAAAGTTCTCAAGCGAAAAGACGGTTTCTAAAAGCCCTTCGTACCATTCACTGGCGCGGGCTGGCGAATGCTCTTTAAGCCATAGATACGCCTCTTCTGCATCGGCGAGGGCTGGAAGGGAAATATCAACGCGATATGTCATGCTTTTGCCGTAGCTCCTCTAAGGCTTCGCGCGCCGGTCTGCCTTCGCCGCGCTCGAAGCTCTCCATGCCTTTGCGAATCGCTTCTACTGCTTCGACGCGCTCAATACGCTCAAGCATGGCTTCGTAGGCTGCGGCGTCCTGTACGACGATCTCCGCTTTGC
>MWWH01000229.1_pt1 | contig 15535 bp, 11 predicted proteins | sample 1047231 | NCBI WGS metagenome assembly MWWH01 (sample SAMN06349967, study PRJNA376086) | soil metagenome | isolation source: MG3-2 sample Antarctic (ecotone) soil | place: Antarctica | collected 2015-01-13 | reverse complement strand
TTCTTTAGCTTGAAAAGTCAATTTCATCTTGCAGGGCGGCTATTTCAAAACGCGACATTTAGTACAATCTGACGCTTCTTTCAGAACTAATTAAAGACAAAGAAAATGACAATCTGCTTGAAGAGGTTGAATACCATCAAACAAATCTCTCGGACAGCTTGGCAACATACCAACTTTATGGGGCGTTATTAGTTCAATCAGCAAAAGCAGGAAATAAATATCCCGGAAATAATAAAAGAAATCAAATTTATCTCATTAATTCCGCCTGATATTCCTTATTGATACTTTTCGTGGGTTTGGGCAGAAACCACCCAAAATGTAATTGAGGAAACGATGGGGCGAAATGGACGGGAGTTTTGCCCTTTGCCCGTAAAAATATAGCACCCCAATCTTTATTCGTTGAGTGATTAACGAACTTCTCAAAACTCAAAAAAATCGTCTGATTTCATAAATAGCCTTATTAATCGCCGCGCGCGGAAAATAAAAACAGTCAATCTATTAAATTTGAATATCATTAACCGGATGGCATAAGTATTGCAATTTCGTGATTATGTCGATTTTTTCGGCAATGAAAATTAACCGTCGAATTCAAAAAATTCACAACTGACTTTCTCTTGGTTTGTAGAATCGACAGTATCTTGAAAACTTTTTATTTACTTGCTGAATATTCGCTTAATATTTTTTAGTTTTGCCGCCGACTGCTAAAAAATTCCGCCAACGACCCACACTAATCACAAATAAAAATCTCTCCCTAAGATTTTTTAATTAAACCCAACCAATATGTTTAAAACCAAAAATTATTTTTCGACTTCCTTGCCAATCATCACTCTCTTTCTACTTTCAATCGCGGTCTCCGGACAGCAAGCTCAATATCTCAAATCAACATTCAAAGGCAATGCAGCAATTTTCCCAAATCTGCTTTTGTTGAGAGCGGATAAAAGCTGTCGCCCGGAAAATTTGAACACGGCGAGATTTGACAAACAAATCAGCACAGAACACAGAATGCTTTTTTGTGAAACTTTTCAAGAAATGTCAGTCCGGCTAAACGGTAATTGGTCGCCCGCTTTAAAAAGCGAGATGCAGCAAATCTGGCAGGTATTTGTTCGTGAAAACGTTCAAATTCGTCTGATTGGAAAAAATGTTTCATCGAATATCCGGGCGATGGCTGAGGCTTTTACCCAAAACACTACCGGCAAAGGGTTTAGCGCGAATTTATATTTGAGACCCGAACAAGCCGGGGATAAGTCATTTTTTCCGATTTTTATGCACGAGCTTCGACATATCTTCGATTTATATACGCTCTGGAAAAATAAAACCAATATGACCGAGGCTGAACTGGAAAAAAGAGCTTTCAGAATTGTGGGGGAAATAAATCAGGAACTGCCGGGCGATGAAAGATTTTCCAAGCTGCCTACTTTTTGGGAAGAAAGCTGGAAGCGGTTGCCTTCAAATGAGATAGTGCGAAAACGAGAAGAAAAAATCGAAAAATTTATGCGAAGCAGCAACGCCTATAAACATCTGATGACGACTCCAGAAAAATATATGGTCGGCTATTTGTCGAATCAATCGGTAATGGAATTAGAGGCAGCGGACGACCCGGATATGAAAGAAAACAAGGGCGAAAAATTACCTGACAGATTAAAAATTCGTCAAACGAAAAACCAGCTTCCTCAACAGGTCAAAGAGATTTCGTTCAAGCTGGAAAAAACCGTGAACTCAAAAAATCCTGATGAATTATTAAGCGCCGCATTGATAAATGAAAGAAATTTATATTATAAAATGGACAATTTCGTCTATGACCAAAATTTTCAACTTCAATGCTGGAAAAAACAGAAAGTAACCGAAAATTATGAGTTAAACCGTTTGGTTACGCGAACTCAGACCGGCGAAACTTTATTTCAAGAAAATATTTCTTCAACCGACTCCAAACCGACTGCTTTGCCTTCGTGCGTTTTAGATTTCGATACGATTAAATCTGACGCGACGGATACTTTCTGGGCGGCTCCTTATCTTGACCAAATGCCGATAAAATTTGATTATTTCACCGTGATTGACGGCATTTCGGTTGCCCGCTATACGGTCTATGAGCCTACTGAGCAAAAGTTTAACCAGATAGCTTCTCGTTACCCGAATATTAAACCTTTTCGAGCATTTATCGGAACAATTTTCGTTTCCGTCGAAGATTCGCAGATTATCAAATTCTGGGGAACGAGCTTTCCCGAATCTAAAGCAACCGGTTATCAATCTTCGAGGATTTACGGAAGCTACGGCGCGACGGCGATTCGCCAAAAACTTAGTAGTGGAATTTGGATAACCACATTATTAAACATCGTCGCTGTTACAAATGAAAGAAACAAAATGAAGCCTTTCAACTACGTCGTTAAATATCAGAATTATCGGCAGGGAACTTCCGACGTTAAAATTCTCGACGACGCTGTAGAAGTAGTTTCCAAGTAAGATAGAAAATTTAAATTATTTTTTATAAATCCATATATCTTTTAACCGAAATTAAAAATGAAAATGACACAAAATCGAACGATACTTTTAATTAGCAATAAACTCGGTATGTTTGAAAGTTTATCTTTATTGCTTCAACAAATCGGATACACCGTCTTGTCTGCAAGCGACGGTCTCGAAGGTTTTCTCTTAATCCGTCGTAAATCTCCCGATTTGGTGATTAGCGAAATGAACCTGCCGGGCATTTCCGAACCGGAATTTTGCCGATTGATTCGAGCGGACAGTGAATTGTGGGCGACTCCGCTGATGTTCGTGAGCGAATCACGTCTGGACAGCAAGGAACTTATTGAAATTTTAGACGCGGGAGCAGATGAATGTCTCGCCGAATTTTCTAATCTGCAGTATCTTGCAGTGAAAGCCGCGTGGTTAATCAAGCGAAAATATTCGGAAAATTATTTAATCCAGAATTACGAAATCCTGCGCTGCAGACAGCTGCATATTGCCCAAATTATCAAGGAAACTTCCAGCTTATTTACTATGTCGGAAGTTGAGCGGAAAGCTGAATTTTTGAATGAAGTTAAAACTCAGGAATTGGAAAAAAATCTTAGCCAAAGAATAGATTTCGGAATGAATATGATTGGCGCGCTGGCTAATCTGTTAAAGGAACAGATAAATAATTTAGAAACTTGGAGACATTCACGATACCAAGAGGAGTTTAGCAATGATAATAAATTAGACAGCGGGACTTTAGAATTAAATTATGAAGGTATTACAAGAATGATTTACAGGTCCAATAGAAAGGAAATTTACTAACCCGGAGTAACAATAAAAACAACGCAGCCTGTGTCAATTATATCTTGAATGCCATTTTTGAAGCCGGCAAAATTCTCTTTTGAAGGTTCTCATCATTCGTTTGGTATCGGCGTCGCTCTTCGGATTGTTGTGAGTAGTAAAGGCTGGCTTGATTTCAAGCCCCGCGCAGATTTCCATAAACGACCGCACGGTCGGCTGAGAACCGTTATCATTTATCAGGTTCAATCTACTTGGTTTCTGACAAAGGCGCGGCGGCGATGATGCTTTAGCAGCGCTTTTTAACTCCATATAAAGTTCTGAGACCATAATCTTACCCACGTTTTGCAGAAACCGGCGAGCAGCGGTAATATCAAATTTACGATGTGGCAACTAGCAACACAATTATGTTATGATATTGCTGAAAAGTAAGGTAATATTTTATGCCAACGACAGAAACACCATCTAATGCAATCGCCAGACTTCATTTTAGATTGCCTTCGGAAGCGAAAGAAAAAATCGAGCGCGCCGCGGTCGCATCCGGCTTGAGCGTAACGGATTTTGCAGTTCACGCGCTTGTTAATACCGCTGATGAAGTCTTGGAGCGTCAGCAGACGCGCCGACTGTCGAAGCGCGACCGCGACGTTTTTTTAGCGTTGCTCGATGCCGACGATGACCCGAACGAGGCTTTAAAAAGCGCATTTCAGGCGCGTCGGGACTTAATCGCCGAATGACAAAGTCTTTTATTATCGAGCCGTTGACGGCAAATCATAACCGCGAGGCGTTTGATTGCGGCGAGGAAAGCCTGAATGATTTTCTCAAACGCTTTGCTCGGCAAAACGACGAGAAGGGATTGGGGCGCACCTTCGTCGCCGTAAAGAGCGGCGAGCCGACGATTTACGGCTATTACACTATTGCCAGCGGCGCATTGAGGTTTGACTCGATACCTGAGAAATTGCCGCGCTATCCTGTTCCTGTCGTGCATTTGGGCAGGCTAGCGGTCGATAAAGCCGCTAAAGGGCAAAAATTGGGCAAAGCCTTATTAGCCGATGCGCTGACGCGCGCCGTTAATATTGCCGATCAGTTAGGCATTTATGCCGTCGAGGTGTTCGCGCTGAACGAAGCCGCGCGAGAATTTTACTTAAAATTCGGTTTTACAGAATTGCTGGACGATAGGCAGCATCTTTACCTGACCGTTAAGAAGATACGGAAAATCCTGTAAGGAAAATATACCGATGCAAGCACAAAAAGAGCCGAATGCGGAAGAAAATGGAAGAGCAGAAAATAGCCGCCGGGTTAATGCGATTGCCAAAAGCAGAAAAGAATAATGATTTCCTGAATACGCACGCCCCGCAGATTGGAATGGAGGAAATTCAAAGAATTATTTAAGAGGAACGCAATGACGGCTTTGCGAAAACTATTTGTTGGACATCAGGAAAGCGAAAGGTATGCAGAATTTTCTGCATACCTTTCGCTTTCCTATAAAATTATCAACACAAATTTAAGGAGTACTATGTGTTGCTGCGTAAATTCTGGAATCGGGACCGACATTTAAATCTATAACAGTCATAACAGGAAGGTTTGTGCCGAGTCGAGACCGATGTGCGCCGCCGTCTGTCAAAACTGAAGTTATTAAATCGGTTCCGGCGATTGATTTTCCGTTGCTGATAACGATTTCATTAACGCGTTCCTTTTTTTCCAGAGCTTTAAAAACAAAAATACCAACTTAAAGCCCGTATCAGGTAAAAACTATAATATCACCGTTCATTTTGAGGGTTCGCTTAAAAATAGGCTTCCGTTTTTGTATTTATTATGCTAGATTGCCGTTGTTATGGCAAAAGAACAAACCCCTTTTTCAATTTCTCCAAATCCGCTTGCACTTTATTTGACCGACAGTTTGCGAGCGGTCTTGCACAAAACTCGATATGTCATCAATCATCGTCAAGGCTTGTCCTGTATTTTGGGAGATGTCGGTCTCGGTAAATCGACAATGCTTCGCTATCTTTCATCTGAATATGGCGCGCGAGAAGAGTGCCGGACGTTTCTAATTCCTACGCCTAACTTCCCTTCCCCGTTTGCGATGCTCAAAGATATTTGTTTGGGTTTCGGACTTGAACCAAAATCATCGCGCAATGCACAGGAAAGAATGTTTAATGATTTTTTGGTCGATGAATACGCGCAGGAAAAAAACGTCATTTTGTTTATCGACGAAGCTCAGAATTTAGATAATAAGCAGCTTGAGCTTGTTCGCGCAATCCTGAATTTTGAAACAAATGAAGAAAAACTTGTACAGGTCATTCTTGCCGGACAACTCGAACTAAAGGCAAAACTTGATAACAAACGAAATAAATACTTAAAGAGCAGGATTGTAATGTATTCAACTCTAAACGCTCTGACTTTAGCCGAAACGCGAGAGATGGTTTTAACCAAGTGCGAATATGCGGAAATTAAAAATCCATTTACCGACGAGGCAATCGAACGCATTTACAATCAAACGGCTGGAGTTCCCCGCTCGGTGCTGAAAATGTGCGCAATGCTTTATGTTCTGATGAACGAATACAAGCTGGATGCTATACCGATTGATGAAATCGAGAACATAAAAGAAGAGGTAGCTGTATGAGTTCGGCGTTTGAAAGATTACAAAAATTGGCAGAAGAAAAACGGCTAAAGGAGAAAGCCAGCAAACCTGTTCTTGAAATTATCCCCGTAAATACTGAACTTCAACCTAGCGCAGTTAGCGCAGGCAGTTCACCTAGCGCACCTAGCGCACGCAGTCAAAAATTATCAATCGCACCTGAAAAGGATTTTACAAAAGTCGCAAACTCAATCGTCCGCCAAATTCCAAACGGAGCTTTTATTGGAAAATCAAAGCAGCTATACGATTATCTCTACTCACTCACTCGCGGAGCTATAAATCCAACCCGTTCAGTTCGAGCATCAAAGTCTGGTTTAATGCGCGGATCAGGAATAAAATCAACACATACTTTTTACAATAATGTTCGTCATCTGGAAGCAATAGGCTTGATTATCATTACAAGAATTGACGGAGAAAAAGGCGGAAATTCTTACGAAGTTTTGTTGCCGGAAGAGATCAAAGGAGATCTCGAACACATAGCGCAGTTAGCGCAGTCAGAGCAGTTAGCGCAGTCAGTGCAGAAACTGCCACTGGCAGTTAGCGCAGTTTCTGCACTGACTGCGCTAGGTTCAAACCCAATAAACATCGGTGTTTCAGATGCGCCTAAGACTTCTTTAAAGACTAATACAAATGATGATGATTACGCGTTCGCGATTTTCGTCGAAAAAATCCAGACGGCAGCCGAAGAAGAAACGGGTAAAAAAATTTCAAAACGCGAGCGAGAAAATTTAGGCAAGTTAGCTGATCTGCTAATTCTCGAACTTAAAATTGCCGCACGTCGAACAGAAAACATTTCGAGCGTTCCGGCATTCCTAACCGAGGTTCTGCGCCGCAAACTCCGAGACCCTTCAGAAAACCCAAAACCAGCGAAAGCGAAAGTTGATATTGTCGGAAAACCAGATTCCGGCACTTATGAAATAAAACCGCTCGACAAAAAGGGAAAAGAGGCAGCCCTTGAACAGCTTCGCGAGTTTGCCGACGATGAATTCTTACAGGAATTCAAAAAATGGTACACATCCGATGATTGGTCCTGGTTAATAAAACAGTTGGAGAAAGAATAGTGGTTGATATTTTTACCGCGCTGCTCGGACTTCTCTCAATCGGAGCGTTTGGTGCGGCGATATCGAAAATACTTTTAAGCGAGCCGAAAGTTTGGAACGAAGAACATTGGGAATCTTTGGAAACAAAGGAAGCGCCGGATTACAACGAACTGCGAAAATCTAATCCGCATATTTGGATGGAGTAACGCTTCGGAAAAATAAATATCAGAAAATTTTAGAGCAAATGAATTCAACGTGGAAACGATGGAGTTCGCAAAGGGCGAAACAGCAATTTATAACGACATAAAGCCGGGAATAATCCGTCAAAAGGGAAACATCTGGTGCCTTTACGTCGGTAATAAAAAATTAAAAGAGTCAAAATCTAAAAAAGACGCCTTAAAGCGCGTTTTGGAGGAAGTTGATATATACACAGAGGCTTTCCTAGGAAAAACACAAGGAAGGGGCATTTACAAGCGAAAGAGCGATGGTTGACAAAGTAGAGGATGGCGTATATCGGATTGAAAATAACAAAATCTCTGAATTTGAGCTAATCGGAATTTTAAAATGCGTTCTCTTCAAATATAAAAAACTCACATCAAAAAGCGACAGTAACAAAACCATTAATTCAACCGTCATCTGCAATAATGCTTAATTCCGCAAGTCGGAATTGAGCAATCCCAGAACATTGAAATTGCCAGGCAGGAGAAACCGGTAGTCTGTAGATCGTATAAAGAACCTGGCAGGGAAGCGGTAAGCCAAACCAATACACCAGCTACCTGTGCGCGCGAATCGCCAATGCATTAAAGCGATTAAAGCCTTGGGCGGTGACGCCGAAGAACCGATATAGGTAAATTAACCGGTGAAGAATTGCAAATGGAATTGGAAAAATTAACTGAACAGTATAATCGGCGAAAAAATTCAAAGGTGCAGAAAAAGTAGTAAGCTCAAATCAAGAACATCGGAATTTTGTTATAAAATAATCTTTTCATTTCAATTTTAGCCGTAAAATAATCATTGAGTGATTAAGTGGTTTTGGGTCTGATAACGTAGTTGTAAATTATATAATTGCCACACTTGAGTTTTTAAATTTCCTTGTTTTTGTTTGACTTATTATATGGATCAGTGAGCGATGGATTATCAGACTCGGAGAAAATTATTAGACATTATCACCTAAATCAATCGTTGAATAACTCGCAACAGCGAGAAGTGATTTATCACGCGTTGCTTTTGAGAAGGAATCGCACTTGAGACTTGAATTAGTTGTCTTTTTGAAGACGTACGGCATTAATTTGCAATATACGGCGAAATTGTCTGATAAATTGTTTGTAAGGATTGCTAATCATTAAGGTTGGCTTTGATGTGCGATGCTTTGAGTGAATGGAAAGGCTGTTTTAGTGATTTTAAGGGCGGCGAAATTTAATTGTTTTCGGCGGTTGCATTCAGCCGGTAGAGAATCGAGCAGTTGTTTTTTTGAACACGTTAAATGTTCATTGATTACTGCATATAGGCATTGCTCGTGAGCGCGAACGGCTCTACCCTTTAGAGACTTTTAATCGACGTTCCGATTTAAGTTTATCGAGCTGCGGCTGAACGACTTTTTCATAACAATCGGGACAGACGCTGTGGCTGAATTCGGCTTCAGAGTGGCGGGAAATGTATGTCTCGACTTGCTGCCAGTAATTTTGGTCGTCGCGGACGTGCTTGCAGTAGGAGCAAATCGGCAAAATGCCTTGCAGTTGTTTGACTTGAGCGAGCGCGTCTTCGAGATTTTTAACTTTGTCTGAAAGTTTCTGCTGCAGATTGACAACGGTTTCGCCGACTTTGACGCGGGCGAGCAGTTCTTGGCGGTCGAAAGGCTTGACGACATAATCGTTGGCGCCGGCTTCGAGACCGTGAACGATGTCGGTTTTACTGCCTTTTGCCGTCAAAAGAATAATGTAAGTCGGCACGGAAGATTGAAGCTGCCGAACGCGCCGGCATACTCCGAGACCGTCTATTTCGGGCATCATCCAATCGAGAACGGCTAACTTCGGAGCGGTTTCGCTTTCAAGTTCCGCGATGGCGTCGGCTCCGTTTACAGCAGCAACGACTTCGTGTCCGGCGGCAATTAATGACAGTTGCAGTATTCGGCGCGAAACATCGTCGTCTTCGGCAATCAATACTTTCATAATTCGAGATGAAGCGGAAAGGCAAAACGCGAATGAATTTCTATAAAACAGATTCGGCGATTAACTGATGTTTATATTCGCCGAGAAAATTAATTGATTTATTAGAAATTATAAATTGCTGTTTTGCAAAGAGAGTTTCGATTTCGGCGGGTGGAAGCGGTTTGCCGAATAAATAACCCTGCATTTCATCGCAGCCGAGCTGTCGCAGAAACAACGCCTGGTCTTCGGTTTCGACGCCTTCGGCGATTACCTTCAACTTAAAATTATGAGCCAGAGCGATGATTGATTTAACGATGGCGACGATGTTGCGGTCAGTCATCATATCGCGGACGAACGAGCGGTCAATTTTCAGCGCGTCGAGCGGAATATCTTTCAGATGCGAAAGCGACGAATAGCCGGTTCCAAAGTCGTCAATCGAAATTTTGATGCCGCGCGCTCTTAATTGTCGAAGCATTTCTATTGTTCGTCCCGCGTCACACATCACCAGACTTTCGGTTAATTCAAGTTCCAGATAGGAAGGTTCAAGTTCGGTTTCCGTCAATATTCGGTTAATTGTTTCGATTAAATCAGACTGTTGAAATTGCCGCAGCGAAAGATTGACAGCCATTCGCACGGGCGCGAATCCTGCTTTTTGCCACGCGGCGTTCTGCCTGCAGGCGGCTTCTAAAACCCACTCGCCGAGCGGAACAATCATTCCCGTATCTTCGGCAATCGGGATAAAATCATTCGGCGGCACAAGTCCCAGTTCTGGGTGCCGCCATCTGACCAGCGCTTCGACGCCGGTAATTCGGTCGGTTAGAGAACAAATTTGCGGCTGGTAGTAAAGCACAAATTCATCGCGCTCAAAAGCGCGGTGCAGACTGCTTTCGAGAGATAAACGCTTAAAGGCTTTTTCCTGCATATCGGCGGTGAAAAATTGGTATGAATCGCCGCCGTCTTGCTGCGCCTGGCAAAGCGCCGCGCCGGAATTTTTCAAAAGAGTCTGGCAATCTTCACCGTCAACGGGAAACAGGCTGACGCCGAAACTGGTGGTTATAAAAAGCTCGTGGACGCCGCACTTAAACGGAGCGGCGAATGTTTCCTTGATGCTCTGCAAAACTTTCGTAATATCTTCGATGTCGCCGACTTCTCGCAAAAGCAGCGCGAATTCGCTGCCGCCGAAATAAGCAAGCGTGTCGGTTTTCGGGACGATTTTCGAGAGTCGCCTTGAAACTCTTTCCAAAAGCTCTTCGCCAATCGCGTAGCCGAGCGTGTCGTTGATATTTTTGAAACGGTCGAGGGAAATAAAAATCGTCGCCAGTTTATTTGCGCCGGAGTTGGATAATTCGTGAGTCAGACGGTCTCTGAAAAGCGTCGGGTTCGGCAGATTGGTCAGCGAATCGTAATACGCCAAACGGTTGACTTTTTCTTCGGCGCGCTGGCGCTCGGCGATTTGCCGGTGCAGTTCCGCCGTCCGTTCGGTTACTAATTCCTCCAAATGATTTTCGTAAAGACGATTGGCAACGAGCAGTGATTGATATTCAATCGCCCGATTAACGACCGTTTCGACATTTTCAAAGGTAAAAGGTTTTGTAATATAGTCGAACGCGCCGACGCGCATCGCTTCGATTGCTGATTCGATAGACTGCTGTCCGCTAATCATAATAACAACGGTGTCCGGCGAAATTTCGCGCACGCGCGGCGTCATTTCCAAACCGCTGATGCCGCTCATCCGAATATCGCTGATGACGAGATTGAACGTCTCGTCGGCGAGCAATTCCAATGCTTCTTCCGCTGAGTCGGCTTCAGTGCAGACGTATTTTTCGCTGAGTATTGTGCGCAGCAATTTTCTAATTACCGGTTCGTCGTCGGCGATTAAAATTCGCTTCATTTCGCTGGTTTCTTCGTTCATAATATATCCACTTGTCAATCGTTTTTCCGCATACCATTCAAGATTCGGCTGACGTTTTCAAATTCGCTTTTTATCTCCGGAGCCAATATTCTCGCTTTTTGAAAATCGTCGGAATTTTCTTCGAGTCGTCCGCATAACGCCGCCATTTGTTGCGCTCCGACATTTCCGCTGCTTCCTTTCAAGCTGTGGGTGTATTCCTTTATTTTGTCAGTATCAAAACTGTCAGCATTTTCAAGTTGCGCAATCTGCGCGGCGGCGTCTTTGAGAAACAAATCAATCAATTCGGTTATCAGGTCAGGCTTGTCCGGTTGCTGAAGGTCGCGAAAACTTTCCAACACAGAAGCGTCAACAGAATCAAGAGCTTTCAGCGTCAAAGGAACATTCGTCTCATCACCGTTTTGCTTTGCGGCATCGGGCAAAATCCATTTGTCCAATACCTGGCGAAGCGTATCAATTTTGACCGGCTTGCTGAGATAATCATCCATTCCGGCGGCGAGACATTTCTCGCGCTCGCCTTCGAGAGCGTGAGCCGTCATTGCGATAATCGTCGTGCGCTTTTCGCCGTTTTCGCGCCGCCTGATTTCGGCAGTCGCTTCAAAACCGTCCATTTCCGGCATCTGACAATCCATTAAAACAACGTCATAAACAGCTTTTTTGAGCGCGTCAACCGCTTGTCTGCCGTTTGAAACGATTTCCGCCGCGTAGCCTAAACTTTTCAACTGGTTGAGCGCTACTTTCTGGTTGACTAAACTGTCTTCGGCGACCAGAATACGAGTTTTTGAGACGGGCTTTTCAACATTTTTAATTTGCGGCATTACGCGGCGCATCGTATGCTGCGTGATAAGGCGCGGCGAGTTTTCGGGCTGTTCGTTCAATACCGAAACGAGACAACTGTAAAGCTGAGATTGGCGAACGGGCTTTTGCAGGTAAGCGGCGATTCCGGTTTCGCGGGCAAGCTGTCCGTGACCGCGTTTGCCGAACGACGGAAGCAAAATCAGACGCGTTGAGGCAATTAACGAATCGGCTTTAATCGCCTGCGCTAATTGAAAGCCGTCCATTTCCGGCATCATCAAATCGAGAATCGCAATGTCGAACGGCTCGTTTCGATGTGCCGCTTCACGCAGTATTTCCAAAGCCCGCGCTCCCGAATCGGCTTCGGTGCCGCACATTCCCCAAGAATTGGTCTGGTGAACGAATATCTTGCGGTTTGTCTGGTTGTCGTCAACTATTAACAGGCGAACGTCTTCCAGATTGACATTGCTTATAATTTGTTCGGGTTGTGTCTGCGCGGGCTGCGTTTGAAAATACGCTGTGAACCAGAAGTTCGAACCTTTCCCCGGCACACTTTCGACGCCAATTTTGCCGCCCATCATTTCGGCTAATTGTTTTGAAATTGCCAAGCCTAAACCCGTGCCGCCGTATTTGCGCGTCGTCGAACCGTCAGCCTGAACAAAAGCGCGAAACAGTTTGCGCCGCTCTTCTTCGGAAATGCCGATGCCCGTATCCCTTACTTCAAAATGCAGTCCGACTTGTTTTCCGTTGCCGTTGTATCTTTGGACGGTGACAGTAACTTCGCCCGTTTCGGTAAATTTAATAGCGTTGCCGACGAGGTTGGTTAAAATCTGGCGCAGTCTTCCCGGGTCGCCCTGCAAAAGCGTCGGAACGTCGTTGTAAATCAGCGAAGCTATTTCAATTCCTTTGACGCCCGCACGTTCAGCGAGCATTTCGACCGCGCCTTCGACCGCTTCGTTCAAATCAAAGTCGATTTTTTCAAAGTTAAGCTGACCGGCTTCGATTTTCGAGAAATCGAGAATGTCATCGATAATTCTGAGCAAACCGTCCGCGCTCGTTTCGATAGTTTCGGCATAATCGCGCTGTTCGGGGTCGAGCCGCGTGTCGAGCAGCAAGCCGGTCATACCGATAACGCCGTTCATCGGCGTGCGAATCTCGTGGCTCATATTGGCGAGAAATTCCGATTTCAAACGCGCCGATTCCAATGCCGCGTCGCGTGCCTGCGCCAGTTCGACCTCGATTTGCTTACGCTCCGAAATATCTATCGTCGTTCCCTGGTAGGCGATTATCCGCTCCTGCTCGTCGCGCAGCGCCACCGCTTGTTCTGACACCCAGATGACGCTGCCGTCCCGGCGATAGACCTGTGACTCGAAACCGGCTACCACGCCGTCCTGTTGAATTAAGCGGCTAAACTCGTCGCGTCGTTCCTTCAGAACATAAAACTGGCGGTCGAGGTCACTGACTTCCCGCATCATTTCTTCAGGCGAGGCAAAGCCCAGTGTCTGGGCGAGCATCGGGTTAGCCGCCATATAGCGTCCGTCAACAGTAGTTTGATAAATGCCGGTCACGGCGTTCTCGAAGATGTTCTGATATTTCTGCTCGGCTTGCCGCAAAGCTTCTTCGGCTCTTTTTCTTTCCGTGATGTCGCGGGCAATCTTTGAAACGCCCGTAATCGTGCCAGTCGCATCTCTAATCACGGAGATGGAGAGAGAAACATCAATACGTCTTCCGTCTTTACATATGCGGGCGGCTTCAAAATGATTTAATTTTGCTCCCTGCAAAACCTTTTCCAATATCTGCGACTCCTCGTCCAAACGGTCGGTCGGCAATAAAACGGAAACGGAACGCCCGATAATTTCTTCGGCTTTGTAGCCGAAAAGGTTTTCCGCAGCGGCGTTCCAGCTAAGAATGATCTTGTCTAGAGTTTGGCTGTAAATGGCATCTTCCGAAGACGCGACAATCGCGGCGAGCCTGAACAAGTCATTCTCGACTTGCTTGCGCTCGGTGATGTCTTGAATTTGAGCAATCAAGTACAGTGGATTATTTTGTGCATCCCGCGCCTGCGAAAGACTTGTCAGCCCCATAACCGGATGACCGAGCTTGTGGATGTATCGTTTCTCAGTCTGCACAGTTTTAATCTCACCGGATGCTAATCGTCGCTGGTATTCACGGGAAGCGGCGAGATCATCCGGGTGGGTGATGTCTTGAAAGTTTGCTGTCACTAACTCTTCCTTTGTGTAGCCGAGAAATTCGCACAACGAGCGATTGACTTGCTGCCAGCGACCATCCGGCGAAAGCAAACCGATGCCGATGGGAGCGTAATCAAACGCGCTCTCAAAGAGTTCTTCGCTCGCTCTTAGCGCATCTTCCGCCCGCTTGCGCTCGGTGATGTCTTTTTGCGCCGTAACGATATAAAACTTGCCGTTGCTGTTAAAGGTCGAGATGGATGCTTCGTAATCGGTCTGTTTCCCATCTTTACTCACGCCTTTGAATTCATAAACGGACGGTACTTCTTCTCCTCGCAGGCGCTTTCTGCCGTATTCCACCATGCGCTCACTGTCTTCCGGGGTTTGAAAACGCGCAATATGACTTCCGATTAATTCTTGCGGGTTATCGTAGCTATACATCTGGCAGTAGCGTTTATTGACAAAAACTACCAGCTCGCTCTCTTCGACAATGATTCCGTCTTGCGAGGCTTCAAACATCGCCGCCAGCCATTCCTGGCTTTGCCTCAACTCATCTTCCGCCCGCTTGCGTTCTATCGCTAAGGCAATTTGTTCGCCGACCGACGTGAGAATTTCAAGGTCTTGCTGGCTGTAAACACCCTTATCTTCATAATTTTGAACGACTAGCACGCCGATGATGCCTGTCGGAGTGATTAGCGGAACGCCCATCCACGACGCGGCTTCGGCTCCGTTCCGCTCGATTTTACCGCTCTTATACAGTTCGTTTGAATATCCATCCGTAAGTAAAATCGGCGTTCCGGTTCGTAATACATAACTGCCTAAGCCAAAACCGGCTGGACGCGGCGACGGAGCGGGGTCAAACTTATCGACCCAAAATTCATAATTTACCATGTCGGTTGCCGGGTCATGCAGCGCGACAAAGCAATTCTCGGCGTAAAGCAGTTTTTTGATTGATTGATGAACAAGCCCGAATAATTCATCAAGATTGGAAGTTATGCTGACGCTTTCTATTATTTCGGTTATAACTTGGCGTTCGATTTCCGTCCGCTTGCGCTCGCTGATGTCGCGCCCAATACATTGCGCCCCGCTCGGCACTCCGTTTTCATAAGTTATCCGTGTGCTGACTTCGAGCAGTACACGGTCGCCGTTTTTCGTGACAATCTGAAATTCGTAAGCGGTCGGAGTTTGTTCTTCAATTTTTCGCTCCAGCAATCGGCGGAAGGGTTCTAAGTATTCCGGCGCGATAACTTGGGCAATATTCATCTTGACGGCTTCTTCGCGCGTGTAGCCGGTGATTGTTTCGCCCGCCTTGTTAAACGAAGTGATGTTTCCCGCGAGGTCGCGCGTGTAGATAATGTCGTTGGCATTATCGAATAACTCGCGGAATTTCTCCTCGCTTTGCCTTAATGCTTCGGCGGATCGCTCGCGTTCGGAGCTTTCCGTTTTTAACGCGGCGTCCGATTGCTCGATTTCCGCTGCCATCCGGTTAAACGCTCCGGCAAGCCCGCCGAGTTCGTCATTTGTTTTCACCCTCGCCCGCGTCGAAAATTCGCCTGCGCCGAAACGTCCGGCGGCGG
>MWWH01000228.1_pt1 | contig 15543 bp, 24 predicted proteins | sample 1047231 | NCBI WGS metagenome assembly MWWH01 (sample SAMN06349967, study PRJNA376086) | soil metagenome | isolation source: MG3-2 sample Antarctic (ecotone) soil | place: Antarctica | collected 2015-01-13 | reverse complement strand
AGAGATAGCTCAGGGGGACAGACCCCCTGTAATGGTCAGACCCCTCCAGTCCTCAGACCAGAAAACGGTCAGGGGGACAGACCGAATTTCGGGGTCAGGGGGACAGACTCAACTTGTTGAATCTCAATTAACTTTCAATGACCCTAAGACTTTTAAGACTAAAGAAGAAAAAACTAATGATGATGACGCTGCGCTGGCTAAATTGACCGCAGCCTTGAAAACAGCGCACAAGGAATTAACCGGAAAAGAGTTGTCGCGCGCTGAAGCTGATCGCTGGGGCGAAGTGGCTGATGTGCTTATTGCCGAACTCAAGATTGCTGCCGCGCGCACCACGGTTTCATCCGTGCCGTCATTCCTGGCAGAGCATCTTCGACGACGACTCTGGAAGATTGATAAAAAGCAGGCGCGCGCCGAAGGAAGGGAACTGCCGGATCAGATCGCCACTTCATCAGCACCAACGGAACAAGCGAAAGAGTGCCCGGATTGCGGGGGAAGTGGCTGGTGGTATCCGAACGGCATGGAGCGCGGCGTCGCCAAGTGCAAACATGAGCGGCTAAAAGAAGTCGCTGATAAAGAGTGAATCAGCAGAGAGTGACTATTCGATAGTTTTTGCAGCGCAGTAACAATTTCGGCTCGCCTTACGCTGGCCTCATGAACCGGCGGACAACTCGCGCATCCTGACGTGATTGGCGAGCCGAATTCTTTCAGGGAGAGGCCGACAGGAAGGCCGGATGCAAAAAAAGGTCGCACGGAAAGCTCGCAAGAAGAACCGAGAGCGTCAACCTAAACCACTCCCAAGTGAACCGAATTCTTGGAACGTAGGGGGGCACGCTTTAGATGATTCAAATAACGCGGTGTCTGGGACGCTCAACGGGTACGAGATATTCCGGTGCTTTTTCAAACCAGAGAATTTCATCGAGGCACTCGTCAGGCGAGGATTAGAAGAATTGGAGCCATTCGCGCAGGAAGAATCATACCGTTTCTTCAAACTTCTTAAAGAAGATACGAGCCAAGAAAGTTTATCGCTGGAAGAGGTTCGTCAGTTACGTCTAAGAACGCTGCAAGAAGAATTAACGAACGAGGCTCGGTTCGCTGCGGATTTTATCTCTTCACATCTCCCGGAGCTTTTCAACCTAACAACAGTAATTGTCGTAGAAACCGCCAAAACCGCTACTCTTCAACGAAAATATGCGCAAGAAGGCAAAGATCGTATAAACGCAGAGAATGCAAGACAAAAAACCTTACTTTCTATCTGGCCGCACATCAGAGCCTTACTTGATATTCCGGGAGCTGGCGGAGATCAAAAATCAACCCATCATAATGTCGAAGAGGAAAATACTTTCCGCCAAAGGAAAGAGGAACTGCTGCCACTGTGGAAGTACATCACCGCGTACCAACAAGATTACGGAGACGTAGACGGATGGTATCGGGATATGCTGGAGGAACCTGAATATCAGAACCTCTCAAGCGTTTGCCCTAGCCTGACTTTAGACTTTATTCTCTGCGCACTTAGGACAGGGAGCAGTCCTTCCGACTTGGCGCTTCAACATGCTTTCTCCGAATCGGACAATAATAGTTCGGCGTGAAAAACCAGCCGAAATCCCTCCACCAATCAGTGTCTTTCGTACCACCCGCGAAATTTCTTTTATCTACCTATAAATCAAAGGTTTAGCCTTCAGAAGGATCATTTGTCAAATGATCCTTCTGAAGTGGGACGGTAAAGTGAGCGTAGCGATGATTCGAGAAGATCGCTACGCTTGCCGTCGCATCAACGAGCAAGCAACTTAAAACTTTGCATTTCGTTGGTATCAGGCCGTGCCAACGATTTCGCGAAAAACCCGTTCGCGGAGTGATGCCTGCGCCGGGTTTTTCTTTTAACAATCAGACACACAAAGTCCTTGCAGGGACTTTATGCTTTCAATCTTTTAGTAGAGATTGAGAAAGTGGACGGTGAACATTGCAAAGCTTAACACAACCAAATACTCCGTCAACCTCCGAGCGTCATCAACTGCTTAAACTTCCACCGCTGCCAGCGCAATTTGTTGATCGCGGCTGTGCAAATTCAGCGTGCGCGCGTCACGTCTCGTTTCTTGAAAATGAACGAAGGATGCTTGCCATTGAATGCGACCGCCTTCGCCAACGACTCAACGAAAGGAAGAGCGCGCAATGTTGATCAAGCCTTTCGCCGATCAAGGCAATTTCACAGCAATTCATAATTACGTTTTTGACGTGATTATGCCAAGCCTACCGCCGAACGCTTGGAAGGTACTTTGCTTTGTGATTCGCAAAACACACGGATGGCAAAAGCGGAGCGACCATCTTTCCTATTCACAGATTGTCGAAGGCACGGGCATTAAATCTCCAGCCACAATCAGCGCAGCACTCAAAGAATTAGTCTCAAGGAAGTTCGTACTTACCACCAGCAGCGATAAGTGGGAAGCGACGAGTTACAGCCTCAACACTACTCTAAAAATTGAAGCTACTTCAAAAAATGAAGTAGGCGCGTCTACTTCAAAAAATGAAGCAGTATCTACTACAGAAATTGAAGTAGCGCCTACTTCAAAAAATGAAGACACAGAAAGAAATCTTAAAACAAAGAAAGAAAGAGGTGGAGGAAGCGCCGAAACAACGCCACCAACCACCGCCCACAATGTTTCCGACGATGAATTCCTCGCCAGCTTGAAAGCCGATCCCGCCTATGCAGGTCTTGATATTGATGTGGAGCTTGGCAAGTTGCGCGATTGGTGCGCCGAGAAAAACAAAACGCCATCTCGACGGCTTTTCCGTAAGTGGCTGGATAATGCAGACAGACCTTTAACCCTCGTCGGCAAATCTCCGCCGCGCCCAACTTCTCGACGTGCAGAGTTAAAAGTTTCAGGCAACGGCATTGACGATCTGATGCGCTCGCAGGGCGCAGTTGGGAGGGCGCAATGAACCAGCAAATGCTTGAACGCCCTCTGCCGAACGATGAAGCGAGTGAGCGCGCCATCTTGGGCGCAATCATTCTCACCAATAGTCTGATCGACGAAGCCTCGTCCACGCTCCAGCCGGATGATTTCTATGTGCCATCCAACCGCCGCATCTTCGTCGCGATGCTCGCGCTCGCCGACGCCGGAGTAGAGATAACGGCCATCACCGTTGCTCACCAACTGGAAGCATCCGGCATAAAGCAGCAGGACGATCTTTCGTATTGCTCGAACCTGACTTACGGCGTGCCACATTTCCTACGCATTGCAACTTACGCCGCGATCATCAAAGAAAAGTCAGCTCAGCGACGCTTCATGCACCTCGGGGCTGAGATTATCTCGCGCGCCGAGGATGGAGACGCCATCGGCGACATGGCCGACTTCGCCGAACGCACCGCCGCCGAGATTCGCTCGCGTGCCGGAGCACAGGCCGGAGCATTTGCATCTTTCGCCGATGTCGCGATAGAAGCGCGCGAACAATACGAACGCCTGCACAAAGGCGATAGCCGCGCCATTCCGACCGGGTATGTTGACCTTGACCGTGCGACACGCGGCGGCATTCAGCCCGGCGAGTTGTGGGTCATCGCGGCACTGACCGGGCGAGGGAAGTCGGCTTGGATGATCGGCGCGGCGCGCCAGCAAGCGGCTTCCGGCCATCCGTGCGCCATCGTCTCGCGCGAGATGTCGGACTTTGAGAATTTCTCCCGCGCTCATTCTGCTGTCTCAGGTGTTCCCGCATGGCGCATCAAGCCCGGCCTCTGGCCGGACGACTACCACGCCCTGATGGAAACGTGGGCGAGTGTTGGTGCATTGCCCATCTTCATCAACTCACGCACCGCTAATGTTTTTGAGATTCGCTCGCAGGTGAAGGAATTGAGGCGCAACTACGGCGTCCGCTCTGTCTTCGTTGATTACATTCAACTGATGGGAGCCACTTCCGACACGCGCAATGCGACACGGGCGCAGGAGGTTGCCACCGTTTCGCGCGTACTGAAAGAGATAGCAATGGAGAATGAGATCGGAGTCTTTGCGCTCGCGCAATTCAACCGTATCGCATCGCACGACGAGCGCCCGGAAATTCATCATCTCGCAGAGTCAAGCGGCATCGAGAAAGATGCCAGCCTTGTGCTCATCCTCGACATGGAGCCACAGAAAGAGCCGCAACGCGAACGAAATTGTGATTGGCGGATTGCCAAGCATCGCAACGGGCCGCTGCTTACGTTGCCGCACGTTTATCGTGGCGACACTCTGGAGTTCAGGTCGCGCGAAGCCGCATGAAAAGGGAAGTTATGCAACATACAGTTGAAAGAAATGAGTGGCTTGAAACTTTGGTGCGCATCCGTGATGACCAGCCACGTCGGTTCAACAAATTCAGCGACGGCCTGAAACGTGAAGTCGAAGAGTACGCCCGCTGGAAATCTCTAGCCGAAAATAAGGCAGCATGACCACACACAAACGACTGCAAGAGACGCACAGCGTAGTCAGGAAACACACAGCATCACCGAGCCTTTTGATTTTTTAGAAAGTTGAGAATCCATATGAGTAACTGGGAAGAAATACTGCACACAGCAAGCGGGCTTGGTACGTCGCTGGCTTACGCCGTAGCGACAGGCCTGCCCGTTGAACATCCGATTTACACAACCACGCTTTTTGCTGTCGTAGCCATCAATGACGGCTTCGAGCCGACCGAACAATGGTGCGCAGCATTGGCCTCAATGGAGCCTTCCATCAAAGATTATTGGTCGCCCCGGGCGCTTCCGTCCGGCATCGCTGAAGTCTTCGCGCAGCGCATTGCTCACACCACTGGGGTGCGAGTTCCGAAGGTCACCTTGTCCGACACCGAGCCAGTGACTTTCGGTAGCTACGTCAAGCGCGTCGCCGGTGGATGGATAACTTCCGAGCGCGTGCCGCAATCTCTTCCGGTTTATTTTCTTCGGGAGCAGTGCGAGACCTTACCGCCCGAACAATTTCTCAACGGCATAGAGATGGATGGCGACGATGACGATGCGCGCGATACGATGCGCCTGCAATACCTCTCACTGATCGACAAGCGGTGCCCGCATGACCGCGCCGCTTATCATGACTTCCCTGAGATTGCTACCGATCATGCGCTGGTCGCCGCAAGATGGGACAGTCCGGCGCGCCTGCGCGGTCATGCTTTCAGAGCTTTTCTCCATGCGACTTATGCTCATTCAAGCAACTATTTGGTTGATGTCGCCGGACAGGGATGGGTAATCGATTTCGAGAAAATTCTTTACCGCGATGACTGTGAAGATATTCGCGCCTTACGGGAGACCGTCAATAGTTCGCCACGCGCGTTGAAGGAATGCAGGCGAATCAACCAATTGTCAGAGCGAGACATAGTGCGCGGTCTGGCGGGCTTCCAAAAACGCTACTGGCAGAAGCCAGCAAGCGGCGAAGGGGGAGCTGTTTTATCAAACGAGAAAGCGGCAACAGACTATTTCATTAAGCGCCTGAAAGTATGGCGGGAATGCTTCAGCACTAAAGTTTTATCAAACCACTCGCAGATGATCGAAAGCGGCTCGCTGGTGCAGGATTCGGATAGGAGTCGAGCAGGAGTTTTGTTATAATGGTTGATGAACAAAACAACTCAAACACTACCGCAAAACGAAGCCGCCGACGAAGAAAAGACCGAGAGAAATTCGTCCGAGATCGAGAAGCATCCGGCGAGTCTGTCCCCGCCTACCTTCAGACGGGCACATTCGGACGAAGAGTTCAAGACTATCTCCAAGCAGATTGCGCAGGGGATGGTCAAGTCGCTCAACGAAGCCGAACCGGATTGAAGTTTTCGAGTTTTCCTCATCAAAATAAACGCAGCAAAGAGCGCGACCAACTGCGCGGCCACTCGGCTGAGGCGAAAGTATGAAAGAAAACCCGGACGCTGATAAACAACAAAGCAATGATGCGCGGGCGCGTCGTCTTGCTAACCTCAGACCCTTCAAGCCCGGTCAAAGCGGCAACCCTGCTGGCCGTCCGAAAGCTCTCACGCTTTCCGAAGCCTACCGCCGCGAGTTGGCGAAGATTGACGAGACAGACCCGCAGAAACGCACCTTTGCCGAAGTGCTGGCCGAGCAGATGATTGTAAGAGCGAAGACCGGCGACGTTGCCGCACTCAAGGAAGTTGCAGACCGCGTTGAAGGCAAAGCCAAGCAGACCATTACCCTTTCCACAGACCGCCGCGAACAAGTGGAACGCGCCATTGACCGGATGATCGAGCGCGCCGCGTCTGACGGGCACATCCTGACCCGTGAGGAAGCCACAGCCGCGCTCGCTGCCTATGTGCCGGAAGCGTCGCAGTTAATTCACTGATGCAATCCTATCTTTCAGATTTGGCGCGCACCGAAGCGCTTGCGTTAGAGACGGCGGCCCAACTCAACACGTCCATTGAGACGAGCGGCGGCGATGAGGCTTGGCGTGAAGCGCTCGAAGCCTGCATTAACGCCCGCCCGCTGATTCAACTCGAACAAGAAAACACTCGCGCTTTAATCGAAGCGGCGGAGAGCGACATGGAGCGCGCCTTTCGCCGTTATCAATTTGACCTTGTTAAGCTACAAATAGAACGCGCTGCCGAAGCCGCAGAGTTGCGCCTTGCGTTGCTTGATTCGCTCAAGTCCGAAGCCGACTATGCGCGCGAACGCGAGAAGTGCGCGGCTGGTGTAGAAGGCACGGTCTACTGGTTCGAGATGTATGCGTGGGGTTTCGATCCGCGCGATGATTCGCCGCTTCAGGTGATGCCGTTTTATCCCTTCGAGTTCCAGCGCAATTACATTCAATGGCTCGAAACTCTTGTCTTCGAGAAGCGCACATCCGGCCTCGTCGAAAAGGCGCGCGATATGGGCGCGACCGTCGGCGCGCTCCTTTGGACAATCAAACAATGGCTCTTTCGCCCGTACTTCTCTGCGATGCTTGTTTCCGCGACTGAAGACCTCGTTGACTCGAAAAAAGACCCGGACACGCTTTTCGAGAAAGTGCGATTCCAACTTCGCCTTACGCCGTCGTGGATGCTCCCCCCAGATTTCGACTTGAACCGCGATATGCCGTACATGAACATCGCCAACGATGAGACGGGCGCAGTCATCTCCGGCACGGCTCCGACAGCAAACGCCGGACGACAACGACGCCGTACCTTTGTGCTGGCCGACGAGTTCGCCGCATGGCCGTTTGGTGGCTATCCGCAACACACCGCGCTTTCGCAGACGACGCGCTCAATGGTCAAAGTCTCATCGGTGCAGGGCAAGCACAACAAGTTCAGCGAAGAACGCCACAGTGGAAATGCGAATGTCTTTGTCATGGATTGGAGAGAGCATCCGTGGAAGGATCAGCGTTGGTACAACGCTTTGCCTTTCGGCTATGGCGGCGCACCGATGAGCGCGGAAGTCATCGCGCAAGAAGTTGATCGTAATTATGAAGCGAGTCAGCCGGGCAGAGTCTTTCCGCAGTTCCGCGACACGCATTCTGTAATTACTGTCTCAGAGCTGCGCGCCTACCTCAAAAAGTATGGCGTTGATATTCCCGACAGCTTTGATGGATTGGCGCGCGTGCCGCTGGAATGGAGTCTTGGGCGTGCCAATGATCGAGGCGCAACCGAAGCGCACCGTAATGGCTGGCTATGGGCAGCGACGCCGAAGCAGGGACACCCGCTCGACGACAGCCGTTTTATCTTTCGTGAGTATCTGGCACCGATTGGCGCGAGCCTCGGCGAGATTGCGCGCGCCGTCTTCGACTTCGAGCAACGCGATGGCGAGAGTACGCCTGAGCGTATGAAGCTGTCGCTTAATTCACATGAGGCGCAGAGCGAGCGCGACACTTATGCCAAAGAATACGGGCTACATTTGAGGAAGTGGAACACCGATTACGAAAGCGGCATCGCTCAACTTGTTGACCGCTTCTCTTTGCGCGATATAGATAAGCCACACCCGATTAGACCGCAACTGATGGGGCGCCCGAAGATTTATTTGATCGTGGCCGATGGTCAAGGCGAACTGCAATCAAACGGGATGGGCGGCTATTTCGTGACAGCAGCACGGAGTAGCGGCGGGCTGCTTAATCTGCGTCGCCAGATCGTCGGCTATCACTATCCGGCGGAAGAAGCGGGCAAGCCGGCGGGACTGATGCGGCCAAGAAAAATTGACGACGATCTAATTGATCCGCTCAGAGCCTTCGCTGTGCATCGCTTCCCGGCACAAACCACGCTATCGGCAATGGAAGCGCTGACACAGAAATTGCCTGTTCGGTTGCAGCCAGCGCAGATACAGCAATTGCCGGAAGCCGAGCAGGGGCAGGCATGGGCTTCTCAGCAGTATTATCTGTCACGCATTAAGCTCGCCGAGCAGGAAAAAACAAAGAAGAAACACACACCGACTGTTTATAAACCTCTGTTTTCGGGGCGAAGGTGAGTTGCTCGATTGCAGAGCACTACGTGGCAATGGAGACGGGTAACTTGCCGGAGAATTTGAGGCTGATGAATCGCCCGAAATTTACCCTGTGGGTGCTGATAATCAGGGGGATTTGCAATCAAACGGTACGAGCGTTTATTTTGTGACGGCCGCTGCCATTTTTACCCAAATTGATGCTATAAAGATCAGCTAATTTAATGGGGGATCAAAATCTCAAGGCTAACCTGCGCTGCCTCTGAAATCTTTCTCGACTTCGTGCTTTCGCATTATGTGACAGTCGGCGTGGAGGAACTCGATCAGCACATTACGCCGAAAGCTTAGGCAGATCAGCAGACAAGCGGTCATATTCATCTTTGATAACTCGGTAGCACTCGCAAGCAAATGCTTCCACACCTCGCCGATCAAGCATTTTTATATGACCGCGCTGGTAATCAATCACTCCCGCGTTCCTTAGATCGCTGGCAGCGCCGCTGATCCCGGCGCGCCTTACGCCCAATGTCAGAGAGATCAGTTCATGGGTCAACAGAAGATCATCACCCACATAGTCGTGCATCATCAAGAGCCAGCGCGCAAGCTGTTGATCTAAGGAGTGGAGTTTATTGCAGGCAGAGGATTGCCCGGTCATGGCAAGCAGCATCTGCGTATAGCGCCTCAGCAGATGCGGCATCGCGCTTCCTTCCGACTTGAGTTCTTTCTTGAGTACATTTGACCTTAACCGCATGGCAGTGCCAGCGACATGCGCAACCACCTGCGTAGGTGAGATGGTTGCGTCAAAGTATATACTCAGCCCCACCAATCCTTCGTCACCGACGGGGCCGACCTCCACGGTGTCGCCGTTTTCCATCGCGGTGAGCATGGAGAAAACGGCCGTTTCAGGGAAATAGACGTAGTCAATCTCACTGTCAGGTTCGTAGATGACATCGCCTTGAGAGAAGGAGACGCGCTCTAATTGAGCAAGGAAATCCTGTGACTTTGAATTACTGAAAGCGGCAAGGATTTTGTTTTCATCGGCGGGGCATGTTGCAAGTGAAGAGTGCATAGTTGAACTTTCTTCAGCTCATGAATATGAGATTCCCCTTGTATTTTGTAGTATCCGCATACTAGCACAAGATGCTATCTCCTCCCGTCATTAATCTTCTGCCTATGCTCAAATCAGAAGCCTACTCAGGTGAGTTAACTATATTTTCGCCGAACTTAGATTTTACGGACGGATCAAGTGCGTAGATCACACTCGCGGAAGCGACATCGAGCGTGATGCTCAGAGACGTTAAGGGCGCAATGGAGTATGCGGATTAAGTGAGACCAACACCACTCCCTATTGTGTACGCGGAGCATTTTGAAAAAGTGCCACCTTCGGTTACGAATCACGCTTTACGATGCAAAGCACGCACACCACATCTTGCGCTTACGTCCGATAATCATCATTCATTTTCAAAATGGTCACACATAATGGCGATTATCGGATGCGGCTGGCTATTGACTTGCCATTAGTTTTGACATAGAAGCACGTTGCTCAATCTGAATTTCAGCCTCTACGAGAAGGAGATACTTCTATGAAACGAATTCTAGTGATGATCATGCTAATGATGGCCGTACCGACACTTGCCTTGAGCCAGACAAAGCAGAAGAAGGCGGATGCTACGAAAAATAACAACAGCAGTGTCGAGCGGGAGTTGATGCAGCTGGAGAAAGATAGTGCCGCTGCTGCCCTCAAGGGCGACACCACGCTTCTGGATCGCCACACCGCTGCCAACTACATCGGCACTGATCCCGGCGGTGGAGTCGAAGACAGGGCGAAGATGATGGCAGGTGCCAAGGCGGGCGATCCCAAGTTCGAGGCTCTTGACCTAGACGACATGAGTGTTCGCATGGCGGGCAAAGATGCAGCCGTCGTGACAGGTCGCGCCACCGTCAAAGGAAAGCTAAAAAGCGGAATGGACATTACCGGTCAATACCGCTTCACGGATGTGTGGGTGAAGCAAGAAGGGCGCTGGCAGCTAATGACTTGGCAAGCAACTAAAGTTGCCCAGCAGTAACAGTGAGAAAGTGTTAGCCGAAGGAGCGAGCGTTTGCGGTCCCGGCATGAATGCTATAGAGTGCGTGGTAATCGGATGGGTGCTAACGCATCTGTCTAGTGCATCGGATGTGGTGAGGACGTCCGAAAGCGCGCCTCACGATGAAAATTGTGAGATGAGAAAGCGGCGAGGCTTCCCAAGAGACTTCGCCGCTTTTCCTTGTGCGCGGAAGCATTCACTTTTGCGGAGTCCAAAATATAAGAGGCGAAGCCTGCGAAAGACTCCGCCCCGTTGTGACCATTTGCGAATGCTCGCTTCAGCTCGCCGCAGAGCGCGCCTTGCGTGTCTCAGCCGCTTTCATTCCGGCACGCATACGCTTTTCGTGGCGGTTCATCAAATCAATCTCCTGCCGCGCCGCGAGCAGTGGAGGCAGTAAGGCAACTGCATGGCTGACGTGCCAAAAGTCGCTTGCTGTGAGTAGTCCCTTGAGCAGGGTCTTGAACTCGTCCCACGCCTGCGTGTAGGCTTCGGCGTCGCTACCGTCGAAGGCCTTTTTCATCTGGCGCAATTTCCATTCAAGCCATTCCGGTGTGTCCCACTTTGGTTGTGGCGCGAGCATTCCCTTTTTCTTTTCCATAATCAGCGGCCTCCCTTCCGCTGATGTGCAATCACAAGGCTGGAATCGAAATAGAAATCCATATTGCCGCTGCGAAGCCTTGTGCGCCCGCTGGTGATAAGAACATCATCGACGATGATCCAAATGTTTTGAGAGATGAGCGCGTCATAGATGAGCACTCGATCTCCGGGACGGATGCGCCGGGTGTGGATGCGTGGTGCGAGGGTGAGAGTAATTCCCTGCCTCGCGCGCGTGGTAAACTGTCTTTGCATAACTCGATGCCTTTCTTTGTTGGAAGGTTGAAGGTTGAAGGCTTCCCGGACGATCCACCGTTCAGGAAGCCTTTCTCATTAGTGCGACGTGGCGGCGATAACGACATGAGCACCGGCGGCAGATGCGACGTGATAGCAAAGCCTGTCGCGCTGGCCTGCCTTGCAATCGCATGAGGCGAGACGCTTGCCACCTTGAACGTCGAATTGAACCGTATAGGTTGCGCCCGTCTGACGATTGCGAACTTCGTAGCGGCGAAACTCTAAAAACTTGACGAATGGCTTCACCGTGCGCGCTTTGTCGATTGCCTTTTGCATCGCTTCGATTGTCGTTAGCTGAATCATGTTCGTTGTCTCCGTTTCGTGTAGTGTGGCTGACAAGCGATATATTAGCAAGGTTGCTAATTATTGTCAACAATAAAATACGTTGCTTGCTAATTTTTCTTGATTTATTTTTAGCGGGCGTGCTAATCTTCGCCGCATGACAGAGAAAGCATCTGGAATGTTGACCGTTCGTGAAGTGTCGGAGAAGACCGGCGCAGCTATCCCTACTGTGAATCTTTGGTGCCGATCTGGACGCCTCGCCGGTGCCTATCAAGAAAGCACGCCCTACGGCGATTATTGGCTAATCCCGGAAAGTTCAATCGTCGGTATTGAGGTGCGCGGGCGTGGCAGGCCGCCCGGTAAGGTGTCCACAGCAAAGAAAGCAGCCACGCAGCCAGCAAATGGCAGCAATAAGGCTCTCACGGCAGCGAAGGCAAAGAAGCGCGGGCGATAGGCGGCATAGCAATTCATGTGTTAGCTAAGCTCGTAAAAGGTAGGAGCCAATCAGAGGGGATTCATGGAGATCAAGGTATATCGAACGGGAATCCTTATCGTTCTGCTTCTAACAATGATGTGCGGTATTGCTCAAGCAGCCGAACCCACCTTGGAATCCAATGTTGAGTACTTCCTTAACGAGGCCGGGTTACGCAAGACCGTCAAAATAGAGGGAATCACCAAGGATGGAAGTTCGATCCGTGCCATTCCCATTGAATTTAAGGAAGATGGAATGCCTCTGCTTGTCAACGAAATGGAGACAACTCCATCTCATTGGCGAGAGATACGGGGGGTGCTGATTTTCGGAGACCGACTCTTCCATCCGGGGCGATGGAAGAGTTTTCATTCGGCCATTCGTCCGTCTTTACATGTCGTAGTCTTTCGTGAACAGGCAGAAGAAGGTCAGTATCGCTACCGGTTTCTTATTCATTTTGATAGATACGTGCCAACTGTCACTGGATTTCGCGAGACATTTAAGCACATAGCTTTGGAAGTTATACCTCATACTATTTTTGGCAAAAGGACTTCACAATACGCGATTAAACAGGCAATAGAGCAAGCTACAGCGACCAAAGCAGCCCCGCAGCCCGCAAACGGAAGCCTTGCGGCTCTCACGGCGGCAGCAAAGGCGAAGAAAAAGGGCAAGAGGTGAGCGAGTTGAGAATGAAAGAGAATGAATGTCCAAAAAGATAAATGAAGCGGGTGAAGTGATTGCGCTCGCCACCGTCTTTCAGGATGGAACATCGGTGCGCGGCAAGATTCCCTATTCAGTAGTTAAAGCACTCAAGGCAAAGGATAGCGATGTGCTGGCCTTCGAGCGTCAATCTAACGGCGCAGTCATCGTGCGCAAGTCCACTGCCAGTGAGCGCAAGCCGCTTGATTCACGCAGCAAGAAGAAAGGAAAGCGATGATTGACGACAAAGCGACCGAAAAGCTCAAGAAACGTGCGCAGGACTTAGGCTTGATTGTTAATGCCAGCGCCAGCGAGAAGCAAAACGCAATCGCCTCGCAAACGGCAGCATTGAAGGCGAAACAATCTTCCGCCGAAAGTAAGAAGAAAGACAAGAAGTGAAGCCGCGCACGGCCACGTTATCGCCACAGCAGAGAGTTCTCGACGCGCTACAAACAAAGCCGTATTCGTGGGATGAGTTGCGCGCGGTCACAAGACTCACGGAGGAGTCTCTTGGCTTTGTGATCGGCTTATTGCTCGACTCTCGAAAGATATGGACGGTTGATCAGAAGCAGAGCGAGGTTCGCATGTACGGGATCGAAAGGCGGCTGGGACTTGTGCCCCGATTCCAAGAGCACCGGCGGGCAAGCGACTTACACGCTTAAACAATTGTTTTCTTCTCTGAAGAATAGAAAGGCAGCAAGAAATGAGCACGCCCGATAGAGCTTGCGAAAACTGCGGCAGGCGTTCAACTCGAATGGCATACATTCCTTTCAACGATGGAATGATTGTTTGCAATTCATGTTGCAACGAATGGGAGCGATTGGGCGCGCCCAAGACAATATCCGAATACACCCGCGCGATTGCTGGCCGTGAAGATTATCGAAGCGATTTGATCGCCAAAGAACAGCCTTTCAACCTTAATGTGATGCGATGAAAGCGAAGAGACCAAAGGTAACAGCGACCATCGCGCCGCCCGCCGAACCGCACACGCCGGAGGAATGGCAAACGGCTGTTGATGCTGCCGATGCCCTGCTTCACATCAATAGCGCAGAAGCCTATGGACTCATCACGGGCGCGCCAACAGTCAACGTCGAACGCTGCGAAGAATTACTCGAAGCGGCGCGACGGCGCGGCGTGACACCGGGCGCGGGCAATGTCGAACGATACGTTGCCGCATACAACGAAGGCAGTAACGTGTGATCGAACTAAAAAGTATTGACGACCTAAAGGAGACAATACAGATGGCAACCAAGAAGCCACATAAAGACCGAAGTGATATGACCGTCGGTACTCTGGAAAAGAAGCATGGCCTTCCGCCCGGCACGGTCAGGAATCCTGATGGCAGGGATACCCGGAGCGATAAGAAAGTGGGAACTATTCGCAAGAAGGTGGTGAAGAAAGGCAGCAAGAAATGAGTCCCTTAAACCATCGGTTAGAGGTGATTATGAAAATTTCAGCGCTACTGGTTCTTGTTCTATGCATTTCAGTCGTAAGCGGTTCATCGCGGGCGGAAGAGGGAGCGTTAGAGTTCACTCCGCACAATGGGTTCAGCGGTCAGAGCGAGGGAAATGGCAAGCTCAGGCTGTTTTTAGGCAAGCAGCGTCTTTTCCACGTTGAGAGTCGCGGATACGATCAGGCTGATGGCACTTTCCGCCTCGATCAAACCGTCACTTTTCAAGGCCAACCGAGCCAAGAGCGATCATGGATACTCAAGACCATCCGTCAAAATCATTACACGGCCACACTGAGTGATGCTGCAGGGCCCGTAACCGGGCTTACGAATGGCTCTCGTTTGCAACTAGAGTATCGAGTCAAGGGGCCTTTGATCATGCACCAAACACTTAAGCTGATGCCTGATGGAAAGACCATCGATAATGTGGGCAAGATCACGTTGCTAGGAATTCCAGTAGGCCACCTGCACGAAACGATTACACGGAAGGATTAGGCAATCACCGCTGAACCGGAGCGATATGGAGCCAATGGGCAATGATTACATGTCGCACAGCGCAGCGTAAGAAAGGCAATAAGAAATGAGCAGCACGTTAAACAAAATCATTGAAGAGGCGCAGCAGTTGCCGCCAGACGAGCAAAGGCTTCTGCGCGAAGCACTCGACCGCGAAGAACGGCTCGCACGAATACGCGAGGTGCAAACCAAGTACACGCATAGTAAGACGAGCAGCGATGATTTCGCCGCGCAGAAAGCTGATGAGATTGCTTTGGAGGATCGTCACACGCTGCGGACACAACAATAATGATCTATGTAATGGACGCTTGTGCAATGCTGGCTTTACTGCGTAAAGAACCTGGCGAGCATGTAGTGGCAAACGCCCTTGCTGATCCGAATACTGACTGTTACGCGCACGCAATGAATCTCTGCGAGGTGTACTACATATTTTACCGTGACTCCGGCGAAGCAGCGGCAGAGACCGCTATCACCGACCTAAAAGGTCTCGGCATTATTGAAAGCAACGACCTCGACAGCGCATTTTGGAAGGACGTGGGTAAATTGAAAGCACAGCACCGCGCATCGCTTGCCGACTTCTGCGCCGTTGCGCTGACGAACCGCATGGGCGGCGCATTGCTCACATCCGACCACCACGAACTTGATGTGATTGCAGCGGCAGGCGTGTGCTCGATCACGTTTATACGTTAATTCCCTTTTGCATCATCAGACTAAGCAGGCTTTGGAGCAGCAACCGTGAAAACTATTGCCATCGCAAATCAAAAAGGCGGCGTCGGGAAAACGACAACAGTCGTAAATCTCGGAG
>MWWH01000227.1_pt1 | contig 15543 bp, 29 predicted proteins | sample 1047231 | NCBI WGS metagenome assembly MWWH01 (sample SAMN06349967, study PRJNA376086) | soil metagenome | isolation source: MG3-2 sample Antarctic (ecotone) soil | place: Antarctica | collected 2015-01-13 | reverse complement strand
ACCTATAACTGCGTCAATTGACGCAGTATCGCAGCCCCAAGCCGCCGAACTTCTCAACGTCTCTCGCAAGTCAGTTCAACGCGCGGCAAAAGTGCTCAAAGAAGGGTCACCTGAAACCATTGCCGCTGTTGAGTCCGGCGCGATGCCCGCCACCTTTGCACACTTCACGCAAGGCAAGCCGCAAGCGCACCGGACAAGGCGATGCCGAGTCCAAACTCTCCGGCGCGTTACAGGGGCTTATATGCAATCTTTCGCGCGCGTCCGCTAATGAGCGCGCGAAGACCTTTTTACGCAACAGGGGATGTCGCGCTACTCCGGCGCGACATTCGCGCGTCCGATTATGAGCGCGCGAAGAGGTTCATCCGCACATTTGATGACGTGGGAAAAGGAAGGGGGTATGCCAGCCTGAGCGGCACGGCATACCCCCTCTTGTTGGCAGCGGCACCGGCAGCTGTCGCTGCTGTCGCGGCAGCGGGGCGGTAAGGGCCCTGCCCGGCTGCTAAAGTCTGTCCGGTCTCAACGGATCGGCTGCCCACCTGAGACGTAGACGGTGATGGTGTCGTGGTGCACGGCCAGGTGCTCGCGCATCGGGAGTCCCGCGTCCTGCCGCGCTGCGCCCGCCTGTGGGGTCGGGGGCGGCGCGTCGATGGCGGCCCAGGAGTCGTAGCGCGTCACGCCGAGGAAGTTCCACGGCGCCCCCTCGGCGTGGGCGAAGAGTACGTCGCGCCCGGGTGTGTCCTGCGCGTTGCGGTCCAGCACCTGCCGCAGCTGCGGGCGGTGGCCGGCCAGGGCGCGGTAGTCCGAGACCACGTAGACCGACTCCTCGCCCTTGGCCGGGACGAGCGCCTTCTGCACCACAGCCCAGCTCGGGCCGGTGGCGAAGGTGTCGCTGTGCCAGGCGGAGAGGGGCTGTAGCCGCTGGTTATAGTCCTGGACGGCCTGCGGGAGCGGGGCGGCAGAGATCGTGGTCTGCTTGCCCAGCGGCGTGATCACGATCAGGTCCCACTCGCTCCCTTCGCGGTGGCGCAGGATGATCGGGGTGAACTGGGGTTCACTCGCCGCCGGGGCGGGGCCATTCCTGTAGGCGTCGATCAGCTGGGTCAGTTGTCCCGGGGCGGCCTGCACGACGTGGATGTGGTAGAGCTCCGAGGCCGCCGCCGGGGCAGTGGCCTGGCTCTGGCCCGCCTGCTGATTAGTCGTCTGGCCGAGGGCGAAAGGCGAGGCAGCGAGCGCCAGTACGGCTGCTGCTAGGATTCTTCTCATGTGGGGCTCCTGTTTGTCGTTGCGGAAAGTTGTCGGGGTGCCGGGCTGGTAGGAAGCAGCGCTTATAGGCCCTGGCCCGGCCGGAAGCACGAGCCTTGCTCGTGGTGGGGCGGGACTCTATACCAGCCCCGGTGCGGAGTCAAGAAATTTCCGGGTGGGTTGAAGGGCAACCACCCAGTGTCATCAAATGTGCGGATGAACCCGCGAAGAGGCTCACCCGCACATTTGATGACGCAGGTTTGAACATCAAGGGCGACGGAGGCGAGCCGGTTATGCGCCCGCCTTCGCGCCCCTCTTTGGTCCGGCAGCGCCGTGTGGTTGCTCAGCCCGCCTGCGCCTTGGCCAGCTCGTAGTTGCCATCCCAGTTGCACTCCAGCTCGGCCTCAGACTTCATCACCGTCTTGAACTTGCCGCCGCCCGTGCTGCCGCGGTACTCGCCATCGCCGCCGGCGATTTTCCAGGTGCCCTCGACGGTCGCCGCGGCGACCTGGCCCTCGAAGGTCCCCCACTCGCGGCCCCCGTCGGGGTGGACGTTGTGGTAGTAGCCGCGCTGCGTGCCCTTGTCGCCGAGCAAGTCGGTGACGCCCCAGTAGGTAATCTTCGAGTCGTTCCACAGCGGGTCGGGCGATTTCTGCGTGCCGCTCACCTCGCCCATGACCATCTGGTGGTCGGGTTGGTCGGTCAGTGGCATGGCCGACTGCTTCGTGATTCTTCCCGAAAAAGATCCTGTGATGGAAGGCATGTTGTCTCCTTATCCGTTCTTTGGTTGGTTGGCTAATGAATCGTTGATAAGCGACGAGGCTTGCTACAGCGGCTGGATGTCCCTGGGAACGTGGTGGCGTACGATATGCGAGATGACCTGCTAAGTCAACAGGGATTCAGCGGCGGCGGTCGGCATCACGCGCCGCACATCAAATGTGCGGATGAACCCGCGAAGACCTTTTTACTTAATCGCCATTACCTTCAATGATAATGAAAATGGCGGGTGGGAAACTTCACTTTTGCTGGATCGGCGACAGTGGGCGAGACACAATATCTTGTGGAGGGAGTCTCAAAACGTCCATTTTGAAAATGCGACGCGGACACTTCATCCGTTCCCGGACGCGGACGCAGCTAAAAAACGTACATCCGCTTATCGACTCCGTTGTCGGCAATCCAAAGGGCGATGGGGAAGAGGGATCACGGCAGGCTGGTGCACGAACTGCGCGACTCGCTCGTCGCGCAGGGCTTTGAGCCCTCGCGCGTGACTCAGCTGCGGGACGAGTCGGGGGCGCGAAGCGTCCGCACGCCCGGCTTCTTGCTCCAGAAGCACACGGACAGCAAATCGGTGCGCCTCTCGCACCGGGCGGGCCGCGTCGTTGAGGAGGGGCCGGGGGTGACCTGGGCCAAGTGGCGGGAGCGCGGAGAGGTGCGGCTGCGGCTGCTCGTGCGCTACCACGCGGCGCTGGAGCGGGCGGGGTTCGCCTGCGTCGGGGTAGACAGCCGCGACCCGATGAACCCCTACTCGCTGTGGCGGAGAGCCTGACGGCGAGTGAAAAGGGCGTTCACAACAAAGGACAGGGGGCGGGTCTTCGGCTCCGCCCCCTGTCGAGTGTGTAGTTGAATCTGAACTCGCCCGGCTTACCCCAGGCGCCGCTTACGCACTTTAGCTGCCACACCTGCCAAGCCTGTGGCGAGCAGGATCATCGTCGCCGGCTCCGGCAAAGGTTGTGTCGCCCCGAAAGCGTATACGACGTTGGTGATGATGTAAGTGTTGAAAGAGCGCGTGAAGGTGATGCCAGCGTAACCGCCGCCCGCGATCTCAGTGGTGAAGAGCACCTCGGCACCGGCGAAGCCGGTCGGCTCGGTCAACACTAAGGCCCCTGTCATGGTGAACGGGACGCTGGCGAAGAAGCCGGCGTTGGTGTAGTCGGGGCCGGGGCCACTGAAGGGGCCTAAGGTGAAGTTAAGAACGGTCGCGCCGTTGAAGTATCCGTTGAGGCATGTGCCGCCCGTGCACACAGCACCTTGGAAAGGAAGGTTGGGGAAGGAGCGAATGCCGCCCCGAATCTGCGCGATGCCGTTCGCAGAGTTGGGGATACCCGATGCGGTGGCCGAAAAGCCTGGCGCAAGGAGGTTGAAACTGCCGATACCGAAGCCGGCCGGATTGGAGATGTTAGCAACGCCGTCGGTGATAACTAAAGGCTCGGCGCTGGCGCCGGCGGCGGCGGCGAGCAGCAGACACCCGGTAAAGAACGTTAAGGTTAGAGCTTTGGCCGTCGCGGTCAGAGCAAACGGGACAAAAGGGGGCGAGAGACGCATGGCGGATATCCTCCTGATTTCTGTCGTGGGTGGGGTTTGAACTTGGCGCGAGGAAGACTCATCGCACTGCGAACCCCGCGATCCGGTTGGGGAGCGCACTATATGCCCAGCCGTCCGGCGAGTCAACAGATTTCCGCCGGACGAAAAAGAGGCGAGGCCGAAGACCCGCCCCCGCCGCGTTGTCAGGCAATGAAAGAGGGCCTCCCCGACTCGGGGAGGCCCACCTTTGAGGCGCGCGCACTCTTGCTCGCACGACCGGCGCGCCGGTCGCGGCCGCGGCGGACTTGCATCACCGTGGGCCGCAACTATCGTATCAACGGATGGCGTGCGGGGGCTTACGAGTGCCGAAGGAGGGTAATGGGGGCAGACGACGGCGGCGGAGAGGGGACCGCACTCCCCCTCACCGACGACACCGTAGGCCCTGACGGACATACTAACGGTTGGTTCGGCCTAGACGGTTCCGGCCGCGCCTTTGCGGCGCCTTCTTACCTTAGCCGCCACTCCCGCCAAGCCCGTGCCGAGGAGCAGCCCGCGCCGAACGTCGTCAACTTTCAGGAGAGGCGCGCGACGGGGGCGGAAGCACAAGCGGTTGTGATCCTCGCGCCGGCGCGAGAATTATCAGCGAACATAATGACAGTTAGCGGACGCATTGTTGAAAACAGGTGAGGCGCGCTCGGCGTGATCGTCAATTACTTGTGCGCGAGTCTCTTTTCGACTATGCACAGATCACGCATAAAGGATGCGTGATTGCATATTTTCAAAATGGCTGATTGGCCACTCCATATTGGTGTCGAGCGTCAACCCGTGCGACTATGCACCAGCTGATTAAGGAGGTAATAAAATGCGGTTGCTCATTACAGTTCTTTTAGCCATTAGTCTTCTATCGCCGGTCGTAGTCTCGTCCGCGGCGTTGACGCATGTGTCAGGTGCAACGCGGAGCGGAGCAGCGGCTCAAGATCGGCGAGTGAGGCGTGGCTGGCGTGACCACAGGCGGCGCGGGCAGGGCATCGGCTCGGCCTACCGCCGTGCGGGCAGTTCAGCCGGACGCGGCGGGGCACGGTTCGGCAAGAACATCGGGCGCGGGCGCCCGGTACGCGCCGGTAAACATTTGGGCAAAGGCGTCGGCGGGTTCGGCAAACATTCGGGGGTAGGCACCGCCAGAGTAGGGAAGAAAGTCGGCCGGGGCGTCAAGCGTATATTTTTGGAATACCCTAGACGCACTCGCCGCCGACGAACTTGATCCGAGATCAAGTACATGCTGAGTATCCGACTTTTCTCACCTGGCGGCCAGCCGGGAGCGCTGCGACATATTCGCCGGCTGAGCGCCGTAACCCTCCACAAGCCTTTGTCGGGCCGCCGATGTCGGTTGATTCGTCGCCGCCGGTTGTGTCCTGTCATTCATCTTTCAATTCTCCTCTGCTAGACGTAGCTAAAAAACGTACACCCTGTTATCAAATCCGTTTTCGGCAATCCAAAGCGCAAGCGCGACAGCCAGCACCAGATCGTCATGCGTGCCTTCGCGCCACGCGCCATAAGTGTCGTGCGCGTTATCCGTAATCTTCACTTGGAAGTTTTGCAGCTCACGGATGAGCGTCTGTGCGTCCGGGAGCGCGGCGGCTATCTGCAACCGATCATTTTGCAGGGCCACTTGCGCGCTACTGACGAGATCTCTTTTTGGTACACGCGTCGTGCCGTTCTCATTCGTCACTTCCGAGCCGCCCGTGATCTGGATCGGCTCAAGTTGCCCGTTCATCCGTTCGGCTTTGAAGAGATCGATCACCGGAGCGCCGACGCCAGTAGCGTCGACCGCGAGGACCGGCTTCGGTTCCGTACGGCGCAGGAGTTCGTTGGCGGGCTGCAACTCTTTGCTGTTGACCATGCGCGCCGTGTCGGACACGATTGCCATGTAAGACGTTCGGAGCGGCCAGCGTTGCAGGTGCCGGCAGTGATAAACCGCGCCCCTCGCGTACCCCTGCCGTTCGAGGATGGCGAGGGCGGAATAGTCTTGCGCCTGGCCGAGATCGAGGCCGAGATAGAACTTGTTAGGCATCATGCGGGTGCGCCTCCGAAGATAGGTTTTACGTCTGAACTCAAGGCCCGCATGATGTCGTCATAACTGAATACTTGATCTAAGGTTTCGACGAACTCACAGAGGTACTCTTGCCGGAACCACCAATCGGGCATACTCTTGCGCTCTTGCTCTAACCACTCGGGCGAGATGCGCGGGCACTCATAGGCCGTGATCTTCGTCCTGTGCCATTCGTCGCCCTCTTCATACTCCTGGAAGAAAAAGCCGCGCTTACCGAAGGGCGTTGACAGGAGCGTGATCTGTCCGCCTGAGACGGCGAGCATCGGGCGGATCGCCTGATACATCGCATCGGGTACACGCGACGCCTCATCCACGATTAACTCGTCAACCCCGGAGAAGCCTCGTATCGTCTCTTCCTTACCGGGCAGCGCCACGATCCTCGAGCGGTTGGATAGTTCGACTTCTAACGCCGTCTCGCTTGTGAAGCGACGGGCGAAGGGCAGGGCCGCGTGCGCGTCTCTAACTTTGCGAAACAGTTCCTTGCTCTGCCGGTACGACGGCGCGAGTAGCAAGACGAGTGCGCCGGGGTTGTAGAGCGCCGTGTGCAGACCCCTGATAGATGAGACGGTTGACTTCCCGCCCTGTCTGGTGACGTTCAGGATAATTTGCCGAGACTCGGAGCGCAGCACATCGCACTGCCAGGGGTCAGGCTCTAGCCCTGCCGCCCGCGCGAGTAGCACGGGATCGGATTCGGCCTCTGCTTCGGCTGCTAACTGGCGCTGCTCAATGAGACGTTGCGCCGCCGCTATCAAGACCGGATTCCGCGATGAGTCGTTGTGCTTCACCAATGACATCTGTTTCGTTGAGTCCATTCTGGCGGGCGAGTTCGCGCCAGTCCGTGACGTTCATATCCATGGCAATCGCCTGCTTCGGTTTGCCTTCCGTTCTATCGGCGATCTCTTTCGCGGCGAGAATGTTTCCCGTTGCGGCGGCGCGCACAAGCTGCTGCGCGATGACTTCGGCAAAGGTGCGCTCCTGCGTGTCGCCGGGTAGCATCTTCGCCAACTCAAGACGCATGGCTTCGGAGAGCGTGATGGACTTCGGACGGCCCGCCGGGTTGCCGGATTGTCCGGGCTTCCAGCGTGTATCTTTTGGCGGGCTGCCCTTGCCTACCTTTTCCTTGTTCGTTCCCTGTTTAACAGACTTCATAATTCACTCAATTTATGCGGGGTGGCCGCGCGTTCACTCCTACTAGCGACGGCCACCCGCGCCGTTTCCTTTGCCCGGAGTAATGAAGCAAAGGGACACTAAGCGGCGGGCATCGCCGACCTGAGGACCGCGCCCGCGCGCGGGAGCCGTGCCTCGCCTTCAAGACGCGCAATCTCACGCGCGCGGGTGGCAATGTCTTGACGCGCGGCAAGCAATTCCTGACGAGTGTTATAACTTTCGCCTGCCGAAATTTGCGCAAGACGCGCGCCCTCTTCTTTGACTTCGCGGGCGCGTAGTGACCGCTCAGCCGCCTCATTGAAGGCCGCTTCGAGTTCAGGCAATCGCGCTCGATCGCGCTCGTTGGCGAGTCTAAACACGCGCGCTTGTTGCAGACTGATGCGGCGCGGCAGTTCGGCGGCGCGGCGTTCGAGCGAGAGCTGCCCGTCAATGTCGCCCGCGTCGGCGGCGTCGGCGAGTTGCCGCGTGTTTGTTTGCTGTTCGAGTTGCAGCGCATCCAGCGTGGCCTGCGCTGCTTGAATCTCTGTCGGTGTGTTGCTCATTTGTTCCCCCTCAAAGTCTCGATTGTCTTCTCGCGAAGGAGTTCCTTTTGCAGCGTCGGCCACTCTTCCTTAAAACTTTTCTCGTCGCCGCCTGCCGTCAAGTAGGCCAGTCTCGCGCGTTCCTTCATGCGTTCGTTGTGGCGGTCGCGCGCGGCGGCTTCGTCTTCGGCCTGCTGCTCCCGGCGTTTGTTTTGCCAATCTCTGATCGGATCATGTGTCATTGTTTTACCTCTGCCCTTTGTCTGGCCGTTTCGTAATAAGAAAGCGCGCGACGTGTAGCCTCAGACGTTCGCAGCATGAAGGCGTCGGGCGAAGTCTCGCGCAACTTGATCAAGCGTTCGTAGTGTTCAATCCGCTCGAATGCGAAACCGGTTTCCCTTTTGGACTTCACCGTCCTCATGCCGCTTGTGGCCTCCGCTGCGCGTCAATGCACGTCTTGATCGCGCGCTCAGTGTTCGGCACGCTCGCCGGGATGATGATCTCGTCGGGCAACGTCTCATCCGGCCAGACGCCGTCTCCGAACAGGTCAATAATCTGCTGCTTGTGCGTGGCAAGCCCTTGCTTCAAAGGTTCGCTTACTGCGCCCGGTTTCCCTTGCGCGCGAAGTTGCCCGCCCTGAATACAGAGCCGCACACCGCGAGCACAGCAGACGGCGAATACGTCATTGATGGTCATAAAACTATCCCCGGCATCGTGGCGCTAAGTACCTGTCGCGTGAAGTTGCCGAACATCCGATCAAGCTCCGCTTCGACATATTCCTCAAGGCTCATCCGCGCGTAGATTTCTTCGTTGATAGCGTCTATCAAAGCGTCTTCTTTCGAGAATGGCTCATTCGGATCAAAGTCGCCGCCACCGATGGCTTGCAGGGCTTCGTACTCATTCGACATTTCTTCAAGCGTGGGGCCGCCAAGCGCGGCGCGATCTGCCACAAGCCGCCGACATAATTTCCAGTAGGCCTCTGCGCTTTCGCGTCGCTGTCTGTAAAATTCATTTACGTTCATAGCGTCGCCCCTTTCGGCACAGGCAAGCCGCGCGGGTACCGGTTGATGCTGCCGACGATCTGAGTGACCTCCGCGTCATCCAGCGGCGGGCTGCATCGTTCGGCATTGACTTGCAAAAGTTGGGCGTGGAGATCGGTTAAATCTTCGGCCTGACCTTTCCCCCAGATCGCGCACCCGATCCGAAAGATTGAATCATTGCGCGTTTTTTCGGGGATGATGCCGCCGCCGACCGCGCGGACGTTGCGCTCTTGAAAGTCCACTACGACGGACGGCTTTTGATCGGGCGGGCGCGTGAGTTCATCAATGAGCCAAGCCGGGGCGGGCTTGATCTCCGCTGCCGTTGTGAGCGCGTACCGTCTCCCCGATGCGTGGCGAGACGGAGGCAAGATGACTTGCCCGCCTTCGCCGCGGATGTCAATCCCCGGCGCGATCTTGCTCGCGCTGTTTCGGAGTTCAACTGTTTCGGGATAGAAGAAATAGAAATGCGAGCCGCGCGATCCCGTCTCGACGTGGAGAGTATTAAGCCACTCATCGCCATGCGCCGCCGCTAAGTCGTGGAGTGACGCATTTCCGCCGCTCTTGGGGTCAACGTCCACGACGACGAGCCGTTGCGCCCCGCCCATCGCTGCGCCGATGTTCGCGCGAGGCCACTTCTGCCACCATCGCGCGATCTGTGTCGCGTCGGTCGTCGCCGCTTTTTCCCATTCCTTGATTCTCGGATGTTTCCCCGGCGTGCGGCATTCCGCACCTCTGCCGCATGAGCAAACACCACCCGAACCCGTATGGTTTGGAAGGATCAGAAAGCCGGGCCCCGCCCACCCTTGCCCCCACGCGACCCTCGCAGGCGAGGAATCGTCAATTTTTATGGGGGTTTCAGGAGGGGGGGGGGGTGTCTTTTTTCCCACCCCCCCCCTCTTCACCGATCACGATTTCCTCGAATCCTTCGGGGGCGGAAAAGTTACACTTAGAAGCATTACCAGTTGCGTGCGTTTTTTCGGGGGGGGGAGTCGATGCCGTTTCCGAGAAGTGAGAAGCGCATAATTCCAACTCTGTCGGCGCCGGCGTGTTGCCTGCCCGGACGCCGGCCGCTATCTGCTCATCCACTTCGCGGACGATCTCTTCGGGGTCGGTGAAGTCCATCATGCGCTTGCACCGTGAGTCGCGCAGGCTCATGAGTGCCGAGCGTGCGGATTCGTAGCCGAGATCAATATCTTTTCTCGACCGCGCGTAAAAGATTTCGAGAGTGGCAAGGCGCGCATCAATCTCGTCAACGTCCACTGGTTCGTCGTCTTTGAGTCTGCCAAGTATGCGGTGATTTTCCGCGAGCATGATGTCTTGCCGCCGCGCGACGTATTCAGACAATGAGAAAGTTTTTGATTCTTTCCCGCTCTCTTCGTCCGTCACTTCATCCGGGGCTTTGTATTCGGGATGCCTGCCGAGTTGCTTTACAGCCCATTCGACCTGTGCGGCGAGCGCGCGGCCGGGATGCGGTTTGATCTGCGCTGCCTTGTCGCCTTTCCACTGGACGGATGCGCGGGCGCGCATGACGGCTTCATCGGCGACGGGCAGCACACAATCAATGAAGGTTGTCCGACTGAGTATGGGCGAGTCGTCATCACGATAGCCCAAGACCTTCCCGCCTTTGATAATGGAGATGAGCAGATAGTTTTTGATCTGCCAGCTCTCCAGCGCGTCAATCCAATCACGCACGCGCGAGCGGCGGGCATCTTCCGAGCCGGTGAATTGAAGTTGCGCGGCCAGCGTCAGATAGTCGCGCTGGAACTCCTGCGCTACCACTTCGCCGCCGCCGTGCGCGCCCTGAATGGCCGACAGTAGATGTCGGCACTTCGGCGGCATCTCAAAACCGGTCTCTTCCGCGATAGCCGAGATGATCAAGTTCACCATTGATTCGAGGTTGGCATGATCGCGCCGACGATAACGCGCGTACTGTTCGGCGCGGTCGTTTTCGTAGCTGTGAGACTTGCGGGAGGTTGCTGGTTGTGCGCTCATGCCGCCCTCCGATCTCGACCGTGCAGGGCCGCCGCTTTGAGTTGCGCCTGAAGCCGATCACACTCGACGGCCAGCGTGCGGTTGATTCGTTCGAGGGCTTCAATATGTCGCCCGCAGCCGAAACAGGTACAGCGGAATTGAGCGAGCCATTGTTGGTGCTCGAGCGAGCCGAGATCGTCCGCGGCTAGTTGCCACGATGAACTTTCCGACTCGCCTTGGCCCTCATAGTAGCGGGCGCGACGTTCGAGCGCGGCGTCGTAGCGGGTGCGCGCGTCCGGGGCGTTCGGCTCCAGGCATCCCTTGACGGGGCGACCGGGCGACCAAGTTTTAACTTGCGCGGCGGGCGGATTGTGGTAAGATTCTCGCATCAGTTAGTTTCCTTTGTCTGTCTATCCCGTTAAAAGCAACATCACGATTCCGGGCTTGTAACCCCCGGATTCGTGCGCCTACATAGCGAAAACGCCCCCGGTAATCAGGCATCCACTCCTGATAACCAAAGGGCGTTCTCTACACTCGTAGCAGCGGGCGCGACTACGAAAGCTAAGATTTCAAACGGTGGCGCGAGGTAACTAATCAACTCGCGTGGATGCCGCCTGTGAATTTTCAACTTGAAATCACTAGCGACAACGCGATAAGATCGAAACAGTCGCTAGGTAATGCGATTAACAAAACAGGCGACGCGGCTTAAACTTCCTACGGTCAGGCCGCGTCGTTGTGTCTCTACTGAGACTAAGGCTTTTCAAATATTCTTACCGCTAGAAACCGATTCTATTCCTCTCGCCCGGTATTTGCAAGGGCAAAGTATTTGGGAGAGAGCCATAATACTTACCTCGTTACGGCACTTTTAATATTCTTCCATTCACCCTTATGATACGCTAGCAGTTTCTTCAGGGCGTTCTCGGTCAACGGCTTCTCGGTGCCGTACTGCTTATTGAACTCGGTCACCACCCTACCCATCGTGAGCGGTTCGCGTCGTCGCCGTACTGCCCGCGCGGCTTTTTCAAGTGCCTTCTCAAGTTTAGTTTTTGTCCAGCCAGCAGGGCGTCCGCGCCGCTCAATCCCCATGCGCATGCGGCTGAAGGCGGCGGCATGGCGCAACACACGGCGCTCATGATCTTTGAGTTGCTTACGCTCTTCTCCTCTCTCGCTGAGCAGTAGGTAGGGAACCTCGTCGCGCGCCAGTAGCATTAGTGCATCATCCAGTGCTCTGATGAGGTTGTCGCGGATTAGTTCTCGCATGCGGTTTAACTTTTCAGCGGCATCCGGATCGCCCCTTAAATCTTTTTTGAGTTCGGCTAATGCGGGTGCCGGATCATAGGTGCCTGTTAAAGTGCCGCCCATGCCCCGAACAGTGAAGCTGCGCGGCTGCTGGTCTGCTTCTAAGGCAAGCTGCCGCCGCTGCGCTTCAAGTCGCTTCCGTAACACTTCCCCACGCTTCTTACTCATAACTTTTTCACGTACAGATCAAGGTCGTCTCGCTTGATCTTCCAACCTCTGCCGATGATGCGCGCCTTCAATTTCTTCGCCTCGATGGTTCGTTAGCTACACGTTCGCCAGGACGAGCCGATGTCTTTTACTCTTCGTCCATAGTCAGCAGATCACCGACTTGTGCCAGGACGTGTGCGCGCTGCGTTTTAATCCACTCCAATTCTTCCGCCGACCATTGGCGCGGCGCGGGGTCATGGGCGGTTGTCGGATCCATGGCCAATAAGGGTGAGCCGGGCGAGTTCTCAATTTTCACCTTGTAGGCGTACAAAGCGCGCATGTACTTTTGCGCGAGTGATCGGGACACCGCGTCGCGCCCGGCCGCCGCTTCAAATTCGAGCGTGATCGGGCGCACATGCTCCTGCCTGTATTCACTTAACTTTTGATTAAACATTCGCTCTTCCCTCATCACGTCTTTTCATAATTTCTTCGCGAACCGCTCGTTGACTCATTCCTCAATGCCAACGTCGCGGCGCACGGGTGACAAAGCCAGACTTTGACTCTGGGCGCGTCCTTCCAGAAGAAGGCTTCGACGTTGCCCGCCGCTCGCATCGCCGCATCTGCTTTCAACCTTTGGAGCGCGGCCACGTACTCTGTGCCGCCGTAGTACGCGCCCGGCGGCTGCGTCCGGTAGTGGATGCAGAAACGCTCCCGCGCCGCCGCGCCCTGTGGTACTTCGTCTTGCTGTGTCATGCTTCCCCCTTGCTCATAACTTCTTCACGTACAGATCAAGGTCGCCTCGCTTCATGGCCCGCGTAGGTAGAAGTTGCGCGCGCAGTTCGCGCACTGGTAGCGGTAAGCGCCGTATCGGGCGAGGAGATAATGCCAGGGCAAGCGCCGGTGCACTCGTCGAATGTAGTTAGAACCGCAGGCCGGGCACTCCTGACGTTCCCGCCCTTGCTGCCAACTCAGTCTTTCCACAATCTTATGTACATAAGCATCAATCTTACGTACATAAGCATCCACGTTCGCACGATTCACCTTCTAGCCTCTGCTCTTGTCAAACTATGTCGTCAAGGTTTGGCACGTCTTGGCGCGGTCGCTCGAAGTATGCCCGGATGCTGACAGAATGGAGTCGCAAGCCCCCGCCGCTGCCGTGCGTCTTGATCGTGCTTTGCGGCGCTTTCTTCTCTTTACCGCGATCTTCATGCAGGGCTTTCGTGATCGCGTTACGCGGCAATCCAAGCCACTCTGCCGCCTGGTCAATGGTGAGCCACACGGACGGCGCAGGCTCGACCAATGCGGCGGACATGGTAGCGGCAACCACGCGGCTTAAAACTCGCTCCAGCGCCGATTCTGACGAAGCCGCGCCATGTCGTGACAAGCCGTTGTTACGTCCTGGCACGGTTAAGGCATCCTGTTGCCCCGTCTCGCGCGAGACATAGGTGCGGTTCGTCAACTTGTCGGCGAGACGGCGCACACCTTCGGGGTCGTAGTCGGCGACGTTGCGCGTGTGGTCAACGCCGATCTGCTCGCTCGCGACGTGGCGCAGGAACGTGCGCGCGCTCATCTCCGCGCCGGCTTCTTTCAAATAGGTTAAAGCCTCTTGTTTATTCATCGTGCCAAGTCGTGACAACCCGCGCCGACATAGTTTGTCGTGCCTCTAGTGCGCCGAAACGATGTGCTGCTCGAAGAGACCGATCAACTTGTTGAGCCGCGCGTCGGTCTCGCCGAGCCGCGCGTTCGTCTCATTCACCGTGCGCTCGGTGCGTGCCTGTGCGTCGGCGAGATTCGTCATGGCGGTAGTCACGATCTCGATGAACTGGCTTTGCGTCTCCGCATAGACGGATAGTTGCCGCCCCGTCTCCGCTACCTGCGCCTCGAGGTTCGCGTGACTCTGCAAAAGAAACTCTATCGCGCGCTCCATCTCTTCGCCGGTCATTTCTTCCCCCCATCGTTAAAGGCAAACAGTTCGGCAAAGTCATACGCGATCTCGATACCACTCCCCGTGGTCTTGTAGTACGCGGCTAGTAGCTCTTGATCGGTAATCTCTTGAAGTCGATCAATTGAAACCTCTAAGTATTCAGCAGCTTCTTCTTCAAGTATTAGCACCCTGCCATTATTCATTATCGTCTTCACCGCTTCCCGCCTTTCTTCTTCGTAGCAGCGCCAGTGCTTGCGCCTGCTTGCCTTGTGGCGCGTTTTTGGGTAGCGGGTTTGAGGGCTTGCCCTGCCTATTGGCAGCGATTCAATGTGCTCCAAATTGCCCCTTACTTCTACCACTTGAACAACAGCGCCAGACCTATGCCAAGGACCATCAAACCAACCCCGTCAAAGGGCAGCGTTTTCCCTCGCTTGGACAGGATCATCACGAGGTTGACGATGTAGATTACAGCGCCAATAAGAAAGATTATGGACCCGATGCCTAGTCGTCCTAAATCCGGCATGTATCACCTCCTATGTGCGCCGCACTGTCGTTGGATTCGCCTCTATCGCTCATCGCTTCCCGCCTTTCTTCTTCGTAGATGTGCCATTGCTTGCGCTGGCTTTGCCTGTGGCTGTCTTTTGGGCTGCGGGCAGGGACTTAGCTGTTGGCCCCGGCGAAGTCTTGCGCAGCCGTGCTGCCGCGATTGCCTGCGCAGTTATAAAGCGGTCGCGCCCCATCTTTTCAGATTCAATCTCATCTCTGGCGACCATCTGGCGGACTCGCGCGGGCGTTACGCCAAGCAACTCCGCAGCCTCATTTGTGGTGTAAAGCTGTTTATCCATGCCGCACATACTAGCCTGAAATAATTATTCACGCAAGGGCAAATATTAGCTTGACAGTTATTCACTCTTAAGCTAATATTCACTCGTCAGCTAGTATCAACGAAAGGACACCAAACACCATGATGAACTTAAACCAAGAGACGATGCGGGAAGTGATTGAGGAAGCCTTCGACAAGACGAACAACTTGCGCTGGCAGATGGCGATCACACGCGCCGCTCAGGAACTGGAAGAGAATCCGTTCATGCACTTTGACGGACACGCGCTCGTCATCCTGAGTGAGTCGAATGAAATCTACTCCGCCAACGGCACATGCCAGTGTCGCGCTTATGAGTTCGGTCGCCCTTGCTGGCACCGCGCCGCTGCCCGACTCGTCACCCGCTACAACGAACGCAGTAGCCACTAACACGAAGGGCTTACGTGGGCGTTACAGGCACCCACGTAAGCCTCCGCATTTAACCCAACCTCAGACCACATGAGAAAGGATCGGATATGAGTCTTACAAAACGAATGCTGGAAACGCAAGAGGCGACACCGGCGACCGCGAAGTTAGAACGCGCCCGCGCCTCTTTACGCAACGTCTCGCGCGACGTGCAGATCACCGAGGGGCGGGTGCTTGACTATGAATCGGCGGACGAGATGCAACGCACCCTGCACATGACGATGCGCACGCTGGAAGAGTTGACGATCACGGTTGCCGTGATGGAAAGGAGGCTCGGCTAATGACGACGAAGAAAACCACCGCGCGCACAGAAAGCGCGAAGGACAAGATCATCCGCCAGCGCGCCGGGGCAATCATCGCTAACCTTGACGCCTACGACACAGACACCCGCGACGCCATCTATAACGCGCTCGAAGGCGTGCCCGCGCAACTCGCCGAACTCGTCGCACGTGCCGAGGCGGGAGAGACGATCCTTGATTGCACGGATGCCGCGCACGCGCGCGATACGTCCGCTATCGCCGAACTTCAAGACTTCG
>MWWH01000226.1_pt1 | contig 15570 bp, 13 predicted proteins | sample 1047231 | NCBI WGS metagenome assembly MWWH01 (sample SAMN06349967, study PRJNA376086) | soil metagenome | isolation source: MG3-2 sample Antarctic (ecotone) soil | place: Antarctica | collected 2015-01-13 | reverse complement strand
CGCGCTGGTTTCTTCCGCCGATGCGGCTCGCGCCTCTGGCTCTGGGCTGTACTGCTCGCGGGTGTGAGAAATGACCTCGTGGGCGAAACTTCGGGTTATTGGCTTCGCGGTGGTAGGGTCGTGAATAAAAACGTGTCTGCGGCCATCGTAGAGGGGCGGCAGAGGGCTTCGTGTCGCTCTGCTGCAAGGTTGGCGACATCTTCCGGCGTATAGGAGCCTAGTTCCGCGCCTAAATACGTCGCGTCTTTCTGTCCAAGCGGCATCACTATCATTGTGCCGACGTTGCCGAACACGGCGTTTCTCGTCGCCTCGTCAAGCTGCGAGATGTACTGATGCGCCACCGTCAAACACAGTTTGTATTTTCTGGCCTCGCTGAGTATTTTCGGGAATGCGCCGGAGACGAAATTCTGAAACTCATCAACAAAAAACCGGCACGGGACGCGGTCATGTTCGGGGATGCCTGCCTGCCGCATCGCGGCGAGTTGAAGCTGCGAGACGACGACGGAACCGATGAGTTTTTTCATTTCGTCGCTCACCGCTAACTGCTCGTTATTCCGGTCCCGGCTGTCGCCCCCTAAATTAATCAGCAATATTTTCCGGTTGCGAATTACGTCATTGAAATTAAGCCTGCTGGCTGATTGTCCAAATATCGCATTCAAGGTAGGGGAGAGTACGATTTTGGTCATGCGCGAAAGGATGGGCTGCGTTGCATCCTTCGGCATATTAGCGAACTGATTAAACCAGAAATCAACGAGCGGCGGGAAATCGAGTTTCCGCACGACGCTTGAACGCCAACCCTCGTTAGTCAGGAGCTTCTGTAAGTCTAAAAATGATGCATCAGGGGTTCTAAGGAGCGTGTTGAATGAATAGCGTAGGATTGTCTCCATGCGCTCGCCCCAGGTCTCAGTCAGCCGCCGAAACGTGGTGATGAGGTCGTCAGTCAGTATTTCTATTTCCGGTTCGCTTTTGGCATTCAGCATATCAAGGCCGATGGGGTGCGCTCGGTCGGAGACGTTGAAATAAATGGTGTCCTTAACTCGGTGCTCCGGGATGTGGTCGAGCAGGTCAGACACTAAATCTCCGTGCGGGTCTATGACGCACACGCCCTCACCGCGTTCAATGTCTTGCAATGCAATATTGGTTATGAGGGTGGACTTACCCGAACCGGATTTGCCGACGATATATAGATGCCTTGCGCGCACGCTATCAGGAATAGCTACAGGCTTTGTTTGGCCGCGTGCGTTGCTCACGCCTATTTGCACCTCACCGGTAGTAAAACTCTGCGGTGGCAATGTGGATTTCATAGAAGCGGTTTCTAGCCGGTCAGACTTAATTTCTGTGAAGGGGAAATGGGCAAGGCTGGCAAGTTCGGCAGTTGAGAGCAGTACGAATTGAGACATATCACGCTGTTGTAAAGTTTCTTGGCTCGTTGCACTTATCCATTGATTATCAGACAGAGCAAACTTATCCAGGTATTTACTTTTTATCTTCGTGAGCATTTCAGGGTTTGAGGAAAGCAGCCGAATTGTCACTTGCCAGAGGGGTAATTTGTTTTTAAGTTTATTGCAGTAACTATCATCCCGATGTAGGTGATACGTTTCTGTTCCTACATGAGCATGGTAGCCAGTATTCATCTCTTGAATAAATCTGCTAGCGATTACAGAGGGGAAAGGGGAACATAGAAACTGCATGGCTACAGTCTCACCTACCCGCTCCACATCTAATAAATCAAACACTTGCGTCAAAGGGTCTGCGGCCCCATCTGAAATAGTATTGAACGTGTAGTGCGGTAGGGTGAAGACCAAACTGTGAAGTCTTTGCGTGTTAGGCGGTGATGCTTGCTCAATAATTCCGCACTGAGGCAACGCAAGCTGAAGTTGCCTGCTTATCTGTGTCTTGTCATGGGGCGAACAAACAATTTGATACGTAATGATATGGCCGGTATCTACGAGTTCAAAAGCAATCGGTTGTTTAAGTGGCGGAAGATTATTAAAAATATCTCGCATCACGCTCGGCTTCGTTATCGGCGGCGGGATAACCGTAAGCGTTAGGGACGTAGAAGGGAAAGCAGGTTGAGGAACTGAAATAGCTAAGAAGTCTTTGGGCACATACTTAATATTTTCCCAGTGTTCATTATCACGGTATGGTCGGCCTAATAACTTTACCAGTGGGTACACTAAGTTATTGGATACGCCTCGATACAAAGTAATGAGACGCTCCAAACGGAGTAATTCATCGTGGGAGAATCCCGGCAATTCTTTTAGAGGAGCAGGAAGTATTTCAAGTCTCTGGTGATTTAGGATATAGCCAGAGTTATAGCCGCGAGACTCTTTTTTGTTGCTCTCATAAAAAAACTGATATGGGTCGCGGTTAAACCAGCGACCAGGAAAAAGGGCAAGGAATTTTTCCATACTCGAATTTTCATAAGTTTCTTGAAACTTATTTTTTTGGGGGGTTCCTGTATCGGGGACGAGGTAAAACATTGTCTCCCCAAATCCATTAGGCGGTGCGACTACATAATAATGAAATTGAGGAATTGTAAACTGCGGATTTTGTATTTTTACCCCACTCATTGGAACTACGTACTCATACGTTTCATATTCGGTTTCCCAAGTGAGCGTTTGACCTGGTGCGGGAGATATTTGTGTAGGGAGCGGTAAACCAAAAGCGGCGAGTAGCGCTAATTCTTTCTCTATCTGTTTATTGATGGCGGCGATAACTTCGGGCATACATGCGCTAACGCTTTGATGGTCACTAGACCAACGCGCGCTTTTCTCGGCATCTCTTTTTTCTCGGTCACTTAAAATACGTCGTGGCGGTTCTGGGGCTTGAAAAAGATTTTTGAGCCAGGACATATAAAAAGCAGCCTCTCAGGTCAGATGGTGAGAACAAGAGGCTGCACTATATGCTGACTATTTGTGGTTCGTAAAGTTTTTTTATCGGGGGCTGTAGGAATAACAGGAGTAACACATCCCTTCCTCATACACTCCTGATTTACCGCATCTTCGGCAAGAGCGTCCGGCTCTTTTGTCGTGATACTTCGGGCAATTCCACTTTCCGTGCTCTTCACAAAAAACTTTCATAAAACAACGGATTAATTCAGGAGGCTATACAGTTCATTTCCTGCCGGGGTTGCCCAAATCGGCTGCAAGATGATTTCTGGGTGTGTGAGGTATGCCGGGCTACTCCCCTCCCCTATTCCTGAAAGCGGCTGGTTAAACAGCCTAGAGGTGGTAAACCAAAATAGCGGTGACGGTTTATTGCCTGACACCGGATATTCACTTGCCGCGCTCCTAAGCGTGTCTGCCCAACCATCATCAAGGGTTTCAATGAGTACAGCGCGAATGCGTTTAATGCCATAGTTCATCTCATGTAATTTTTGCCTGACGATGAACTGAAAATGAGCGCGTAGTTTTCGGTTGTGCTTTGTAGTTGATGTAGTCTTGCGGTCTGCCTCATACAAGAAATGCGCCCACTGTTTTTCTGTCGGCTGGTTCGGATAGTACAAGCTGAAAAACGCATCAGGCCGGTGCGGTAAGTATTCCTGCTCATCCGTCTCTTTCCAGACCGGATTCCCTTCTATATCTATCCCGTTATATGACAGCTTAGGCGCAGAGACGTGATGCCAGAGCGACGCGCCTTGCTGCCACGTGGCAAGTGCTATCTCCCCGCTTGAATTTCTGCACGCCATTTCGAGCGTGGCATGAAAGCGGCTAATCATCGCTTCGTGTTTCAAAAACAAAAGCTTGCCCTGCATATCCTCAACCTTCTTCGGGTCATGTATATCTGCATAACCCTTCTCTTTATTTCGTCTCACTCCTTCATAGTCGAGATGATAGGGGTCGGTTCCCTGCTCTGAAAGTAAGTCGAGGGCTTTTGTGTTATCCAAGTAGTAATGAAACTCTCCGGGGTTGCCGACTTTGGGGAAACTGAACCGGTTAATTAGCCCTCGGTGAAAAAGCATCTGAAGGTGTTGCTGTGTGGTGCGCCCGTCCCCTGCTACGAGCCGCACGACAAGCGACGTGGGGAGCAGCCGGTAACGGTGGATGGTTTCGATTATGGTAAGGGAGCGCGCGGTAATATGCCGGTTGATAAGCGCGCCTGGTTCCCTCCTGAATTTTGGGAGTCGTTGTTGCATAGATTCGTTTTGGTTTCTATCCAGAGCTTGAAAGGTAACTTAATGGTACGGAGTGAAAATGAGGATAAAATTAAGGATTATTTATTATACCAAAAAGAAACCTTGCCACTTCCTTGCTGTCAAGGTTTCCCTGGCAGAGATTGGCGGGGTTAGATTTTGCTGTCTTTCTTAGCCAGTTTGAGATAGTTACCCGCGCCTAAGCGAAGCGCAGGCTAATCTAGTTTGAGGCTGAAGGAAGGGTTACTGACTGAAGCCCGAAGCGTCCCTGAAGGCTGCAACGCGGTGAGCGATGCAAGCCTGAAAGGGTGCGACCGGAGGGAGCAAGCGGAGCCGGTGCGCGTCAAACGAGTGAGCTTGCGAGCGAGTGCTTTTGACGCGCACCGGGCAAACTAGATTAGCCTGCGGTAAGCAGGCGCGGAGTTAGTTTTATTTAAGAGCAAGTTATGCAAAAACTCCCACATACGTTGTATGTGGGAGTAAATGAGGCAATTTCGTTATCTAGTTTACGTCGATTTTAGGGCTTCGATAGCCGGGTCGTGGGTGCATTTCCGCACTGCCCTATATCCATCTTTTTCAACGTGGACGAATCCCTTTAATTCTTGGCAGAATGGGCAAGCCGCTAACACCTCATCGCGCGTGCGGGCTAGTTCTTGGGCGGCCTCTCGCTCTTTAATTGTGCGGTAGTTATCCGGTGCGCTGAAGTTTGTTTCAATAGCTTTGATAATCCATCCGGCAGGGTTTTCTGGTTTAAGGTTTCGGTGCGGGAAAATTTCGAGCTGAAGGGCTACCGATTCCCTCTTAGATTTTACTAACTCAAAAGCTTTCTGAGCCACCACACCAAACTTTGTGACGAGCTGTGTTACTAGCTGCTCGTTTTCTGCATCCTGCATGGTGAGAAGCGATAGGGCTATAGTCTCGGCTTTCTGTTCTTCCCTGCTTCCCTTCTCCGGCTGCGCCTCGGCTATCCGAGATATACCATTTACAGTCGATTTTTCTTGGGCTACTTGCTTTTGATTTCTCTTTCGGTAGATATGGCCTTGTATGCGAGCTATGGATTCTTTGGCAGCTTCGCCTGGATAATAGCGAACAATAAAATCAATTAATTGGTCTGATTCTTTGATGGCTCTATATTCAACTTTGCTGATGTAGCCGGTGGCTAGATGATCTTTAGCAACCTCATTCATCTGTTTCGTTACAAACTTATGCTGAACGTGACGCTTCAGCGTGTGGTGGTGCTTGACGTACCACGAATACCGAATTTCACAGAACTGTCCTTTGTTTTTTACAACGCCAAAAATCTTCCCTGCCATCAGCTCATACCAGCGCCGGGCGGCTGGTTTAACTGAAAAGAGATATTGATTATCAATGTATTTTTGCGGCTGGCTTTTTTGTATCTGAGCTTCGACCGCATGGAGCTGTACATACAAGGTATCTTCAAGGTCAAAGGCAAAATTGAAATTGCCGCTTTTTAGCTGTTCTTCGGTGACGTGCGTTGCACCAATGGCGTAAATAGTGAGTTTAGAAAAAGTGGCATTGATGCGTTTAAATATTGGATTGCCATTTGCATCGAGTTCTGTTGTCGGTATCCAAAGGTCAGCGATGCAAGATGCTGCGCTGATTTGGTGGAGGGCTTTCAGCAACCGCCTAGCTTCCCAGCCGCCTTGTCCCCAACCCACTGCACGCAAACATTCTCTGACTCTGCCAAGCGGAACAACATCTACTGTCCCCTGCTGATTAAGTCGCTCGTCAAAAGATGGCTTTACAAGACGCATCCACGTCTCGTGAGCATCTATCCCCGGAGCGCCAATGGCTGGATTCGTATTGGGGAAAACTTGCCAGCGCACTGGTCGCCCAAAAGTATCCACACCCTGATAATCGATATTTTGGGATAGGCTGGTTTTCTGTTTAGTGAGATAAAAAAATGGTAGGTCTGTGGTCGCTCGTGGAACAAGTACGACACTGTGTTGCCCTGCTTTGATTGGAATAAGTTCGACGCCCATTAAGTTTTAAAAGTTATTTCCACAACAACAGGAATATCTTTCTCCCCATGTGTCCGATAACCACCATGTACTTTGTTGTTGTTTATCATATAAAAATCTAAATACAAATACTCTTATTTTAATTTCCCCTTTATTATCAGACACTTAATGCTATTTAGGAACGCTGTTCCGACACACTAGGGTACGCTGATATGACACAGTTAGGAACGCTGTTCCGACACACTAGGGTACGCTGATATGACACAGTTAGGAACGCTGTTCCGACACACTTACATCATCGGTGGGCACGCGGTTTTACCAGTACAAAACGCAAATTCTTACCGATATTGAGCACGTATGTAACTCCTGATTAGACATAATGTTTCACAGTCGAAAATCGCTACGTACTATTCAATTTACCCATGAAAAAATACGGGATGTGAGAATAATTAGGATGATTTTGGTATCAATGTGCAAGCGGTCAGTGCCTTCATTATACCACGCTATTCAGCCGGTCAAATGGGGGAGTTGCTATGCTCCTAGAATCCCCAAAATTGACTCAGGAGCCTTCATTATCGTTCCCGCGTCCCAACCCTCAGCAAGCTTCGGCGCGGGCTATATAAGGCTCCTGGCAAGCCTCAAAGCGATTCGCTCAGTAGGGTGACTGTATTGCTTACGCTCCTGCTGCAATAGCGTGTTGGGCAGACGCTTTACCTGGGGTCTCCAACCCTACAAGAGACGCCGCAGTTAGCAGCAGGGAAGTGCCAGGAGCTTAGTTCTAATTGTAGCAAGACCTCTTGACACCATCTAGGCGAAGGCTCTTAAAACTGTAACCATACCCCTAAGCGGAAGGCCGGAAGGAGGGGTTATGAAAGCAGTCAACGAGTGGGTTGATTTCAAAGCTGTGAAGGCGGGAGTTACCATGCAAATGGTACTCGACCGGTATCAGATAAAAGACTTCAAGCAGGCTGGCTCCGAGCTGCGCGGGGCGTGCCCGATTCATAGGGGAGCAAGTAACAGCCGGCAGTTCAGCGTGAACCTGACGAAGAACGCCTTTCAGTGCTTTTACACAGACTGTAAGGCGCGGGGTAACGTGCTCGATTTTGTCGCCCTCATGGAAGGTTGCTCGGTGCGGGATGCGGCGCTCAAGTTGGCAGGCTGGTTTAGGGTAGGGGAGAATGAATCTATGCCAGAGCTACCGACAAACAATGCGCCGGAATGTATCAAGCGCGGAATTTATCAACACTTCAAAGGCAACAAATATTTGGTGACGGATGTAGCCGTGCATTCTGAGACCGGAGAAGAGTTAATTATCTACCGGCCTCTTTACGGTGACTACCGGCTTATGGTCAGGCCGAAAGCGATGTTCTTTGAAGAGGTACAAAGGGATGGTTATACCGGCCCTCGCTTCAAACTGCTCGCAGAGATGTAGCAGTCTCTATTTCAAGGCGGTGCGACGTATGCACACGCCTTTTTCTTTTACAGCTTTTGAATATACGCCTCAAGGTCTGTTCGTTTCATCCGCCAGCCTCGGCCAATAATCTTTGCTTTAAGTTTTTTCTCTTTGATTGCGTCTCTAAGGCGGTTGCGTGATAATCCAGAGAGTTGCGCGGCCTCCGGTAAATTCAACGTCAGTTTGTTTTCAATCGCAACCTGGCTCCGGCTTTGGAGCAGGGAAGTGATAAGGGTTTCATCTCGTGCTTGGAGGTGTTCAAAGAACCCTGCCATGTTTGCCAAAGGACGGGTGGCAAGCTTGTCACTGGTGGCAGAGTTTTTGATTGGTGGGGCATCTGTGGCAAGTCGAACGCCGGTAGGCTGGCCGAGTTCTTCTTGTAGTCGCTGTAGGTCAATATTGTCATATATGGCGATATTGCCGCGCGTCCCTTTAGTATAGGTAACTTGGATTTTGCCTTGTGCAGAGTAGCGAGCAAGGGAGCGTTCTGAGACACCTAAAAAAGTGCAGGCTTCTTGTTTATTCATGCCTGCGGCTTATACATTGCCAAAACTTTGCCTGTCAAGGTTTCATTGGCAACCTTTGACAGGGTATTGTTCAAACTATCCCAGACTTAAAACAGAGTGCCATTAGAATTGCTTTGTTTATCTCTCACCCAAAAGTAGTTGCTTTCGTCATAGTGCCATCCATGCTGTTTAATTAAGTCAATGAAGTCTGTCTTGGTGATACTCAATGACCCTATTGCAGCGTGCTGCCAAGCTTCAACAACAATTCTATTAAACAAGTATTCCCCGTAGACCTTATCGGCTGACGAGTTCGATAAGATGCGCCCAACTGCTGCTGATACATCAAACGCACCATTATGATTTATGGCGCGTTTAGCCTTACCAGATTTATAGAAAGAGATAATCAACTCACCGGCAAGTACGGACTGGTTACTTTTCTTTTTGTGCATTGACCAAATAGGGTCGCCAATTTGTGAGACCGCGCCTTTAAGCTCTGCGCCAGCATCAGCCGCAGATGATAAAATCGCCTCAAAATAAGCAGTGTTCCAGTGCTGGAACACGATAGAGAGCCAGCGCCCCTTTTTTAGCATCTTCACACATGCGGCCACACCTTTACCGAGTCTATCTATATAGTCTGCCTCGGTGTGTGCTAATTCACCACCAACAATCAGTTCCTTTTTGCGAGCTTTCAAACTCGGCAAGATGCCAAGCCATCCGTTCCATAAGGTAGAGAGGTCTAGATAAGAGATATGCCCGCCATACGGCGGGTCAGTAAAGATATAATCAACCTGATTCTGTAATTCATCACTCAAAGCTTCTATATCTTTGGCGTGGATTTCAAACGCACCTGAAAAGCCTCTGGTGCGCTCTTTAACTGTGATGTGCCTATCTATCTCGGACTTTGCAGCAATGATGTTTGATGCTCGCTCGTAAAATGTCTGCCAAGGGGGAAGTTCTATCGGCTCTTTCGCAACCTTATACCGGTAGATGCTGAAGATGCTTGAACCGCCGCGTGATTCTGCCCTGCCTTCTGCGGAGAGAAATGTTTTATTTAATTTGGTCAATGTTGCAGACCACGCAAGTAGCATCCCTTTTTTTGCGTATCGGTGGGGGATAGCGTCAATAGCATCTTTCAATACGGCTAAGGCGGTGAGCTGGCGGGGTGAAAATAAATCGTAATAGAAGGCCACATCTGAGTTACTTGGTAGAGCGATATTTTCGGGTAGAGTAAGGCTACGCTGAAGTCGTCGGAACTGGTCATCGTTGAGGCTGCTGAGGGATGAAAGAACTTCATGGCATCGCCCTTTCACTTCAGCTAAAGCGTGTTTGTAATCCTCTAGGTTGCCCTTGTGTAAATCAACAATGCCCTGCGCGATAAAATTAGCTAGAGGGTTAATATCATTCTGGATGCCAACTCGATTTTCTAAAAACGCTTCGATGGCGGTAACGCCGGAGCCGCCAAATGGGTCTAACACTCTATCCTGCTCCCTGGAATAATGCAGGATGTATTTTTGCACTACGTTGAAGGGTCTGCGGGTGAAGTAGGGATGAACACCATAATGCCGTTTCGCTCCCTGCCTATCTGCTGAAATCGGAGCTTCAATAGGTGCAATCTTGCTGTACTGGTTCATCTGTTGTCTATCCAGGGAATTGTTTAGTGTACCCACACATTGCCTCCAGTTCGATGACATCTATGTTTCGCGGCATCTGTTTATGGTCGTGGATTGCACAGAGCACTACAGCTCGTGAAAGTAGTTCTTTGCCATATTTTTTCTGTTGATATTTGAATCCTACGCTATTCCGTTTAATCTCAACCGGAACAGAATATGTAGGATAGTTGAGAAAAGAAAACTCGGTAAAGCAGTCATAGCCACTACCAACATAACCGCCAAGCGTCATGCCTAAGTGCTTCAACGGTCCTGAAGCGCGTAAAATATCAGTCTCTTGGATGTAGGCTAATTTGGTTTTAGCGCGATGGTCTTTCACAATTCTACATATCTCTTCAAGCGACCATGCCACTATGCCGGGCTGCTTCTTATTCACTTGAACAATCTGCTGAATCCAGAACGGGCTTTGGTAATCTCGTGTGAACGTCAGTGGTCGTTCAATTCTGGCGATCTCCCGCTCCCTATTCACGCTGACATACTTAGAAGTCATAGGCGTGAGGTAAAACACGTCATCAATCACTTCTATATCAATGCCAATGCGTTCAAAGTCGCCAGGTGGCAGCTTGTACCAGATACGGATTGCCTCACCGATGCTTTCGCCCGCCTTGCCTTGTTGAATTCGGTCGTGTCCAACATTGCCAGGGATGGGCCGGTGTTGACTATCTAGCTTACGGTCGGTGCTCACGGCGAAGTAATCCGACGGCGTAGCACCATAGGGTGTCACGAGGGCCACTTTTACTGCGCCTTTGGCTCTAAGGTACATCTTTACTGATTCGCTGAGGTTGTGAAAATAGTATTGAGGCCCGCCTGAGCTGCGACTACCGCGTTTCGTCTGCTGGAGGTGCATGCGTATTTTCCTACAAGTGGTGAGATAGTAGAGCTGTATCTTACATAGAACTCTGCAAAGTTAGCGTAATAGTTGCCATGTATGCCAGTGGCAAGGTTAGTCTGTCAAGGATTGGCAGACATTAAAAAAGAGCAGGGGAGACCTGCTCTTTCTAATTGAAATTTCTATGCTGCTTTGTGCTCCAACTTTGTGACACGGTTTTTTATGATTTCTACATCTTTGATAACCGCTATTATATCTTCTTCCGCAGTTTTGAAATTACGTTGCACAATCTCTTTTATCTCGGCTACATCAGCTTTCAGTGAGCGCATTTCTGTTCGAGTAGCTAACTCTAAGAGGTCGTCTTTTGTGGCGAATCTTTCTAAATCCTGTTTAGTGGCAAACTGCGTTAGGTCTGAATGGGTTGGTAAAGTATCAATGCGCTGGTTAATGCTAGCTATATCATCTTGAATATTAAGTACATCGCCTTTCGTGGCAAGGCTCTTTATTACTTGGTCAAAATATTCTTGTGAGAGTTCCATAGGTTTTTAGCTTACTGATTGAAGTGTAGCAAGCGGGCGTATTCTGTCAATAATATAAACCCTGTCATGTTTCGGGTGACAAATTTTCGTTGTCCAAGTATGGCAAGGAATCCACAGAGGAGGGGAGTGTATAGCACCCGCTATAGAGTCATATAATTGATGGACGTGTGGCACATCTGTTGCTCAAATATGAGGTACAGGGTCAGATAGGCTGAATCTGTTTTCTTTTGATGCAAAGGAGGTTGTTATGGGCATCTTTAGTGGTTCAGGCAAGAACACTTCTAAGTCTACGCCGGTTGCTGGTGAGGGCACTAAAACCAATACTAGCCATTACGATACCGGGCAAAAGGCGACGAACGACACGGGGCATACCGAGCACTCGTGGACACAAACCTATACCGCCGAAGGGAACGACGGTAAGCCAGGCGTGGTAAGTCATCGTGAAGGAACGACGGGCGCAAACGCGCCGCGCACCCGCGATTAATAATTGCTGCATGCAATTCGATACAAGAGTCCGGCTACATGCCGGACTCTTTGTGTTTATGTTCTTTACTGCGCTGAACAGCGTCTAGCACGCTTTTACGCTCATCTTCTATATCCTCGATGTCGATTGCCGGAATACCATTCCAGTAATCCCGTATCATGGTATTAACAATTAAGCAGTTATCGTAGAAAGGTTCGTTTGGCGATATATCGCGCAGAATGTCATTGGCTTGCTCTATGTGATAGTCGGCTTCATTTCGTTTTCCTGCTCTTAGCAGATTTATAATTGTCTGCACTTCATTTAGATATGATTCAATAGACATACTAGGGAAGTTAATAATGTAACTACTGGCGGGTATCTCGCTATTCTCTCCAACCAATTATTTCATAAGAGGCCATTACAATATTTTTCGCGCCGCAGAGGATGCAACGAATAATTGTTTCTCCAAATTCCTGTTCCGGTTGATTAAGTAGGGAAGCGGAGCAATGCACACATTTATACATAGAGGTATTGAATTAATGATTAAAACTTGGGAAGCTTCATAAAATGCTTGCGGGCTTTTGTCTCTCGGCTGCTAGAAACAAGCTGCGTATAAATCACGGTATTCTGAATATTGGAATGCCCTAACCAGTCCTGTACAAATCGAATGTCGTCTGAGGCATCGAGTAGGTGAGTGGCAATGCTGTGCTTGAGTACGTGGAAGTGTTGCTTATCAGACGGAATTTCTGCCAATGCTCCGTACTTACGCATTAGTACGTGGAGCATCTTTCTTCCAATCGGAATGCTGTTTCGACTCAGAAATAAAACAGGGGAGTCATCAGAACGGGAGCGGAGATAGCTCTTGAGAATCCGTGCCTCGTCTGCCTGCATTGGGTGTTCTGCCGTGTAGCTGTTTTTCAACCGATGCACCGTGATGCGGAGCCGCTTAGAGTCAATATCACTCTTTTGCAATAGCCCTATCTCACTAGCTCTCAGGGCATGTCTATAAGCAATAAGAAAAATAGCCTTGTCGCGTTTATCCTTAATTACGGAGAAGAGCCGCTTTGTTTCATCCGGGGTGAGGTACTTAATAGTTTCTGAGCGTCGAGAGCGCATGAAAAGGCTTTCCTGAATTAGACAAAATAACTCTTTTGTCTAATTGTAGCATGCCCAACGTATAAAATCTCTAGGGTTTCTGTGGATAACTAGCAGGTTATTTTCAACTGTAATGTCTAATTTGAGAAAACAACATGATTTTAAAAGAGCATCTTTTTAAGTAGGGTGGGGAATTAGTTATTTTAGCTTTGCCAAATGGAGCAGGTCCTCGGCAGCAACACGATAGCGATTGTTTTGTAGTAGCTTATCTGTGTCATCTTTTATAGCAATAAAGCGGCGAGCGTGAGCTGAACTATCGCCCAATGCCTTGACCTCAGAAATAAGTCTTTTAGTATCACGTTGTAAGTTCCAAGTTGAGTCATTCTGAAATTTGTTTAGAAGGTCTCGCAGCATTAAAAAATTGCCGCTACTATCTTTAATGTCAGCAGCCTTGCCATGTGCTTCGTACACTTCAATAATCATAGTTTCCATGAACCTACGCATCATGACAGCGCAGGCATCGTACCACCCCCGCTCATAACATCCATTTGCTTGCAATATAATACGTACTAGATATGTGCGGCCAGTATCCTGCACTACTGCAAGCGGTAGAACAGACTCTGTTTTAGGGATATGGTCAACGGTTTCCTGTCCATATTTAGCCTCGAAAGAGTCTCTTACTCCCTTAACCAAATAATAACCATTGCTATCCTTGATTGCTTCTTGGGATTTTGTCTTTGACTTCTTTGTAAGGTCGCCAAGAAACGGACTAATGTTAGTTGGAGGAGGTAAGTGAAGATTGTCATAGCAACCCTTAATTTCGGCTGCACTAACGCGCTGCTTTCCCTTTTGAGAATGCAGGAACCACGCAAAGAATTTAATTTTCTTTACGTGGTTCCATTGCTCAAAATCTTGTATTCCTTTAACTAAACTTTGAAGCTCTGTGGTCAAGTTATACGTCCTCCGTGCTGTTCTTAATTCCCATCCTATCTACTTCGTTTAGACCGGCAATGGTTATTTCCCACAAGCCCTTTTTTGAGCCGTTCTCAAAGTAGTGATGGTTCTTTTTCATATCCCTAAATGGTTGTCCTAAATTATCGGGACCCACCCACTTCAAAAGCTGGTAACACGTGAAGATGTGGCCGATTTTGATTTCGGCTATACTTTTGTACTTTTGGAACCATGCCCCAATGACCAAATATTGATTGTACTGAGTTGACTCGTTGGAAACACCCTTTTGCTTGGCGAAGTCTGCCAATGTTACCTCTGCATCATTAGGGTCAATATCTTTCATATATGCAGGGGGGCGTGGTGCGCGTCGCGGACGCTGCTGATTAGCTCCCACAGGAGTAGTAGATGCAGAAGCATTTTCAGCTCCATCCGTTGACACTTCTTCAGGCACAACTTCAAAAATCTGTTGGCCTGCTCCATTAGCATTGCCATTCCCGTCCCCTAATTGTTGAGGGGACACAGGTACGGCAATATAGGTCTTGGTTGGGGTTTGCGAGGGGTTCATACCGCTTAAAATCTGACCGGCTTGCCTCACAGCTTCCTGTATCGTTGCCTGGTCTCCCTTAAGATTAAGAAACACAAACTGAAACGTTCCGTCTTTGTCTTCTTTTGCCATTACGTCTAATGTTCCTTCCTCGCCGAGATAGGTCGGCGCACCAAAAATAAAGGCCGTCACGAGGGATTCCCGTGACGGCCTGTTTCGCTTATAAAGCCTAGATGCTTCCTAGAGTACAGGTACACACACGAGTGTATAAAATAGCCTCAAATTTCTGGCTACTCTAATTCGCTTAATTGCTCTGCTCCTGTCCATATACTTCATTGGCACTAAACCCTTCAAAGTGCTAAGTATAACTTAACAACAAGCTATTTTCACAACGTTTTTAAAGATACAGCAATTAGGTTGGTAAGTTCTCGCCAATCTACCGTTAACTCACTTAACAACTAATTAACACATTTATGACTTTTAAGCCGTTTATGAACAATGAGTTAACATTCGCGCCGCGCGGCTTAAAAGAAAGAATATTTATCAATATGGGCGCGGGAAATGAACGATGGAACGTCAAGTTTAGTAAACTCATCTAACACACAGAACTCTATAAACTCCTCCTTAGTCGCTTTCATTATTGCTTGCATCCTCTCCTTCGTACTACAGACAAAGGCAATACGCGCACTACTGCTATAGGGGACGTACCGCGCGATTTTTTTAATTAGCTCGGTAATACCCTCCGTGCCGGTGTCATACTCCCAATAGGTAGAGAGTATTGAGCCATCCTCACATAAAAAGCTAACTAACAAGTCAGGGGAGAGAGCGCCGATTGCTGAGGATAAATTCACTTCCGCAATCTCAAATCCCGATTGCCAGATTTTAATAAGCAAGTCGCGCACGGAAACATTATGCGCGGTCGGATTGCATTGGCTACCGACGTAGAAGACTTTCCCGTCGCCCCAATTTATAGATTTCAGTTTTTTGCCGTCGGTCAGTTTTTTCAAATCCCGGCTCGCCGCCGGACGTTTTGAAGTTTCGGACAAGTGCGAGTAGCACAGTTCAATAATCTGCGAAGTGGTTAAATAGTTTGCCTGTAAAATGAAATGCAAAATCTTCTCAGCGGTCGAGGCAAACTCTTTCGGAGTGGCGCGCATTGGAATTTTCTGGCGCGGGGAATCTTCTTGCTGCGCGCTGGTTTCTTCCGCCGATGCGGCTCGCGCCTCTGGCTCTGGGCTGTACTGCTCGCGGGTGTGAGAAATGACCTCGTGGGCGAAACTTCGGGTTATTGGCTTCGCGGTGGTAGCGTCGTGAATAAAAACGTATCTGCGGCAAGCGTAGAGGGGCGGCAGAGGGCTTCGTGTCGCTCTGCTGCAAGGTTGGCGACATTTTCCGGCGTATAGGAG
>MWWH01000225.1_pt1 | contig 15595 bp, 12 predicted proteins | sample 1047231 | NCBI WGS metagenome assembly MWWH01 (sample SAMN06349967, study PRJNA376086) | soil metagenome | isolation source: MG3-2 sample Antarctic (ecotone) soil | place: Antarctica | collected 2015-01-13 | reverse complement strand
TGCGTTACAGCGCGGAAGGCATCGAGGGCAACCTATCCGACATCGGACGCGCCGAAGCCAAGACAGAGCCTTACCCGACGCCCGATGTTTTCGGCTACGTTCAAAGTCATGTAGATATTTCCCGTTACACGACCTACGAAATCTTGAACAGGTCAGGCCGCGCAGAGGAGCTTTTAGTCAACCCACAGATGTTTCTCGACAATGTTGTTCTAGCAATCAAGCAGACGCTCAATGAGTTGCTTGTCGCCGGTATTCAATACGAGAAGATTAACGGGGCATCCTACGAGATGAAGCTATTCGAGGCTCAGGAGCTAGAAGCCTATTTATCGAATCTTTTTGAGGTCACACGCGAGGACAAGACGCTTTTCAATTACATCGAAACTGACAGCGACCCCGAACGGAATTTCGCCCGTGATGCCGAAGCAGACGATAACGTAAAGTTCTTCTTCAAACTTCCAAGAGGCTTCAAGATTCCAACCCCGTTAGGAAGCTATAACCCCGACTGGGCAGTCATCTTCGAGAACGACCAGCGTATCTACTTCGTCGTAGAGACAAAGGGAACGCTCAACAAGCAACTGCTGCGAGATATTGAACGGCTCAAAATTGAGTGCGGAGAAAAGCATTTCGCCGTGCTGGAAGTGCCCAACTTGCAATATAAGCTCGCCACGACAAACAGGGACTTATACTAAAAGACCTTTTCCATAAAGTTTGATTCTGACAACCGTCCGCGCTTTACTCTACCGGCAGTAAGCCATCTATCTATTTAGCTTGCTGTCTCCGTCCGACCACCGCGACGTGTAACCCACGCCAGCGCAGGAGCGGCACAGGCAAGGCCGCGAGAGCGTTTCGCTGGATTGGTATTTGTTAGCCCCGTAGAGAGGGCAACCCAAAAGCACGCGCGAGACTCTCTACATTTCTCGTGCGTGCTGGACGGCTGTATCGAAAATCCCGCTGTTGACTAGCTTCTATAGTCCCCTACTCTTCAGTCCTAACCTTCCCAACCAAATACAGGAAAAAGGAGTAGGAGCGTATGCAACTGCTAACACCCGAACTGCGTTCAGAGATACCAAAACTCTATTCGCAGGACGGCAATAAAGACCCGACCGTTTATGCCAAGTTTTTCTTTCCAGCAGGACGCTGGACATGGTTCATCACCGAAGGCGAGCCGGACGGTGACGACTTCAGATTTTTCGGTTTTGTCATCGGCGATTTCGAGGAGTGGGGTTACTTTTCCCTCTCTGAACTACAGAGCCTTAACGTCCACGGCTTGACCGTAGAACGCGATTTGTATTTCAAGAGAGGAACTATTGACGAGGTATTAGCTCAATTCAGAAAGGAGCGAGGAGAGTAGGCGGAAGCCTACTCTTTTTGTATTGAGCCGGGGTTGCTACCGACAGCTTTAGCGATACAAGACCATGAACCTACCAAAGTGCTTCTCGAAAACTCGAATCAGGTTTTCGTAATCCCCTGCTCTCATCTCGTCTAAGATAGCCTTCTCTTCTTCTTCCGAGAATCCCATTTGATAGCAAATCTTTTTAGCATATCCCAGCAAGGCAAAAGAGTTACCGTCCGGCCCGGTCAAATCAATCTCGATAAGGGGACTCTTTTGGAAAATACTTCTAATCATTTTGAGGAGTAGGTAGTAGTGACGCCTTCAGACTAATACATTGTTTCCTAGTGTGCAAAAAGTAGTGTTTTTGCACAGGTCTTGCTAGGCTACCTGCAAAGCCCTGATTACAGCCCCAATTCAATGCCAATTTAGGAGGGGTTTTTGCACACTATGGACGTAGCCCTGTATGCCCGCGTTTCGACCACCGACCAGCAGACGCTTCCCATGCAGTTGGAAGCGATGCGCGAGTACGCGAAAAAACGAGGCTGGACGGTAAAGCAGGAAATCGAGGAAATCGGCTCAGGAGCAAAGACGCGACCGAAGCGCGAGGAACTTCTGAAGCTAGCCCGCCGCCGAAAGGTTGATGCAATCATCGTGTGGCGGCTCGACCGCTGGGGACGCTCGCTTGCCGACCTCATAGTCTCGCTCCGGGAGCTGACCGACATCGGCGTCGGCTTCGTTTCCCTGACCGAGACGCTCGACCTAACCACCCCGTCAGGCAGGGCGATGGCCGGGATGATTGCCGTCTTCGCCGAGTTTGAGCGCGACATCCTGCGTGAGCGCGTGAAAGCCGGAATCGCGCACGCACGGGAGCAAGGGAAACCACATGGCAGACCCGCGACCGCATCGCTCAAGAACGCGGAAATCAGGAAGCTCAACAAGAAGGGCTTGAACAATTCCGAGATAGCAAAGAAGCTGAAGATTAGCAGGAGGTCGGTAATAAGAGGATTGGAAATGAAATAGCTGTCCAACTACTCGGCTAGTCAGCTACGCACATAGCGGTATATTTGAGGAGTAATGTATCCCCTCCCTGTCGGCTATAAGACCCACGCCAAAGGCGAGCGCGAGGACGGCTACCTGATTCCCGAAGCCCGCACCCGGCACGCTGCCCTTTTCGGTAAGAGCGGCGTAGGCAAGACGACGCTCTTGCGGAACATGGTGCTTTGGGACATCTGGAACGGCTCAGGAGTCACCGTCATTGACCCGCACGGTCAACTTATAGACGACATCCTAGAGAATATCCCACGCGCCCGGACGAACGACGTTATCTATTTCAAGCCCGCCGACCTTCTTCGCGTCGCAAGCCTCAACATCCTCGAAAAAGTGCCGAGGGCATACCAGCCCTTAGTGGTTTCCTCTATCGTCAGCACGTTCAAAGCTCTGTTCCCGAACGGCTGGGGACAGCAGAGCGAATACCTGCTTACCAACTTCTGCTTTGCATTGATAGCCCAGGACGAGCCGACCACCTTGCTCGACATCCTGCGCCTCATCACCGATGCGGACTACAGGGGAATGATTTTCAGCAACGTGCAGGACGGCGTATTGCAGAGCTTCTATCGCACCTACGAGCACAATTGGGACGACGACCAGCGAGCGAAGGCGTCAGCGCCGCTACTTAATAAGGTTTCGGCCTTTGCAACCAATCCCCTTCTCCGCGCCGTCATCGGACAGCCCCGCAGCAGCTTCAATCTCCGCGACGTGATGGATGATGAAAAGATATTGCTTTGTGACTTGAGCAAAGGCGCACTTGGCGAAGATATTGCTTCCCTTCTCGGCTCACTGATAACGACGAAACTGTATCTTGCTTCCCTGTCGCGCCAGGACATCCCCGAAGCCCACCGCATCCCTCACTACTTCTACATAGACGAGGTACACAACTTCACGCATGGCATTGACCTTTCCGCCATCCTCGCGGAAGCCCGCAAGTACCGGCTCTCGCTCACCGTGGCGACGCAGACCCTCGCGCAGCTCCGCCGACATAACGACGAAATCGTAGCCTCTATTTTCGGCAACTGCGGGACGCTCGCCAGCTTCCGGGTAAGCGGAGACGACGCGGTTATCCTATCTAAAGAATTCGCCTCAGACGTTATAGCCGTCCAGCTTGAGAACCTGCCTGACTACGAGCTGTATCTGCGAACGCTCATCTACTCAAAAGGCAGCAACGCGCTCATGGCGTCTCAGGCCGAGCGGCACACCGCCTACCCGCCCTTCTCTAACACTACCGACGCGCAGGAGAGGCAGCGCATTATCCGGGCATCATTCGAGCGATACACCCAGCCACGCGCGAACGTGGACGCATGGCTTTCCAAGCAGTTCGCGCCAGCGGAGCGGAAAGAAGCAGCCCCTAAGAAAAGAGCCGCCGCAAAAAGAAGGAGGTAAGGCTTAGCGTGTGCGCCGAAGGTTGCCCCGCGCACGCGAGCCTTTACTTTGCCGTTTGAGCCGTGATAGAACACGGCTTCGATAGTGCTACGCATACACGCGACAGTCCGGCTACGCAGCTACGCAAACATGAGGAGGGAATCTAGTAGTGATAGTAACCGTCGCTTCGTTCAAAGGCGGGGTAGGCAAGACGACGACCGCCGTTCATATCGCTACCTACTTGGGAAGGCTGTCCCCTACCCTGCTCGTTGACGGCGACCCGAACCGTTCCGCGACCGGCTGGACGAAGCGCGGAGAGCTGCCTATCCCCGTGATAGACGAGAACCTGCTCGACCGGCACATCCGGGACTACGCGCACATCGTCATAGACACCGAAGCCCGCCCCAGCAAGGACGACCTAGCGACGCTCGCCAGGGCGTGCGACCTGCTCGTAATCCCGACGACGCCCGACACGCTTGCGCTCGACGCTCTAGGGCAGACCATAGAAACCTTGCGAGCCATAGGCGCGAGCAATTACGTCGTCCTGCTTACCATCGTCCCGCCGAAGCCGAACCGCGACGGCGAGGAGGCAAGGGAACTGCTCAACAAGCTGAAGATACCGACGTTCAAGACCGGCATAGCGCGGCTCATCGCCTATCAGAAATCAGCCCGTGAGGGCGTGCCGGTCTATGCCGTGAGCGACCGCCGCGCCGGAATCGCCTGGAACGACTACATAGAACTCGGAAAGGAGATTGTGAAACGTGGCAAGGAAAAATAGGTTCGACAGCATCCTGAGCCTGAAAACAGGAACCGCCCCGGCAGAGTCCCCTACCGAAGCCAGCCAGAAGAAGGGCAAACGGAGCGACCCGGACTACACGCAGATTAGCGCGTACATTCGGAAGGATACGCACCGCGCCGTGATGCAGGCGATTGTCACCAAGCGCGACCTCAGCGACCTCATAGAAGAACTCTTTGCCGAGTGGTTGAAAAAGCAGAAGTGACCAGCCAGCTACGCAGCTATCCGCATAGCCGCGTAACAAAAAGCCGCCCAAACGGGCGGTCTTTTCATAACGTCTGATAACGAATCAAGACAGTCTTGCGAGTTCTCGAATCTTGCCCAGGACTCGCAAGCACCATCTCTTTTCATCAGCAAACATGAAGTCGTCAGGTAGGCTCTTTCGCCAATCCTCGACCCATGCGGCGAGCGGAGCGTACACGCCGTAGCCGTCGCCAGCCACCCCGACCGCCTCGACCCGCGACGGCAGAGGCGCAGACCCGGACGCGGCGGCAGGCTCCCCTATCGGCTGCTCGACTGGCGGAGGAGACGACCCGGCCACCGAGAACCACCCGGCGAGCTTCAGCCCGGCTTCCCGGAGCGTACAACGCTCCATCGCCGCGACCAGTTCGATTACATCGCCGCCCTTTTTCCCCTTGCGACCCTTCGCGCAGGGAGCCGAGTGGCATATCCAAACCCCCTTCTCGCCGTTCACGGAAAACGACTCCTTATCATCCCCCGCCGGATGCGACGGGAGCGGACACTTGCCCCTCTCGTGCGAGGCGTTAACCCGGCGCAGTTCCACCCCGTAACGGGCAGCGACCGCCCCGACCGCAGCGACCGATTTCAGAGCCTTGAAGTTCACATAATCCCCCATTCCTTTCACCTCGCTTTTTTGGTTTTTCAGGAGCTTCTGAAGGCACGATAGCAACCCGGCGAGGTCTTGCAAGGAAAACGGATTTTCCGTTTGGTTGTGAGCTGGTGAGGCTCGATATTGGCGCGTATGAAACAACTTTTTACTTCACGCGCACATCATCCGCCCGTGCGTGCGCGGTAAGTTCTTGGTGCGCTGGCAGTAAGTTGCCTGGTGCGTGCGCGGTAAAATTTACCGCCCGCGCACCATCTAAACTTGGTGCGTGCGTGGTAAGAACTTGGTGCGTTGGCGGTAAATTTTTGGTGCGTGCGCGGTAAGAATTTGGTGCGTGCGTGGTAAGAACTTGGTGCGTTGGCGGTAAGGCAGCTTTCAGAAAACCTATATGATTCGATAGCTTTCCGGCGTATCTAAAAGCTCTAAGGTCTTCTAAGTTCTTATAACTCTTTTCTAATTACTTCTAACACACACTGGAATTTATCGGACGCGAAACCCTAGAGGGATTCTCCGTGTGTGTGATAGATTCGTTTTTTATTTTCTTGGAGGCAGGGAAAAAACAACATATCATCTGACCACCTAGCACGCTTGTATGGAACCACAGGGAACAGCCCCCGCTATCGAGGAAACCGCCATCGAGCCGTCGGCGCGAAAAATCCGCGCCGAGTTGAACCTTGAGCAATGGTCAATCTGGCTCCCGTCGAACTCGAACCGCGAGGCAAAGCCGAGAGTCCTCAGACGAGAGATTGTCACCCCCACCGGCGACAAGGTAATCGCCGAGGTCGAGATAGCCACGTCCCGAAGGGGAACGCTCACCACCGAAGACCAGAAAACCTATTACGCGCTCGTCGAGCATCACCAAAAAAACAGGCGTCCAGACAATATCGCTTATTTCTCGCTTCGCGGCCTCTCGAAGTCACTAGCCAAAAAGTGGGGGAGCCGGACTATCGAAACGCTCACCGACTCGCTCACCCGCCTGAGAGCCAACACGATTGTCTGGCGCAACTCGTATCTCGATTCGGAAACAGGGAAGGCGCACGAAACCCTCGACTTTTTCAACATCATCACCGACCTGAAAATCATCACCACCAAGCAAGGCGGGCATACGACGCGGGCAGAGGGCTATTTCAAGCTGAACGATTCCATCATCGCCAATCTCGAAAGGAACCACACCAAGCCCGTCCTGCTCGACGTGGTTCTCGGCTTCAAGAGCGAAGTGGCGCAGATTCTTTACACCCAGCTCGACCGCATACTCTCGCGGGACATCACCACCTACGAGAAGCGCACCAAAGAGCTGTTCGAGGACATCGGGCTTGAAGGGAAAAAATACGCATACCCGGCAGGGCGTAAACAGCTCTTGGAACCAGCCATAGCCGAACTCGAAAACGCGCCACTCAGCAACGGCGCGACTATCGCCAGCGTCACGCTCCAAAAGACCGCAGACGGCAAAGACTACAAGCTCGTCGCCAAGAGGGGACGCGCCAGGGCAAAAAACGCCACCGCCGCGCCACGTTCTAGCGAGAGTCAGGAAAACCCCCACTCAAAAGAAGAACGCCCGTCTGAGAGCCGTACAGAGGCAGAAAGCGAGGGCGGAGAAGCCGAGCAGAAGGGGAGCGAGCTGATAGCGTATTTCCAACAGGTATTCTTCGGCGCGGCCAGACCGACCACGAAACCGGCGCAGAAGCACCGCAACCTTGCCGACTCGATAATCGCCAGCCACGGCGAGGCCGTCTCGCGCTACATCGTGGACTTCGCCAAAGCCGAGGCCGAGAAATCGAAGTACCCGATAGCCACCTTCGGCGCAATCGCCAACTACGTTGACCGCGCCGTAGCGAGCTACACCCTCGACCAAGCGAAGCTGAAACGGCGCGAGGAGTGGGAGCGTGCCGAGACCAAGAAGCGGGCAGGGGAGCAGGCTTCACGCTCGCGCGTAGAACGCGCCTACCAGCTCTACAACGACTTGCCGGAAGCGGAGCGAATCGAGCTGACCAACCACTACCAGGCGATTCTGGCGACCAGCGACGAGTGGAAAGACACGAAGTTTGCCGACCCTCTACAGCGCAAGCTGTTCGAGTCGTCGGTAAAAGCGGCAATCCGCGAACACCTGCTTTCGCGGCACGAGGCGGAACAGTAGCCCACCACCGGCGCGCAGCCGCCCTTGCTACGCGCCTTGCTACCGTTGCAATACCTGATGCAATATCGGTATCGCGGTAATCCAAGAAATAACAACGCCATAACGACGCTCCGCCGTTGCCTGCTTACCGCAGGCTACCCTACTGTCTCATTTCACTTTTTCAGTGAAATGACTCCGCTACCGCTTCGGGACGACCCGCATCCGCGCGTCGCCCGACACTAGGGTAGCCTGCGCTTCGCTTGGCGGTCTGACCAACCGCCAACTCCACTGACCGTTCCGGGCAACGGCGGAGGTACGGGCGCACGACGCGCTTGAATGTTCTTGCAGCCGACCTCGAAAGCTCGTTGAGGTAGAAGGATGAGATATAACCCGCTGACCGTGATGCTCCAGGACTCTCTCGTGAGGTTCTGCGCCATCCCCCTCGGCCTCATCGTCGCGGCAGGCGTCGGCGTCCTCTTCATCAGGCCGTCGTTCATGGGGTGGGTCTTCACGACCAGCGCGGCCATAATTGCCGCAATCGGCGGGGCGATATGGTTCGTGTACAAGACGAAAGCCTACCCAGCAGCGCACATCTACGTCAAGCACGTTGCAAGCGACGAGTGGGCATACTACCCGCCTTACCATCATCCCGTCATACCGTTCCGCGACCTCGGCTACTCGGTCATCCCCTTCGAGTACGAATGGAAGGAGGAGGCGCAGGAGATTCAGCTCTACGACGAGGGGAGGGCGACCGTCTCGTTGTCTTGGCGACCTGACACCGAAGACCTCCGCTCGTGGATTGAAAGCAACCGCGAGGAGCGGATAGAGCAGCTTCGACGAGCGGCAGCGAGGGACGCGAAGCATTCCTTCGGGCTGCTCGTGAAGGGACTGAAGCGGGACGACCGGGAGAGCATAGTCGGGAAACCTCTGCCGCTCGTCGAGGAACATCTTGGGACGGGGCGGGGGATAGAGTTGAAAGACTACGCGCTCGTCATCACGCAGTTCCCCGAACCCCAGCCAGCACCCCCGCCGCAAGAACCCTGGGAAGGCTACGACGAGCTTCACATAGGCGACCGCGACGGAAAGGCCGTATTTCTCGACGACGACGACCAGGTGGCGCACATCCAGATAATCGGCGCGTCGCGTTTCGGCAAGAGCAAGCTCGTGGAATATGCCATGCGGCAGCTCATCGGCTGCGAGGGCGTGATAGCCATAGACCCGAACCAGCAGCTCTACGACGACTTCCTGACGTGGTGCGTCCACCGTGACGAGGCGGAGGGCGATGTTAGGTTCCTCGACCCGTCCGACGAGAACAGCCAGATAGGGTTCAACCCGTTCCTGCTCGACGGCGAGCGCACCCCGGCACGCATCTCCGCCAGAGCCGCCCGTCTCCTCAAGACGAGCCTCAAATCAATGGGGTTCAAGGGAGACGGCGCGGTACTCGCGGAGAGAATTATGAGCGTCCTGTTCTACGTCGTCATAGAGCAGAAGCTACCCATCACCGACCTCAACGCCTTCATGGTTCCGCGCCTGTTCGACCGCAGGGACGAGATAATGGCGAACTGCCAGTCACAGGAGATGCGCGACGAGTGGGAGATGCTCACGTCGGGAAAGAAGGCCGACGCCTACGTTTCCATGATGCAGTCGAGCGCGACCCGCCTGGTCAAGCTGTTCCTCGAACCCGGCGTGAAGCGCATCCTGACGAATCCCCTACAGCTCAACTTGTCCGAGATAGTCAGGAACGGCTACACGCTCATCGTCAACCTCAAGGACACGCCCGACATCCTCTCGCTCTCCGCGCGGGACATCATCGGCACGTTCCTCGTGGACGAGATATGGAGCATCATGAAGGGGCGCACTAAGGCGCAGGCCGAGAACCTTCCGCACCTCAATTTCGTGATAGACGAGTTCCACAACTTCGCCACGCCGGAGTTCGCCATCATGCTCATGGAGGGAGCCAAGTACGGCCTGCACCTCTGGCTCATCAACCACGCTCTCGACCGCCTAGACGGGGACGTGCGAAGCGCGCTCAACGCCTGTCACACGAGGATAGCGTTCGGCAGGACTTCCCAGAAGGACGCGGCGGCAATCATGGAGGGGAGTCGTCCGGCGAAAGGGAACGAACTGCGGGACGAAATAAGCCGGATACCCAGACTCGACAAGCGCATGTTCATGCTCAGCAGGGCGGGGAAGCGCAACATGATTTGCAATACGCCGTGGGTGCAGGAGTTCCCGGTCAAGGCCGAGGCGAAGCGGGCGTACCTCGAATATCTCACCCAGCACCGCGAGGAGGAGCCGACCGAGACGCCGGAAGCGGTAGCCGAATCCCAAACCGTCGTACAGAATGAACCTCAAGAGCCAGCGAAACCGTCACCACCCAAAGCCAGCGCACCGCCCAAGCAGCCCGGAGAGGTAGAGACGGACGACTTTTATCATTGAGACAATGGCGACCAAACTACAAGACAGCGACCGCGACCTTTTGCGCTACTGCCACGAGCTGCGATTCGCCACGATTGACCACCTTGTAGCTTTGACAGGACGGCTCAGGCAGGCTCTCAACGTGCGTATCTTGCAGCTTGCAGCCGAGAAGTACCTTTACCGCATCACGTTCCCGAACCCGAATCAGAAGCATATCTACACCATCGGCACGACAGGATTTCAGTATCTCGCGCACCAGGGCATCATCCCGATTGAGGACGTGCCGGAACGGTTCCGCGCCAACGAGCTGAAGCCGCTCTTTCTCAATCACACCCTTTTCGTGTCGGACATCCACGCGACCCTTTTGCTTGCGAGCCGCGCCAGTCACCTTCAGCTTGCAGACTGGCAAGAAGGAAAGGGGATTTACGACGACGTGACCTTTTACGAGGACGGGAGGAAGGTTCGCTTGCCGGTCTGCCCGGACGGATTCTTTACGCTCAGGAACACCCGCCGCCCCGAACCGTTGAACCGCCTTTCGTTCGCTCTTGAGGCAGACCGCAGCACGACGACGCGCCGGACGTTCGATGATAAGCTACGCGCCTACTGCAACTACCTAGAGCAGAAGAAACAGGAGAGGCAATTCAACGTCCGATGGTTCCGCGTCGTGACCATCACGCTCACCCAGGCTCGCGCCGACAGCCTGCGAACGCTCGCCCGCGAATCCGTACCCGACAGGCTGCAAAAGTTCTTCCTGTTCACCTCGCGCGAGTATTTCTCGCTGGACGAGCCGGAGTACATCTATTACGAGATTTACCGCTCCGCAAAGGACGAAAAGGCCGTTTCCTTAGTGCCAGCCTAAAATAGCTTTTCGGCGGGGATTAGGCTTGATTTTCTTACAAGTCCCTTGAGGAAAGCCAGAGATGGTTATATCCTTAAATTTCTATTCCAGCCCTCTCTAGTTCCATGAATCTACTATGAGCATAGAAATTGACGGCAAGAGCCTAGATGTTAAGGCGGAAAAGCTAGACCAGCTCAAAGACCTTTTCCCTGAATTTTTCAGCGAGGGCAAAATTGACCTTACCCGCATCAAGCATATTTTGGGCGATGAAGAAATAACTACGCCCGACCACTACGAACTTAGCTGGGCAGGAAAGGCCGAAGCCCGCAGAGAGATTCAGAGACAAAGCACCGCAACGCTGGTTCCAGACCGCGAGGGAAGTGCTAATTTTGATACTTCCGAGAACATCTTTATCGAGGGTGAGAACCTAGAAGTTTTACGGATGCTCCAAAAGTCTTATTTCGGCAAGGTCAAAGTGATTTACATAGACCCACCGTATAACACTGGAAATGACAGCTTCATCTATCCAGACGACTTCGGCGAGCGTAAAGAAGAGTACGAGAAGCGCACAGGGCAGAAGAATGGCGGAGGCTTCCTCAATAAGCTAGACCTCTTCAAGAAGAACACAAAAGAGAACGGTCAGTATCATTCCGTTTGGCTTTCGATGATGTATCCGCGCCTCTACCTCGCCCGTAATCTACTCCGCGAGGACGGGGTTATTTTCATATCAATAGATGATAACGAACAAGCGAATTTGAAGATGGTTGCAGATGAAGTTTTCGGAGCAGAGAACTTTATCGCCACATTCCCCTGGCGCAAGAGGACAGCAAAAAGCGATGTTCCCTTTGGCGTGTCACAAGATTATGAGTGGATTCTTTGCTACACGAAAAGCAATTTTCTAGCGGGGAAAGAAGTCACAAGGAAATACTACTTTACCGAAGACGTAGGAAAGCGTTGGAGGCTCGCCGATATAACAAAGCAAGCAACAAAGGAAGAAAGACCGAAATCTTTCTTTGCGCTCAAAAATCCCAGGGACGGAAAAAAATACCCCGCAAACCCAAACCGGGTTTGGTCGATTACGGAGGATACCTTTGACGATTATTATTCCAGGTCAAAAATAGTCTTCCCCGGCGATTACGATTTCCTGAATATCACCATCCCAGCGTTCAGAGTCTTTGAAGAAGAAGACATCGCAAAGAGCCTAAAAAAGTTCGGCTCGGAAGATACTAAATCCTCAATCTCAACGATGCTGCCGAAAGACATAGGCAGGACTGAGAACGGAAACAAGGAGATTATCGAACTGTTCGAGCAAAAGATTTTCTCGTTTCCCAAACCGAGTTCGCTAATAAAGTATCTAGTAAAGATAGCCAGCGAAAAGGACTCCTTGATTTTAGATTTCTTCGCGGGAAGCGGCTCAACCGCTCAAGCAGTCTTAGAACTGAACAACGAGGACGAGGGAAACCGCAGATTCGTTTGCGTTCAGATGCCAGAACCTACTGAGGAAAACGGCGAAGCCTACAACGCGGGCTACAAGACCATCGCGGACATATGCAAAGCCAGAATCCACAAGGTCATCGAGCGGATTACAAAGGAGAATAAAGCCAAGCTGGAATTTGAAAAGAACGAGCTGGATTTGGGATTCAAGTCTTACAAACTCTCTTACAGCAATTTCAAGCAATGGCAACCTGACATCGCTAATAAGGAAGAACTGCTAAAGCAGCTTGAGATATTCAAAGAGCCATTAGCCAGGCAGTCCGAAGACTCTTACGAGCTTGTGGTAGAGCTTCTGTTGAAATCAGGCTTTCCACTTTCGGCGAAAGTGGAAAGAAGAGAGACCCCCGACGAAGTGCCGTACTACGTTGTCGAGAACGGGCGCGTCGTCTATGCGCTCAACAGCTTGAGCGACGCCCTGCTTAAAGAAGTCGAGTCTCTGAAGCCGAAGGCTTTTCTCACGCTGGGGAACCTGTTTACCGGAGAGAAGGCAGACGAACAAATGACAAACTGGAAACTACAGCTAAAGGAATCAAATATAGAATTCAGGACTATCTAATATGCCCATAACGAGCGCGGATGTGATTCAGTTTCCCTTAGAGGATTCGGAAATTCACGACTTAGTGGTTCAGGCCAACGAGATTGCCTTGCACATAGTTGACCGGAGCGATTTACACGAAAGAGACCATCTGGAAAGAGTCATCAATGTTCTGCTAGGGGATATAGCGGAAGTCATGGTTATCAAGTGGCTTCAATCTAATGACAAGTCGGCAAAATCTAGCGTAGATAAAAAGTCAGGCGAACCCGACGCGGGACACGACTTAATCGTCGTCAGCAAAAAGACAGGACGAGAGGTCGAGTGTTCTGTCAAGTCTTCGCTTTCCGTCTATAAGAACCTAGAGCAAATCCCTGATGAGTTCAGATTGGCTACAAAAAGGTCGGAGTTAAAATCAATCAACATTCAGGTTTATTTCTGGCTCGAACCTAGAGGGAATCCGCGCGTGACTGTCCCATCAACTAACAAAGCCGCCATCATCGGATGGTTCACTAAGGAAGACGTTGAGAGCGATGGCTTCACCCGATATGCGACAGAGGCTAGGGAGACCCCCAACATCCGGCTCAGAGAAGCCCGTCCTATGCGAAGCCTGTTAGATTATCTCCAATAGCATGAAACTACAGTTTGACAGCTCACAAGGCTACCAGCTTGAAGCGGTTCGAGCGGTGGTCGAAGTATTCGAGGGACAGCCCTTGAGCAAAGGCGAGTTTGAGGTATCTCTAGCTACCAGCACCACCGGCCTAGCGTTTACGGACACGGGGATAGCCAACCAGCTCGCCATTTCCGAAGCCCAAATACTCGATAACATCAAACAAATACAGGAGCGGTTCAATGAACAGAACCGATATACCGACAACGACGGCAAAGAAAAATACCTCTCTTATATCAAGCCGACTGACGAGCTAAAGCCAGTTATCACCGAGAACGGCAACGAGCTGACACGCCTTAACCTTACGGTCGAGATGGAGACCGGGACGGGCAAGACCTATACCTATCTCCGCACCATCTACGAACTCAATAAAACTTACGGCTTCAAGAAGTTCGTCATCGTCGTTCCGAGCGTTGCCATTCGTGAGGGAACGATAAAAAACCTCGCCATCACCCACGAGCATTTTCAGGATTTGTACGGCAAGCCGCCCATCAACTTCATACTCTATGACAGGGGACGGCTGGGAATGCTCCGCAACTTCGCCGCATCCAACGCGATTCAGATTCTCGTTATCAACATTGATAGTTTTGCTAAAGACAGCAACGTCATTAACACCGTCAGGGAGTCAGGTATCAAGCCGATTGAATACGTTCAGGCTACCAACCCGATTGTCATAGTGGACGAGCCGCAGAACATGGAAACTGACGTTAGAAAAAACGCCATCCACAACTTAAACCCACTCTGCACGCTCCGCTATTCAGCGACTAACAAGAACTTCTACAACCTGATTTACAACCTCAACCCGGTACAAGCCTACGACTTGGGCTTAGTCAAACAAATCGAGGTCGACGGCATCACTTCCGATAATAATTACAACGCAGCATTCATTGACCTAAAGGCAATCCAACGAGGCAAACGCACGATGAAGGCCAAGCTGGGGCTTTACGTTGACGATGGACGCGGAGTAAAGCAGAAGGATTTCAACGTAGATTTAGGGCAGGATTTATACGCACTTTCCGGCGGACGCGACATCTACAGAGACGGTTTCATCCTCAACAACATCAACGCCGAGGAGGGCTTCGTTGAGTTCTCAGGCGGACTCGTCCTAACGCTTGGTCAGGCGCAAGGCGGACTCAATGACGAGATAATGAAGTTTCAGATTGAGCGCACGGTGAAATGGCATTTTGAGAAAGTCAGGAAGCATAAGAAGAAAGACATCAAGATACTCTCGCTTATCTTTATTGATAAGGTTTCAAATTACCGTGAGTACGACGAGACCGGCAACGCGACGAAAGGGAAGTTCGCCCTTTGGTTCGAGGAGATTTTCAATACTTACGCGAACAAGACTCTTTACAAAGACCTAATCCCCTTCACCGCCCAGGAAGTTCACGATGGCTATTTCTCACAAGATAAGAAAGGCAAGCTAAAAGACACCAAAGGGAACACAGAGGATGACAGGGACACCTACAGCCTGATTATGAAGAACAAGGAGCAACTGCTAGGAACAGACGAGCCGTTGCAGTTCATCTTTTCGCATAGTGCCTTGCGCGAGGGTTGGGACAATCCGAACGTCTTCCAGATTTGTACCTTGAACGAAACCACATCAGAGATGAAGAAGCGTCAGGAAATCGGGCGCGGGTTAAGGCTTCCCGTAGGTAGTGACGGCAAGCGAATCCAGGACAAAAATACCAACGTCCTGACGGTCATCGCTAATGAAACATACGAAGACTTCTCCCGCGCCTTGCAAAGTGAAATAGAGGACGAGACGAGCGTTAAGTTTGAAGGCAGGATTAAGAACACGCGCGAGCGAAAGCAAATCAAGCTGACCAAAGAACTGACCCCGGAGAATTGCCCCTTGTTCTTTGAAATCTGGGACAAGATAAAGCAGCGCACCCGCTACAAGGTGGAGTTTTCGACTTCCGAGGTAATCGAGCGCACCGCTAAGAGGTTGAAGGATTTTAACCAATTCCCGAAGACCCGTAAGCCGCAGCTTGAAGCCAAAACCGCACGGTTGCGTTACAGCGCGGAAGGCATCGAGGGCAACCTATCCGACATCGGACGCGCCGAAGCCAAGACAGAGCCTTACCCGACGCCCGATGTTTTCGGCTACGTTCAAAGTCATGTAGATATTTCCCGTTA
>MWWH01000224.1_pt1 | contig 15596 bp, 18 predicted proteins | sample 1047231 | NCBI WGS metagenome assembly MWWH01 (sample SAMN06349967, study PRJNA376086) | soil metagenome | isolation source: MG3-2 sample Antarctic (ecotone) soil | place: Antarctica | collected 2015-01-13 | reverse complement strand
ACCTCTAGTGAGGGCCGGGGCCAGGTTCGTGAACGGAGAGTTGGTCGCAAGAAGCGAGGAGCAGAAGGACGCCGCGTGATCGGAGCCCGATACACAACATTTGACAATACCTCAGGAACCCACCCCCTAGCCCTTTAACCATAAGCTTTCTAAAGGACCCACTTATCATTTCTTAATGCCCGTTTAACGAGGGTTTCATCGGGCACAATACTGGGTTACAGTGTCGCCTGAATGGTGCTGTGCAGGCCGTGCGGGAAACCGCCAAAAAGCAATAAAGGAGGAAACACCCGTGAAGAGAGTACTTTACTTAGCCGTAGCCGCCCTGGTGGCTATGCTGATCCTGGTGCCGACCGCCATGGCCCAGACAGAAGTGACGATGGAGAAAGAAGTACAGATGGAGGGGACCCAGCCGCTCCCCGCGAGCGGTGGTCCAGTGATTGGCACCGCATCGGTAGTGTTGCCCGCCGCCGCCCTGCTACTGGGCACAGGCATCGTGGGTTTCGCTATCCTGCGGCGTAGGTAAGCTTGGGGGTAGAATAGACTAGGGTTTTCCTTCCGGGGGTGTTTTCACGGCCTGCACCCGTTACAACCCCCGGCAAAATCTAGGAACTCTGGCGGTAGGTCTTTCTGATGTTCCCACCGCCGGGGTTCTTTTTCTTTGAGCAGCAGATCACTCTTCGAAATGCATACCCCAGCAACTTAGTGGTCCCATTCGGAATTTCCTTGATGCTTTGCGCGGTCATGCGGTGGCCACGGATGAGGACGTGAGCGGCCCGTGCTCGGCGAGGCGAGAGAGGAGCCGGTCGAGATCGTGACGGGTGAACTTCCAGGCAAACGGCTCGGCGGCTTGCTCGTAGCGTTCCTGAAAGGCGACGAGGCGTTCGGCCAACTCATCGAGATCAGCGAAGTCGTTGGGAGTGAGTGCCTTGCGCTGAACCACCGAGAAGTAGATCTCGATCTGGTTGAGCCAGGAGGCATGCACCGGAAGGTGGATAAGCCGCAAATTGGGCCACGCTCCCTCCAGGCGCCTCATCGAGGCTTCCCCGCGGTGGGAGGAGCCGTTGTCCACTATCCAGAACACGCGATCGGCGGAAGCGTAGGGTTCCTCCTTCATCACCTGCTCTACCAACCGACCGAAGGGCTCGATGCCGTTCTTCGGCTCGCAACGACCGAAAAGCTTCGCCCGGCGTACATCCCAGGCGGCCAGGTAGGCCAAAGCCCCCTTGCGTTCATACTCGTGCTCTACGCGCATCGGCCTCCGTTCATCGGCAGGCAGGGTGGGATGGCGACGACTACGGGCCTGGATGGAGGTCTTCTCGTCGGCAGAGATCACGTACTCTCCCTCTCCGAGAGGCTCATCCTCCCACCGGCCCTCATAGAGGTCCAACACCCGCCCGGCTTTCTCGGCGAAATCCGGGTCCCGAGGGAAGATCCACGAGCGGTGGTAAAAGGGGCGCAAGGCGTCCTCGGAGAGCCATCGCCAGACGGTAGCTCCAGAGATGTCGGCCACGAGACCCCGAGCCATCGCCTCCCGCGCCACCTCCCCGGCACTCCAGCGGCTCAAGGGAACTCCGCTGGTCGCCGGCAACTCACAAGCGAGGGCCTTCACCTCCATCCTCGCTTCGGGGGGGAAAGACCGGCAGTCTGCCGGAGCGGGGCCGATCTTCCAGTCCACCCAACCCCTCCTCGTAAAACCGCTTGCGCCACTTGGAGACCGTCTGGGGGCTGGTGTCCAGCCGGACGGCGATCTCCTTGTTGTGGAGGTTCCCTCGGCGGCCAGCAGCACGATCCTGGCGCGCACCACCTCCCAGTAGGGAGCAGTGTGGGCGCGTGCTCGTTCGTCGAAGATGGCGCGCTGCTCTTTGGTGAGCTCGATACGGTAAGGGCTTTGGGTGGGCATCCCTTCTCCTTCCTGGAGAGCGCGATGTTCACGAAAATACTATTGCGGAGAAGAAAATGCATCAAGGAAGTTCAGTCAGGGACCACTTAGTTTCCGAAAATCTTCCTGGCAATTTCCGAGAAACCCGAAACCATGCAACTGATTTTGACTCTTAGCCGTAGCCTGCGGTGTAGAAATCACCCTCTGTGTACACGCGGGTATCCCCCCTTATCCCTTAACCGGGTGCTCCGCGCCCGTCCTGGAGCTTTAGAGCGCCGTCAAGCGCGTTACAAGCGGGGAATCGGTGAAAGAATGGGTGAACACAAGGGCGGTGAACGTTGGGTAGTCGAAAGTATCATTTGCTGTAGTCTCGAGGCCGAACGAAACGTTAGCATTTGTTAGCATCCTCTCAAGGACGGGTGTTGACAAATGTTGGCCCGAAACCCCCTCGTTTCGTCAGAAAACATCATCTAGAAAACCTGAGAAAACCTGAGATCGACGTCCCGAATGATGCAGAATTCGGCATCACCGCTAGAGGGCCAAGAACCTTACAAAACCTGACACCTAAGCAGCTTGCTAGAAAGCGACTAAGAGCGTTCCTAATACACAAGAGGTATGTGTTCTCTTGACCAATCTTGACCTACAAGAAGCCTACGCCCGTCGTTACCATCGCAGGGGATGTTGCATCTCCTTGATGTTGCACCAATCTGGGGTTACCCAATGCGATTTTCTGAACACCAAGGGCCTGAACATGCCGCGTCAAAGTGGAGAGTTCAGCGAAAACAAGAGCGGTGGAAATCGGGGGCTATTGGTTGACACAGGAGCGGTTGATACTGGAACGTCATAGGGTTTTTAACGTTGGCCGTGAACACTTGGGAGATCCATTAGGGTGCCGATACCACCTACCTGTTAAACCATGTTAAACTGCTCGCTCGGTGCGTTGTGCATCCTCAAAGGTGCAGAGCCTAGCAGGTAGGGGTATTGAATCGGCAATTCTCACCGGAGCCGGTCCCCGATATTCCCCTCTTGTGCATAGCTCTGTGCATAGCCTATCGGACCGGGGCGTGGCGGAGTGCATGGGGTCACTCTCACCGGATCTCCGAGAGCATCCATGAGGGTTCCGGCCGATGCGATATTTCAACCTTAGAATTCCTTATCAGGAGTAAGAATCGAAGGGGCCAAGAACACGATCTCGATGACAGGTTTTGTAAGGTTTTGAGGGGTATCTCACCGGAGTCTCAGGAACATCTCCTCAAGCCACCTCCTCAAGCCACCTCCGATAAGCCCCCACGGCCTCCGTGGCCTTTAGCTAGCGCTCGAGCTCCTCGCGTTTGTCGGCGAGCTTGTCGAGCGCGCCCCTCGCCGCTTGGTCAAGAGTCTCTACCTCTCTTTCGCTTGTCTTGGATTCGCCCGTAATTTCGTTTGAGTCTCCATGAGGGCGCTCTCTTTTTCCAGGCGCCTGGAAAAAGAGAGCGCCCTCACCCTCGAGCATGTTCCTCCTCAAAACGCCTGCGAGATTGCATCCCCATGATGTTGCATGATTCACAAGGGTCTAGAGCCCTTCTGCGCCTTTCGCTAGCGCTTCCCTCAGCCAGATCCTCGGAGGCCTTCTCGGAGCTTTCAGAAGCCCTCCTGGGCTCTCTGGCAAGCTCCAAAGTCCATCTTGCCTTCCATTGGTGTGGTACCAGGCGATCCTCAACAGGGGATATAGACGAACCTATAGGTTAGATCATCTACTCAAAGAACCACTCGTATCCTTCGCGGCGTCTACGAGCTTCCTCCTGGCGCCGTCGTTCTACCTCTTGGCGATGTTCTTTGCCAGCTTGATCTGGAGCATCTATACCGAAGAGCCACCAATAGCCCGTGGTTGGATCATTCTTGGGGGGTAGGGGGGATACTTCATGACGTTTAGTTAGCCCCTTATTAGGGGCCATATGACCTCCATGTCCGGTGGTGGATTGTTTTTTCGATCCACGCCCTCGACCTTGAGCCCGGCGTCCTACCTTCGCCGCACTCTTCCTGGCCGTCGTAGCGACGATGTGTACTACCCGGTAGAGGTAAGCTCCGAAGCGGCCTCGTCGGTCCCTCTTGCGCTCCACGAACTCCACCAGACCCAGCTCCTCGAGGAGGTGAAGGTGTCTTTGGATGGTCCTAGGGCTCCGGGAGAGCCGTCTGGCCAGGGTCTCCATGCGAGGCCAGCAGAGGCCGGTTTTGTTGTTGGAGTAATCAGCAAGGGCGCAGTAGGTTGGTATCGCCTCGGTCGGGACACCAGCCAGGATCAGGTCGTGAACCTTCGGAATACGGGTAAATCTCGATCGCACCGCCACGAACAACCTCCTCAAGGTCTCGCGACGGGTCCGCGTTGGTGATGTTAAGATTCACCAACGCGGCGGGTCCTCGGCCAAAAGGATATAGCCCCGCCGCTTTTTCTATGCTCTTTTGTTTTGTGAAGACTACCAGAAGCGAATATTTGGAGAAAGTTGCTGCTTCTCCGAACGCTCTTGGCACGCGCTCGTAACGTCGCTTGATACCACTACCGGGTAGCTATCGAACGTGGAATGCTACCGCTTGCCTCAAAGCCCTGCAAAGGGGAAGAAACGAATAGCCGACAAAGTTCATTCTCGGAAACTCAGCGGACATGAGGGCACGAGAGAGGGCCGCGACGTAAAGCCCCCGCTACTACTTCGATTGTCCGTGCGCCTTGAGTCTGCCGCTCTTTGTTGCTCAGAAATTACGGAGAGGGGCTTTGTCCATTGTCCTGCTCGTCGCCTGCATCGTCCTCAGCAAGGATCAGGTAAAGCCGTCGACGAGTGTCGGCTAGGACTTTCCGGGCCTCAGCGACTTGGCTGTCAGTGCCCTCTTTCGCTACCTGCTTGGCGGCTGTTCCAATCTGTTTTATGGCGCCGAAGAGGTTGCGCATCTCTTGCATGCTCTCGTCCACTTTTTTGTTTGACAGCGCCTTCCACACCTCTTCGAACTCGGCCCGGTTCTCCTCTACGTAAGCGCGCCCGGCTTCGGTGAGGTTAGCCACCTTGCGGCCTTCGGTTTGCTCGATTAGGACGAGGCCTTCGTCTTCAAGTTGCTGTAGTACCGGATAGATCGAGCCCGGGCTTGGTTGCCAGACGCCGCCACTACGCTCTGCGATCTCCTGGATGAGTTGGTAGCCGTGCATAGGCTGCTCAGCTAGCAGGACCAGAACGGCGGCTCGTACGTCGCCGAGGCGAAACCCCTTCCTCCGCTTGCGGCCTCCGAACCACTGCTGACCGATATTCACCGAGTTCCCCGGCCCCATCGAGATCCCCTCCGGTCCCACCGAGATTCCCTGTCCTCTGCCAGACTTGTCGAATGGGTGGTTCATGTCCTCACTCCTCTCATTAGACATATCGTCTACGTTCAAAAACATAACAACGATATATCAAAACAGGCACAGTTGTCAAGGCCCACTTTTGCCAGGTGCCTCTATTCACTCTATTGCCGAGAGGGGTAGTCTTCTCGGAAACACATATACGAGTTATTGAGACCTTATGCGAGCGGGACCGGAGAAACGGCTATCTACACCCCCGATAAGTATAGATTGCCTCCACAATATGTTGTGGTACCGCATATTTATTCGTGGCCTGTTCTACTCTAATGCCCCACCAAGCAGTTACACCAACTGTTCACAGCGAGAGGGGTCGCTAAGGAACCTACTCGGCGGCTGCGAACCCTCTAAACAACCCCTCGAAGTACTCCTGCCGATGATCCTCGATCCATGTCGCGGTCTCCGAATAGCCTATGCGAGCGGCGATTTCTCGCACCGCTTGGTGGTCTTCCATGCTCGTCCGGTGTAACCCCTGAACAGTCTCCAGCCCCTCGAACACGCCCAGGGGGAGCGTCACCGGGTCCTCGAACCTCTTCGCCATGCTCCTGTCTCCTCTTTTACCTGCCCCCCTAGTGCATTATCAGAGTAGGTTGTGTGCGATGAGCTATAGTGGTTCTCATGAAACCTCCAATCTTTGTACGTTCGTTTTCGCAAGAGGAGCGCAAGGCTTTGGAAGCCGGGCTACGCTCCAAAGATGCTTTCGTCCTGCGCCGGAGCCAGATACTTCTAGCGAGTTCTCGTGGGGAGTCTCCGCCCAAGATCGCTGCGAGTTTGGGATGCGGCTCCCAGACGGTGCGAAACGCCATCCACGCCTTCGACGAGCGTGGCCTCGGCGTCCTAGAGCCGGGCTCCTCGCGCCCCAAGCGAACCCAGGCCGCCTTCGACGAGAAGAGCGCCGAGGCCGTGAGGGAGATGCTGCACCGCTCCCCGAAGGAGTTCGGCCACGACACGAGTCTCTGGACGCTAGAGATGGCAGCACAGGTGAGCTTCAAGGAGGGGCTCACACAAAGGCGGGTCTCGGGGGAGACCATCCGGGCTACTTTGGCACGCCTTCTCGGAGTGCGCTGGCAACGAGCGAAACGCTGGATCACCTCCCCCGATCCCCTATACGAAAGAAAAAAGGCGGCGCGAGCGACTGATGAGCGTGGCCGAGGCCGACTCTCAGTGGGCAGTAGGCTTCGAGGACGAGTAGTGCTGGTGGAGCCGAGTAGCTTTGCCTACCTTGAGTAGCTGGGCCGATGAGGGAAAACCGATGCGCCTCATCCAGCGCTCGGTCGCCAAGGACGACCCCGATCGTGAGAAGGCCGTCTCCTGCTACGGGCTCTACCTGCCCGAGCTCGACGGGCAGACGTGGCTGAGGTTCGTGGATGGTCGGCCCGTGAGTGGGATAACGACCCGGTTTCTCGGATGGTGCGCCGAGAAGCTCGAAGCCGTCGGCAAGAAGGTCCTGCTCCTCATCTGGGACAACGCAAGCTGGCACGTAAGCCGCGAGGTGAGGCGCTGGCTCGGCAAGCACAACCGCGAGGTCAAAAAGAGCGGACATGGAGTGAGGATCGTAAGCTGCCTTCTGCCCAAGCAGAGCCCGTGGCTGAACGCGATAGAGCCTAAATGGGTACACGGCAAGCGCAAAGTGGTCGAGCCCGACGGCGGACTGCTGGGCGCTTACGAACTCGCCGATAGGGTTTGCCGGGTTTTCGGGTGTCCGCACTACGAGCATCTGTCCATTCCACAGGAGGTCGCCTGATTGTGCACTAGATCCTAACGCCTTCACGCTAGCAAGGGAAGAGGTGAACTCCCCATCTTGCGACCGAGAGTGCAGAGGAGAGCTAGGAGGCGCTGGAGAGGACCTCTTCGTCGGCGTAATCCTCGTCGAGCGTGATCTTGTGTGCGGATCCGCACAGGAGCACTGCATCCCTCGATCGCCAGTCCTCTACAGGGCCGAAGAGGACCAGTTTATCTTCGCACTCTTTACACGTGAGGACGATCTGCTGCTCGGTATAACCCTCCACGAGTACACCTCCTTCGCCCCTCTTGGGGATCGTCTTCATGACCTTGGTGGGCCGTTGGGCCGCTTAGGAGGCAAATTCACACATCTACGGGACGCCCACAAGATCAACTAAGCTCAGGTAAACGCTCCTTATGCTTGATGCGAAGCTGCGTAGAAACCTCAGCGCCGTCCGGCAAAGTCTGTAGTTGGGGTTTAGACCCTAGGGTTCGTAGGGACGAGTTTATGCGGAGTACGAGATGTTGTGGTTCATCGAACTCCCCCTATACTCGCGCTTTAGGGTGGTCTACCCTGGCGTTATGACGCATCAAGATGGCGCTAGTACGCAGTACGTGCGGGACCAAGACGGTGGTCAGTACGCCGTTCGAACGGCGTCAGGACGGTTGAAGATGACGGTACCTCAGACCGCTTCTTACCTGAACATCAGTGCAGAGGCTGTTCGTGCTCGCATCCAGCGTGGGACCTTGGAGCATACCAAGGAGAACGGCAAGGTCTACGTGCTGATGGATCGTATGGACGATCGTCACGACGACCGACATGACGGCCACTCGGACGCCCGTTATGTCGAGGACCGCGCTCAGCGTCAGGACGGCATACGCACGGGCGAGCAGAGTGCAGTGATCTCCGAGCTGCGGAACCATAACGACAGCTTGGGCGCTCAGGTGGATCACCTGCGCCGCGAGCTGGAAGTGCGCAACGAAGAACTCCGTCGGAAGGATCACCTGCTGGCTGCGGCCCTGGAACGCATCCCACCCGAGCTACCGGCTCCGCAGGAGGCCCCAGAATCGCCTGAGACCTCTTCGGAGGGCAAGAGCAACGGTAACCTAACGCAGGAGCCACAGGAGCCCGCACAGCGCCGCTCATGGCTGTATAGATTCTTCTTCGGGCCAGAGTGACACGCTGGATATCTATCCAATCCTGCTACATGTTGTGTTGACTACCGTGCTCGATAAGGGAAGGAATGGCGCTTAGGGCCGGTCCGATTGGATAACAATACGACCGGCTGAATACGGGTTTCCGAGAAGACTACCCTTACCGGCAATCCGGTGAATAGAGGCAACTGCAGCCCCTAGTGGGCAGGCACAAGCACCTCTGACTGAAGCCAGGGCGCGGAATGAGGGGTGCGCCTAGGGCTAAGGCACCTTTGCCTCCAAGTCAGGCCGCATCAGCACACTCTCCTGCTCGTTTGGGTCTGTTCGCACCGCGATGAAGGCCGCCGTCCCATATGCCAAATGAGGAAGGTTTGCCCCGACGCTGGTGTCGAAGCCAAGCCATTACTTCTTACTCTGGATCTGGAGGAAAGCTCTCAGGGTATGGAAAGAGGTGCCCATTGCACAACATACCGGGACTCGGCTCGCTCGACTTGAGCCCCTGCTTGACGTACTGCCCGTAAGACTGCACCCGGCCGCCTTCAGAACCGGGCAGATCGGGCTCATCATTTAGTCCTGAGAAGGAGCAGATCGAATTAGCATGTTCGGGGCCTCGTTCAACCTGACCCTGAGCATACGCATTACCACTTACACCCAGAACCGCCGCACAGACCGCGACCGCGAGCAACTTCTTGCGCATCGCCTACCTCCTCTCATGTCCACAGTGCTAGCCTCTTCCTTATCAGGCACGTACTCTACATATACAGGCGCCAACGCGCTAGAGGACCAGGGTTCAACGTCGTCGCGTGGCTACTAGAGAAGTGGAAACGCCGTGCCCGTTAGGAGCCAACTTCGCCTCCCTGGAGGCCCTTATCTAACGAGTATAGAGCTAGCGAGTTTCCGAGAAGACTACCCTTAGCAGCAATCTGGTGAACAGAAGCTAAGTAGAGCTTTCCGCGCCTCTCTAGCGTCCTTGCATATCGGTCCAACTGTCCCACACCCCAGACACCGAGCACGACGTCCCTGTGCTTCAGAGAAGACCAATATTGGGTAGCTGTGATTGCACTGCGCTTTAACTTTTACTGCGGTACGCTCCGAGACGTATCCTGTTGTTCTAAACACTTAGGTTCCCCACGTTCACTAATGTGCCGTCCTTCTCTTCCCTTTTGTGAGTTGGACAGGCCATATCCAAGCGGGGTTACACTTTAAGTATCGGCAGTTTCCGAGAATTGTACACACCGGAAGCTCAGTTTTCTAGAAGACTACCCTTCTCGGCTACTCGGTGAATAGAGGCAACCCGCTTCTATCGGGTAGGCGTGAGTGATGTTAGGGGATGCGCGGCATGGCGCTCGGTGGCATTATCCCGGTGATCGGATGTTATCTGCTGGGAAGGCGTAAGCGTAATAAAGGAGGAGCCAGGAATGCTATTCCACGTCACCGTCGAGGTTTACCCCACCGTCGTCTTGGACGGCGATAAGCGCTCGCGGGAGGTTGCCGGACCGCAAATGCAGAGCATCATGGGATCGGGCAAGGTGCGAGAGGCGGGGGTCCTTAGCAGCAAGCGTGCGCTCTTCTTCCTGGTGGACATCGATGCTCCAGAGGAACTCTACGAGCTGTTCGGGCCAGAAATTTACGGCAGCTTTGCAGTGGACGCCCAGCCAGTGACGCCAGTGGAGAAGATAGGGGAGATTTTCCAAAGGTGGGCCTCCGAGGGCAGGTAGGACTGGCAGCCAAACTATACGGGCCGGGGTGCTTTGAGCCCGGCCCTCTCTCATAGCCTCTGAGTTTCCGAGAATTAGGTTTGTCGGTAATTCACTTTCCTGCATATAAACGGGGACCTTCGAGGGGTATGGCGACTAGCGCAGTCTCTCGACACCCTGCCTCGGGGCTGCTTCGCTCTCCGAGCCGGCGAGATCGGTACTCTTGTCACTTGGATTTGCTGCAACTTGTAACGCGGGCCGAATACTCATGCACGACGCTGCATAATCAGGGCGGGCCGGTTTCCGGGAATATCACCGCGATTCGGAAACTCAGCGCGTTAGAAGTTCGGGGCTACACACTAGTTCTCTAGGCGCAAGCTCTTCTCTCTATAGATGCACCCGGCTTCACTCAGTGGCATCATACGCTGTATCAGTGTTGTTCCGCCGAGGAATGCGCAAACAAAGGAGGAGGATAGGATGCGGTATCTCGTAACTATGGACTACGTCGACCCTGGGCCCCTGCTCCCCCTCCAGGGCCTTGTCGACATGGTGAAAGGCGCGATTATCCCTGGATTTGAGGCTCTTCTAAGACTTGAGTCCGAAGGGAAAATCCTTGCCGCAGGGACACCGGTAGGAGGGAGGGCTATAGCCTTTATCGCGGAGGCAGATTCCAACAATGAACTGCACAATATGTTGGAAGACTTGCCGTTATGGGGAGTATTAAAAACGACAGTGACCCCGCTGCAAACCATTGAGGATAGGCTCGAATACGAGCGCCGCGCAGTTGAGGGTATAGAGACAACACCATAGCAATAGAGAACATTCCCGGGAATCAGAAACTCGCATAGGACCGGTCGAGTACCCCTATAGGACCGGCTCGAAAGAAGCTTGGGGCCGCGCTCCTATAAGGCCTGCTCGACCGGTCCTATGCGCAAAATACAGCCTCGCGACGGCAATGCCCCTCTCAGCCGGTCCTATTGGATAAGGATACGACCGGCTGAATACGGGTTTCCGAGAAGACAGCCTTGCCGTACTACCCAAACATCTTCGTCACCTGCTCGGGCGCCAGGAAGTCGAGGATCAAACGGTTCACGATCTCGGGCTTCTCCATCAGTGCCGCGTGCGAGGTGCCCGGCACCACAGCGAGCTGGGAATCGGGCAGAGCGTCGCGCATCGCAGCGGCGTACTCGACCGTCGAGCCGATGTCGTCGTCCGCCACGAGGACAAGCGTCGGCGCCGCCACGCGATCGAGCTGACCGAGCTCGATCATAGGCTCGTTCATCCATAGCTGATGCAGCTTGTCGAATACCACCCCGAAGTGGTCTGGTCCGTCCGGTGAGACGGAGGCGTAGAGTTCGCCGAGCATGGGCGGGATGTCCTGTCGCGTGAGGTTCTCCAATTGGCGTTCCCCCTCGGGCGTATAGCCCGCGTGATTTATGGCCTGTCCAATCAGCACGAGCTTTCGCACGAGGTCGGGGCGGCGCAGCGCGACGAGCAGGCCCACGATGGCCCCATCGCTCCAGCCCACCAAATGCGCCGAGGAGGTACCCAGCGCCTCCATGAACGCGATGGTGTCCTGCGCCATGTTCTCGTAGGTGATCGGACCTTCGACATCGGGGGTACGTCCGTGTCCCCGTCGCTCCGGAACGTAAACCTGGTACTGTTCGGCGAGTGCCGGTGTCTGCGCGCCGAAGGTCTCCACCGTGCAGAAGCCGCCGTGCAGAAGGACGAGCGGTTCCCCGGCGCCCGCAACCTCGTAGTACGTTCGCACGCCACCGGCATCGACGTACTTGCCCCCCCGTGCCCTGGCTTGTTCACTAGTAGCCATGCTGATCTCCGCTCCTTTCAATTGCTTGCGGCAAGTCTACGAACAGCAAGAGTATGCGTCTGATAGTGCCTCCTGCTTTCCCATACTCACCACCGCAGCGCATTGGGCGCAATGTAGCAACGTTGTCCCAGTGGTGCAACTTCCGAGAATGAACTTACTCGGGTTCTCGGCTCTGCCCCGGTCCGATAGCCTTATAGAGCCCCGATAGCTTGGTCGCCGAGAAGACACATTCTCGGCGATTCGAGGAACCCAGAGGTATTGTAGAAAGCTGTGGATCGAAGATTTCCCGAAAGACGTGGTGTACCTTCCCTTCGAGCAATCGAATGGAATAGCCGACGCAGCAACGTCGGCGGAAAGGGTACACCGATGCACAGCGTACACCACGATCAGACGCCATGCGAGCAGCTCTTCTTGCTCGATCTGGACGAGATCGCCCGACAGGGAGCCCAGAAGATGCTCGCCCAGGCTCTCCAGGCCGAGGTCGCTACTTACCTCAAGGCCGCCGAAGCAGAGCGCGACGAGCGCGGACGCGCTCTGGTGGTAAGGAATGGCTACCATAACGATCGCCACGTAGTCTGCGGGGCCGGCAACATAGAGGTTAGGGCTCCGAGGATCAACGACCGGCGAGTTGACGAGCAAACCGGAGAGCAAAAGAGGTTCCGTAGCGTCATCCTGCCACCCTACATGCGCCGCTCCCCGAAGGTATCGGAGGTCCTACCACTCCTTTACCTTCATGGACTCTCCAGCGGCGACTTCGCGCCAGCTTTGGAGGAGTTCTTCGGTACGGGAGCGGGGCTGTCGCCCGCGAGCATCACCCGCCTCACCGAGCAGTGGCGAGAGGAGCGCGAGGCATTCATGAAGCGCGATCTGTCGGCATCGGACTACGTTTATGTGTGGGTGGACGGGATACACACCAAGGTTAGGCTGGGATCGGACGATAGGCTGTGCTGCCTGGTAATGATCGGGGTGAAGCTCGACGGCGAGAAGGAGCTCGTCGCCTTACGAGACGGCTACCGGGAGTCCGAAGAATCGTGGGCGGAGTTCTTGCGGGACCTCAAAAAGCGGGGGATGCGGGCGCCGGTGTTGGCGATAGGCGACGGGGCGTTAGGGTTCTGGGCGGCTTTAAGGGACGCCTTCCCCGAGACCCGCTCCCAGCGAGACTGGGTGCACAAAACCGCCAATGTGCTCGACGCTTTGCCGAAAAGCGTGCATGGCCGGGCCAAGAAGGCCATAAAGGAGATAACCGAGGCGGAGAACAAGACCGAAGCGAAGAAGACCATAAAGGAGTTCGCTGAAGAGTTCGGGACCAAGTGGCCGAAGGCGGTTAAGAAGATCACCGACGATGAAGAGGCCCTGCTCGCCTACTACGACTATCCGGCCGAGCATTGGCGGCACCTTAGGACGACCAACCCGATAGAGTCGCCTTTTGCTACGGTAAGGGCCAGGACGGACATCACTAAAGGACCGGGAAACCGGGATGCGGGGGTGGCGATGATCTTCAAGCTGTTGGAGGCTCAAGAAGGGAGGTGGCGCAGGCTAAACGGCTACCGGCTGGTACCTCTAGTGAGGGCCGGGGCCAGGTTCGTGAACGGAGAGTTGGTCGCAAGAAGCGAGGAGCAGAAGGACGCCGCGTGATCGGAGCCCGATACACAACATTTGACAATACCTCAGGAACCCACCCCCAGCAAACCGCTTTTAACACAGGAATCCCCTCAATTCACTGGGCTGCCGAGAGAGACTGTCCGAAAAGGGCTTAGGGCGGCACTGAAGCCGGTATTTTGGCGGTTTCTAGTAGCGAAATAGAGCTGTTTGGACCCGTTTCGTCGGTTTTTGAGGCTTCAGTCCAGAGCTTATCAAGACTTTTCGGACAGAGTCTCACAAGGTGTCTTCTTGGAAACTCGTAGGCCGGTTTCGAAACGGCCTAGCGGGGGAGATCTAGGGGCAATGTCCTTGCTCACAATCGTCTCCTTGCTCGCCGTGGTCGCGCCCTATAGATTGAAGAGGAACCCTTGGAGGCTCTAGTAGCGGGGTTCTGGGGTTTCGTAGGAGGCGCAGCACTCCTCCTCGGAGCACTCGTCGGTCTCTACGCCGGTGCCTCCCAGCGGGTTATATCTATCGTGATGGCCATAGGGGCGGGGGTGCTGATCTCCTCGGTGGCCTTCGAGCTGATGGAGGAGGCTTACCAGGAGGGCGGCTTCGACACCCCTGCCATCGGCCTGCTCTTGGGAGCTGTGGCCTACTTCGCAGCCGACTGGGCGGTCAGCCGTAGGGCCAAGCACCGCAAGCGCTCCCAAGGCCAGCAGGAGGGTGGCTCCGGCACGGCGATCGCCATAGGGGCACTGATGGACGGTATTCCCGAGTCGATGGCCATAGGGATCAGCCTCATCGGCGGCGGCTCGGTGAGCTGGGTGTTCGTCGTCGCTGTGTTCCTCTCCAACGCGCCCGAGGGCCTCTCGGCGGCGGCCGGGATGAAGAAGGCTGGTCATTCGGCGGCCTACATCCTGGGGCTATGGGGAGCGGTCGTCGTCGTGTCAGCGGCCGCGGCGCTTTTCGGCTACGTGTTTCTGGCCGGGGCGTCCGGGGAGACGGTGGCGGTGATCCAGTCGTTCGCGGCCGGGGCGATCCTGACCATGCTGGCTTCGACAATGCTGCCTGAGGCCTATGAGGAAGGAGGGGCGGTGGTGGGGGTGGTCACCACGGTAGGCTTCCTCGTGGCCTTCATGTTGAGCCACTTGAAGTAGGCACCCTATTCACTCTATTGCCGAGAAGGTGTCTTCTCGGAAACCGGCCGCCATGGTTATGCAGTGTCGCGCATGAGTATTCGGCCCGCGTTACAAACAGCGGCAAGCGCAAGTGACACGAGTACCGATCTCACCGGCTCGGAGGGCAAAGCAGCCCCGAGGCAGGGCGTTTAGAGGCTGCGCCAGTAGCCGTACCTGTCGAACGTGTCCGTTTTTATGCAGAAACGTGAATTACCGACAAATAATATTCTCGGAAACCCACAGAGAGGTACGGCACCCCTCCCCGGCTTATTTACCGGGGGAGGGCGAATCTATGATGATCCTGTTATGTGTAGGAGACAGATGGAGTCAGTTACAGCCTCAACCGAATGAGGCACCCCAGGGTCGCAGGCGATGAGCTCATCAGGTCCGGCTTCGACAGACGCCTCCGCTGCCGTGAAGCGGACGCGTCCTTCACGGACGCTCACCGTAATCGGGCCGGGAGCAGCATGCTCTTCAAGTCGGTCCCCGCCCTTCATTACCATCAACACCACATTCATCCCCCCGCCCTTACGCAAGGTAATGGCGTTGCGCTGGCCCTCTTGCCACTCCCTCTCTCCGAGCAGACGTTCTATCTCGCGGCCTAAGTCGAATATCTGAAGCGGACCGTGCAGAGGGCGATCTGTTCCTGGATGCGGTCTTCCCATGGATGCTCTCCCTACTCGCTTGAAGGGCATTATGAACGATTTGGTAAGAGTTGTTTTTCGCTCTCTAAGAGGCTGCCTTCCTGCCCGCTGCCTCTACGCCTGACACCCCACCCGGCGGGAGTAAGGGTTTAGAGCAGGGAGATAGGTCACCCGGAAGGTGTCTTCTCGGATACCTAACTTTCGTTTAGAACAGACATCTCTCGGCAACATACTTTTTATCATAAGAGTAACGTCGGGGAAGGATAAGAGCCGTGCAAGAAGGACGACCACAGGGCGATGAGCTCATACAAGGGATAGAGGGTTACGAGCGGATGATGAACTCCTTCGCCGAACAAGCGAAGATCTTTTGGAAGTCGATAGGACCAGCGGGCGAGCCGATGGCCGTAGGCATAGACTCCTTTACGCAGATGCAACGCGCCTACATACAGTGGCTTCGGCAAGTTACGGCTACCTCGGGTGCGTCTTTGCCGGGCCTCACCTTCGAGACCGGGCCGGGCCCTGGTGATAGCGAAGGCGGCGGCTGGGAC
>MWWH01000223.1_pt1 | contig 15654 bp, 26 predicted proteins | sample 1047231 | NCBI WGS metagenome assembly MWWH01 (sample SAMN06349967, study PRJNA376086) | soil metagenome | isolation source: MG3-2 sample Antarctic (ecotone) soil | place: Antarctica | collected 2015-01-13 | reverse complement strand
TTCAGAATCGGGCTAAACTCGGCCCATTTTCCCACCGTTTGTGTTTCCTGCTCCTTAATAAACTTGTCGTCTTCAAATAAGGTCGTATTAATCGAATCTTCTTTGAAGTTTTTTCCGGTCAACTTCATATGAACGTGCGCCGCCTCTGTTCGATTCGGATAAGGCGCGGGTTTTATCGAGCAAAATTCATATTTGCCGTTTGCGCCCGTCAACAGCCAGCCGCGAAAATGTCCGTCTCGAACTTCGCCGCGTCTGCCGTAAAAGCCGTCGCTGTCGGTGTGATAAAAATAAATCAAGACGTTCGGCGCGGGCGTTTTGCCGTCGGGCTGAAAAATCGTGCCGGAAATAATCATCGGCTCGTCTTTGTCCGACTTTTTCGACAAAACGGTTTTCCACGAAACATCGTCGGGCGCGTCAATCGCTCCTCTTGCCTCCGTGCCTGGGGGCATCGCGTTTTTCTTGATTAAACTCAATACGCTTTCAGTTTTTTGAGCCGCTGTATCGGTTTTGCAACTGATTAAGAACGGAAACGCGATTGCAGCCATCGAAGCGCGTTTCAAAAAATCTCGTCGGTTTTCGAGTTGGTGATTCATAAAAATGTGTCCTGTTCAAAAATTACAATTAACCACATTCAAACATAGCTGCACCTATAATTCTTGTATCGAGCAAAGATTTTTGTCTGTGTCTAAGATTAACGAAGATTTGCACGGAATTCGGTGGGTGTCATCCCGGCGAGCCGCTTGAAAACTTTGGAAAAGTGGCTCTGGTCGGAGAAGCCGGCATCTAAGGCGATGTCGGCGAGCGGAGCATTTGAAGTGGAAATCTTCCGACAAGCAAACTCGATGCGCAGCCGTCGGGCGTATTCTGCGATTGTGCATCCGTAATGCCGGCGAAATACACTGGCTAGATGAACGGGATGAATGTCAACGGCGTTTGCTATATGGTCGTGCGTCAGTGGTTCGGTGAACTGCGCGTGGATAAGCTCTCTTGCTTGTTCAAGCCAGCGCGGAGGCTTGCGCTCTGAAGTAACGGCCTGTTGGCGGGACAACTCTGCTAGAATTTCCAGCAACAATCCTTCAACCGCAAGCGATGAGGCTTCATCCTTCTGACGCGCTTCCGTGTACAGCCTAAGCGTGAGCCAGCCTAACTTTCCCCCGTAGACACAAGTAGGCTCGCTAAGCGGTAGATGCTCGCGCACGCGCTCCAACTGTTCGGGCGCAATCTCTAAAACAAAACAGTGCGCTCCACTACGGAAATCATCCGAATGCGTCGCACCGGGCGCGAGAAACGACACGCTCAAAGGCTTACACTCTAACTTCTTTCCTTCACACTCTTCGGTGAACACGCCGCGAAGAACGAATCCCACATGGGCGCGCTCGTGCGAATGCTTCGGAATTTTCACGCCGGGCTGATGTACGATTTCCCGCAACACAAACCCTGCCACCTCGCGGCTCATTAGCGTATTGCCGTGAAAGTCACCTGGAGTTTTTAACGCCATAGAACTCTCCCTGGTTAGGAAACGCTCGACGATGGGATCAATCTTACTACATGTGATGCCGATTGCGTGCCGTAACTTACTCCCATCCCAACCATGGTAGAGCCGCCCAACGCCCGGCATCACCCGCCGCGCACGCAACGTATCAAGCACGGCGTCTTGCACATGAGAGCCGCACTATTCGCGGTCGGGTGCATGCCGTTGTTATGTTGGAGCACCTCCGCCCCGCCGCCGCGCCCGAGATAAGCCCCTGATTCAACCGCAGGCTGAGGCAGCAAGATAATCGCGCGCTGACGTGGGAGGATACATCTCAAGTCGGGATTGATTCAACGGCGCGGTGGCGGCACGCATCTTCATTGAAACGCGAAGCGGAGACATAACGCATAGTAGACGTACTACAAGCCGCCAGTAAAGACGCCCAAATGGGCGTCTAATCAGGCATCGTCTCTCACCTTCCCCTTGATTTCTTCACCCGGGCGGCGTGTTTATCGCCCGCACCGCGTTGGATTAGACGCCCGTGGCATTCTCCCGCTCGGTGGTGCACGTGAGTTCCCCAAACCATAAAAGTTGAAGGGGCGGATCGGCCTCACCTCCGATCCGCCCTTCCTTCTCACAAACTCATCGCTGCGTCTGGTGGCTCATCGTTCACCCCCGATCAGTTCGGGCCACTCGTCGCCCGCCGGCAGCGCGTCTCTTTCGAGGTCGTATAGCTCGCGCTCAAGTTTGGACAGGCGCGAAGTGTTTGCCCAACGGCCGATAATGACCATTCTGTTTGAACCGTTAGATTCACCGGCATAGCGCGTACCAGACGAGAACCAGCGTCAACCACGGGAGGATAGTGCCAACTAGGTAAATACCTCCTTCCGGTCTGCTCCCTCGCACCGCCCTTCGGCCTATGCGGATTTCCCAAAGTAGGTCAGGAATCCGAGCGACCATAGATAGGCCGGCTGCGATAGCAAATAGGGCATTCCAGAAGTAGAAAAGTAGAAAGAAGTAGGCCGCCGTAACCACAACGCCGATGATAGTAAGTGCTGAGTTCGCGGCGGAGATTCGCTTGGCCTCGCCGGCAATAACTTCATATGCGGGGCTACCTGGCTCTGTTTCAATCGGTGGGGGCGACCCGACGAGGCCGCGCACGATGAAGCCGATTAGGTTTGTACCTACCAGCATGAGAATCACAGAGGCGACGATGCTTTTTAGGATACAAATCAGCATTGATTATCCCCCGTCAGGCATACCTTTTCTGACGACTCTTTCGAGAGCTGACGGTACTTGTTGGAGACTCCAAGCATTCCCATGATGAAGGCGGAAATGAGAAGCGCGAGGGTATAACGTTCGGCTACGTTGGAGACTATTGAGATGAAGGCGAAAAACATTGAGAAGCCGGCGGCCTTGATGCCTCCGAGGGTATAGCCCCAGATGCGTCCGATGCGGCTGGAGGGTGTAGGCGGGTTAGTGAAGTGTTCCCCGACGAAGTGAGCCATGAACGTAAAGAGGGCTGAGCCGAGTATAACAAAAACTTGGGTTATAACTCTTTCCACGTTCATGAGACTCGCATAAATTGTTAGCCGAAGAACTATACGTTACGCGCTCGCCTCTGCGTTATCGGACTTTAGACGCTCACGCCGCCGGTGGCACTTCAATGCGAGTGAATCCGACGTGCTTAGCGGGGTCGTGAGTACGCTCTCTTGTGGTTGCGACTTGTTTTCGAGTGCATAAAAGCTATTCAACATAGAGTTGTGAAGAAGCGCGCGTCATGCCTCCTCCGCCGTCAAAAAAATCACGCGGCATCATTTGAAGGAGGGCCTTTTTGTCGCGCCTGCTTATCGCCGAGACGAAGCGGGAGTAGACGCGGCGGCGGCTACGTTCAGCAGCGCGCCAGTTGGCCGCGCATTAAATCACGACTCCCGGAACGTGGCAACGGAAAAAAAGGGGGAGGGGCGGCCGGCCCGAAAGTACCGCTTTCGTGTTCATGTCGTCCGCGATGATGCGCGAGCGCGGGTAGTGTCATTAGGGTCAACTCCTTGAATGTAGTCTGCTGCGGCGCGGGTCAAACTTGTAGATAATTCGAGCCCAGTTTCTCCGGTTCTCCTCTGTCGGCTAAAGCTTGTTGCTTTAACCCACATCAGTCAACATACAAATTCGGGCGTTATACGCTCTTCTCTTTTGTTCGTTAAGTATCAATCTGAGGAATAGAAGATGTCACACGATCTATTTCAATCGACGGCCTTTGCTCTAGCGAGTTTGCTGTATTCGTGGCTTTGTTTTAGAGGCGGTTTGTTCCTCCGGCGAAAGCAGCATCATCATAAGGATTCGAGGCTTGTTGATTATTTGGGCCTATCACGCCCGTTTGACCTTGAAGGCTGGGTAATTGCGCTATTGTCGGGTATTGGTTTAGGCCCATTCTTGCCTATTATCATGGCCTATCTTTGTTGGCATGGAGGTGAGGCGTTCATTTTCAATTGGGTTGGCTGGGGAAGCATTGGTATTGTCGGCTTCTTGTCGGTCGTTTGGGGTCTCTTCTTGGGGAAAATGTACCTAAAGGAATACTGGAAAGCTATTGGTTCAGTAACAATAGAAGAGGTCGTCGCCCGTACGGCCGAATTTCCCAATCTCGAGTTTTCAACGTTTGAGGAATATGTACTCGACCTTGCCTTTAGTGGCATTGACTCCCGACGTGCGCTGGCTGCGGCGAGAGCGGGCTGGTGGCTTAGTTAAGAAAATTTCAGCCCGCGATGAGCGCATAACGAAGCCTTGCAGTTGACGGCGCGATAGCATGTTTTCTCTCATCATTCCTCCTCGCGTTCAGATTGAATGCTTCTCGCGGGCGGCGGGCACAAGTGATCTGTCCGCGACGAGGATGTCGCCCGCCGCGAGGTGCTTACAGGCGACTTGATTGCCGCCGGCCTTGCCGTCGCACCCGCCGAAGCGGCTGCGGCCCCGCACGCGGTACTGACGGAAGCGGACGAAGGCGACGAACAGGCGGCCCCGCCGGGCGCGCGCGGCGGCTTTGGTGAATTGCTCTTGAGTCTCGATCTGAATCATCGTTCCCTTCCCTTCTCTTCAGGCGGCAATCGGTTCGGCGTAGCCCGCCGGGATGTCGTCACACTCGGGCGCGGCGTCGAGTTCAATCACCATCAACTGCTCGGCGAGGTAGTCGGCCTCGGCGTGGATGGCGCGGGCGTCCTCGTGGTCGGCCACCTGCGCGGCGATGCGCTTGAGGTTCGTGATTGACCGCTTGATCTGATTGATTGCCGTGGCCGTTTGTGTGTTCATCATGGAGAGAAGTTTACCGCAAGCGGCATACATTGTCAATAGAAATCAACCGGCAGCGGTAAACTTTTCTTGATTTATTTTGCCGAGTGTGGCAACCTTCCTGCCCATGAGTGACGAACTGACAACGGCCGAGGTCGCCGAGCGTCTCGGCACGCCGGAGCGCACGATCCGTCTGTGGTGTAAGCAGGGTCTTTTTGAAGGGGCGCGATCCGTCGAGACGCCCCGCGGGCCGTACTGGATGATCCCAGCCGCCGCGCTCAAAACTTTTCAACGTCCGTCGATGGGCAGACCGCCGAAGCCTCCGGCCGAGGCCGTCGCGGCGCAGGCGGAGGCCAAGCCGAAGCGGTCACGTAAAGGCGGGAAGAAATGAGTGATGAGTATTCAACGCTGCCCGCGCACCTTGGCGAGCACAAGCACGCGCACGTCTTTCCTGCAATGCGGAAATTTAACGAGGCTGTGGAACGCGGCACGCTGGTAGAGGGCGCGGGCGGGCAATATGCGTCAGCCCTTCACAGGTATGAGGAAGAGATTAAGGAAACGCCGGGCGCGCCCGGCTGGATAACTTCCGACGCGGCCGATCCAGCCGGGCGCCGGGGGTTGGAAATTGAACTCGATTGGGTAGCGTCTGAGCTGAGTAAGATAGTGCGCTACTTAGGCGGTATTCTTCCCATAGAAACAGCAGACTAGTTTTCCGCTTAACCGATTATTCACTTAACCGCTTACTCGATTAACTGCTTATTCAATTATGCGCATCGCGGTCGTGGGCTACAAAGGCGGGACGGGCAAGACGACATCGGCCGTGCATCTGGCTGCGTACTTCCAGACGCTCGCGCCCTGCGTCCTCATCGACGGCGACCCCAACCGCTCGGCGTCTGAGTGGGCGGGGGCCGGCCGACTCCCCTTCCGCGTCGAGGACGAGCGCAAGGCGGCCCGCTCAGGTATCGCGCGGGACTTCGCGCACGTCGTTTTAGACACTGAGGCCCGGCCCGCGCTCGCCGACCTGAAAGACTTGGCCGAGGACTTCGATCTCCTGATCGTGCCGTCGCCGCCCGACGCGCTCTCGCTCCGGGCTCTCGTCAAGACGCTCGCCGCGCTCTCATCAATCGAGGCCCGCTTCCGCGTCCTGCTCACCATCTGCCCGCCGGCCCCGTCGCGCGTCGCCGACGAAGCCCGCGACGATCTCAAGAGTGAGGGCGTCCCGATCCTGAAGACCGCGATCCCGCGCCTCGCCGCCTTCGGCAAAGCGGCCCTCGAGGGCGTGACCGTGCGCGAGGTGCGAGACGATCCGCGGGCCCGCGTCGCGTGGGACGCTTACGCCTCGGCGGGAAGGGAGATCGCGCGTGGGTAGGTTCAAGGGCTTAGTTCACGAAGCGGCCGAGGCCGAGAAGCCCGTGCGCAAAGCAGCGCCGGCCAAGCCGAAGGACGCGCCAGCACAGGCCGCCACGAAGCGCAGGGGTCGCCCCAAAGGCTCGGGGAAGGGTAAGCGCAGCTCCGACGAGTTCATGCAGGCCGGGGCGTATGTGAGGCGCGACACGCACCGCGAAGTGATGATCGAGCTGATGCGCGAGGGGAAGCGGCAGGACTTCTCCGATCTGGTCGAGACGCTTTTGTCGGAGTGGCTAAAGGGGCGGAAGTGAATTGTTGATTAACTGCTTAGCTGATTATTCGGTTAATCAGCTAAGCAGTTAATCGGCTAATCGGTTAACTGCTTTTTCGCTTAATCGGCGAGAGAAAATAGATCGTGACAGCGGTGTTCAGGCCGTGTTAAAGCCCCATTCTGGATTCTGACGCGAGGGAAACTATGAGCCTAGCGGATTGTTATTTCGAGCGTGTAGCGGGTCGAAGGCTTCAGGCCGTACACGCTCACCACGTAGTTACCCGACGCCGACAGTTCGCCCGTCCAGTCGGCCACGTCCTCGGCGTCGGGGAAGGCGTTGCGGTCGCCGGCGCGGTACACGTCAAAGCGGGCTTGCCCGGTCGGCGAGGTGACGTGGGCGATCAAAGTTTGGCCCGCCCGCGCGGCGAGTATGTAGCGCGTGATCTGCTCGCCTCGGAGCCGACCCGAGAGAATCGCGGTTGTGCGCCCGCGGGGGAATTTGACCCGGAGGGATCGGGCGTTTTGGGCGGCCGCGCCGAACGCGAGCGCGAGGCAGAACATGACGGTGAGAATTGATCTCTTCATGGCCGCGAAGCCTATCCGAAAAAGTAATGCGCGCGCAACCGGCACGCCCGCGTGAAGATGGAAGAGGGAACTATCGAGAGAAGATCGTGAGTCACTAAAATCAAAGGCGACCGCACGCCAGCCAAGCAACACGGTCGCCAAGATTGAGTAAGAGTAACAACCTGCCTCGGGGCGGGGCGCTCTCTTTGTGTCTTGAATCCTAGCACAGAGGCGGCGGGAGATTAAAGAGGGAAGAGGTCAAAGGGCATGGCGACAAAGAAACCGAAGGGGCGGGCGGCGCGAAAGTCGAAGCTGAGTATTGAGGCCGAGGTCTTGATTGAGGACTCGGAACGGGGCACGGCCAACTATCAGATCGTAACGCACGAAAAGCCGATCACGATCCGCGCGCAAGTGGGGCACGCCCTTTTGTTCTACACATACGGCGACGGCGAGGACGCTATGATCGCGGCGATCTTCGACCCGCACGGCCTCGGCGAGTCAATGGTCGAGCGGTGCGCCAAGATGTTGGAAGAAGTTCTCGCGGACTCAAAGGCCGGTGTGACAGCGGCGGCACAGGCCGATCTCGCGCGCCATCTCGCGCGCGCTACTACCCGCGCTTTCATTCACCACCTACAGCCGAAGTTTTCTCACGCGCTAGCCGAGCATGAAAACGAAACGCTCATCTTCACGCGCGGCCTTCTCGAGCACGCCTTCCGCGAGGCCGGGGTGACTAACTTCGCAGAGATCGCGGCGCGCGAGATCGAGCGGCACGCGAGCGCGGTCAGGTCAGAGCGGCGCACGTTCCTGACTGGCAGCATTAAGCGGATCGCCGGCAAGCCGGATTTTGCGGGCCTCGGCGAAGAGTACACGCGGCTGCGGCCGATCTGGAAAAAGGCGCAGGAGGTTTACAAGGCGAGCAAGAAATTCTCCGCTTGGCCGGAGATGGTGCGTGCGCAAGTGGGCAGAGAGTTTCAGGGAGCCGACTTGCCCCCCGACCTGCTCTCTCGTCTGCCCGACGCGGCGGCCGATCTGCCCGAAGAGTTGCAATCGGCGATCACGCGGACGAACGCGGAGAACTCTCCCTCACACATAGCCATTGAACACGCCGCCCGGCTGTGCGGCGCGGGCCACTACGCGAAGCGCGTCAGTGCCTATTTTCGGATGATTGAGGGCGGCGGGAAGGTGATTAAGACGAAGGGTGTTAACTGATTTCAGTCTCACTTTGTGCCATAAAATGAGACTGAAATCAGGCGGTTTCAGTCTCAGATCGTGGACGCGAATGAGACTGAAATACCCCCTTTTCAGTCTCATTTTTTGTACGGCCGCCGGTGTATCTATCGCCGCCCACATCCCCGAAAATGAACCCGTCGCATCGTTCTTTGTATCGCCCGCGTCGCCGCAGCTCACCAGTCGCGGCAACAGAATTGAGATCGCCCGCGTCGCCGTCGCGCGTTGGGTGTACCCCGAGAGGGTAGTCGGAAGGTGAGCCCGACTACCCTCTCGGGGTTTCGTTTTTGAGACGCACGAAGGCCCGCGTTAGCCGCGCGAGCACTTCGTTAAGTTTTGGACTTGGGATTGACTGACCGAAAGGACTAACCGAAGTGGATACTAACCGCAAGACCCCGCCGTTTGCAAGGCTACAGACGCACACGCAGCCCGCCCCTCGGCCCCTCGGCTTAACCACACTCAGAGCGGCGCACACGGCGCAGGACGGGCGAGTCTTCAGCTACGGCGCGGCCTACAGCGTCGAGAACGGCGTCGCCCGCCTCGTCTCGCGCTGGCATCCCGGCCAGCCGATACCGGCCAAGCCCGCGCAACCCGATCCGCACAACGCTCTCGCGCGTCACGCGAACGTGTGGGAGCGCGCGCAGCACGAAGGCGCGGCGACCGTCGATAACCCGAAGCCTGCCCGGCCCGACTGGCGAGATCGGAGGCGCGCGGCGTGACTCCCCAAAACTTCCAACGCGCGGATCGCAGCTCCCGCCGGTGTCTCGTCTGCGACAAGTACGGCAAGGGCTGTCTCAATCGTTCGGACGGCGGGGGCGCGCGCTGCTCACAGGTGCAGAGTGATCGGCCCTCGCTCGGCGGGTGCGTCCAGACTTGGTATCACGACTTGCGGGCCGAGGGCTTTACGCCCCGCCCCCCGGCCGCGTCGCCGACCGTCTCCGAGTCGGAGCGCGCGCCGGTCGAGAGGCGTGATCTCGTCTACTCGAAACTACTCCGCGAACTGCTCACGCTCGAAGGCACGCACGCGCGCGGCCTACTCGCGCGCGGACTCTCGCGCACGGAGGTCGAGCGGGCCGGCTACGCGAGCACGCCGACCGAGGGGCGCGGCGACGAGATCGCCCGCGAGCTGTCGGGCCGGATAGACCTTGAGGGTGTGCCGGGCTTCTACCGCGACGCGGGCCGCTGGCGCATGGTGAGCGTCGCGCGCGGCTTCTTCGTGCCCTACAGGGACGAAGGGGGAAGGGTGCAGGGGCTACAGGTGAGGCCCGACGATCCGCGCGGGGCTAAATACTTCTGGCTGTCGTCACGGGAGCGAGAGGGGGGCACGGGGCCGGGCTCTCAAATTCACTTCGCCGCGCCGCACTTGATCGGCGACTCCCGCGAACTCGTCATTACCGAGGGCGGTTTGAAAGCCCACGTCTGCGCGTTCCTGTCAGGACAGACCGTGATCGGCGTGCCCGGCGTCGGCAACTTCGGCCGAGACTTCGCCGCCCGCCTCAAGAGCTTCGCGCCGCACGTCCGCCTCGCCGTCGTCGCCTATGACCGCGACTTGATCGAAAAGAGGGAAGTCTATGCGGCCCTGCTCAAGCTCTGCGATCAACTGCAATCTCGCAGCTTCGAGGTGAGCGTCCGCACGTGGCCGCCCCCGTCCAAAGGCTACGATGATTTTCTCTTGTCAGAACTCGAAGGCGCGGAGGTGGCGGCATGAAAACGGCACAGGTGCTTGACTTCAAACTCGGCGCGCTCCGTCGCACGGTAGAGGGCGACAAGACGGCCGCGCAGCCCGCCGGCATCTTCGCCGACATGGCCGACGGCATCGAGGCCGTTCACCAGCTCGCCGCCTGCGCGGACTTTAGCGAGCCCGTGCGCGGGTTCGTCCTCGCGCTGGCGAGCGCGGCGAAGTCGGACGACTCGGATCGGGTCGAACTCTTCGACGAAGAGTTGGCCGAGCTGATGGGTTGCTCGGCGCGCACGGTGCAACGCCGCCGGGCGGACTACAAAGTCGAGGCTTCGCGCTCGCGCTTTAGTCCCGTCGAGATCATCGAGGGGATTTATAACGTGACGGAAAAGAAGTTTGAGCCGACGCTCTACCACTTCGCGGTCGCGGCCCCGATAGAACAGATCGTCACGGTCGCGCGCGGCTCCGAAGGCTTTGACACGGCCACGCGCAAGGCGCAGAGGGCGGCGATCAAGCGGGCCGCGGCTGAACGCTTCCGCACCATTCCGGACGTGCGCACGAAGGCCCGCAAGCAGAGGCGCAGCCGGCAAGCGGCGGCCGAGATCGAAACCTGTAAGAAGATCATCAGGACGAAATTCGAGAGCCTGAAGGGCGAGACGGGGAAGCTGCCCGAGGCCGTGCGCGAGCAGTTGATGAACCCGGCCCAGTCCGGTGATCTGCTCGCGTGGTGGCTGGACGTGCGCGCCGAGATGGATTCGTTTTTCGGCCTCGACTCCGCGCAACCCGTTGACCGGGCAGAAGATAACAGACATACCCGACAATCTGTCGGGTATCCCCCCCCGGCCGTGTCGGGTATCCCCCCTGTCGTCGCGGACGCTCCCGCCGAGACCGGGCAAGAGTCCGAGCCTGTCGTCGCTCTTAGTGATCTTAATACAGTTACGACAAGCCCCCCCGATCCCGTTTACGAACCCGACGCGGCGGCCGTCGCAGCGTGGGATGCGATGGAGGAAAAGCTGCTCGCCCCGCAAGTCCGATCCGTCAACGTGCCTTTGACCGTGCCCGGAGGGAGGGCGAGCGCGGCGACAGGCCCGCCCCAGAGGGAGGTGCTTGAGCTATGAGCCCCGGCCAACTGCTCGAACATTTGGAGGCGCATGGCGCTCGGCTGTCCGAAGGCGAGAGAGGTTTGCGCATCGACGCGCCGGCCGGCGTCGTCACCCCTGCTTTGCGCGAACTGCTCGCGCGCCACAAGCCCGATCTGCTCGATTTACTTTTCGCGCGCGAAGAGAGGGCGGCACTCATGGGCGCGACCGGCGAGAAGGGAACGGCCGACTTCATCGACGCGCGCGACTTCATCACGGCCGCGGCCGATCCGCGCGTGCGCGAGGTGTTAAGAATTTTCGGCGGCGAGATCGTGAGCGTCCGACCGCTTGAAATGGAAGAGGCCGAAGCAAAGGCCGCGTGAAGACGAAAGGGTAATTTAATGGAGACGCAACAAAGCAAGGTACTCGGCATGATGGATGAGCGGGGCATCAACCCGATCACGGCCGATAGCAACGTACTCTTTGAAATGGCCGAGAGGGCGTCGCGGGAGAAGTGGTCGGCGGATCGCACGGCTCAGGAAATAGAGAAACTGGCGCAGGCACTTTGTGAGGCACGCGACGTGGGGCGGCTGCGACTCGCCCTGCTGGCGAAGTACGCGACCCGGCAGCCGCGAAAGCTTGTCCAGTTTGATGCCTTTGAAGGCATCGACGGATCGGTAGACGACCCCGAAGTGTTCCAGAGCGGCACTTACGATCTGATGCGCTTTCCTGCTTCGGTGCGGGTGCTTGTGTCGGATGACGCGGCGGCGGCTAACGTCGTGCCGATGTTGCGCCACATCGCCGACTGGATTGAACAAACCGGACTCGCTGCCGAGTGGCAGAAGCCTGCCGCCGCTGCGGAGCACATGGAACTAGATGCGGCTTACAGGCGCGGCGAATTGTTCGGGCGCGGCGCCTCGTCGGCTGACGATCAACCGTTTTGAGAATTGCTGCCGGCGAGGTGATGCGTGACGCAAACCCAAAGCAAACCGAAAGCTAATGAAAAGCTAATGGTAGGCAAAGCCGCGCCGGCCTTCGAGGTGTTGGAGATTTACGAAGCCATGTTGCGCGTGTCTCGACGCGCAGAGAGTGAGGGCCGCTGCGTGAGCGAAGTCATCCGTTTGACTGAGGGCGGCTGAGGGACACACTGCGGGGCGATCTTGGCTTCGCCACCTAGTCCGATTTCTTCTTTACGGCAAACGCCTTTTTATGTGCTTTGATGAAGTTGAGAGTGAGATTGATTTCGTTAGGCCGACTCATGGTGAACCCGTCGTTCACGTCCAGCGTCTCGCTCTCCGACCAAGCGACGACTCGGGCGGCATCCCGGCGCAGGACGGCCCGTAGTTGTGAACGCTTCGCCAAGTCCGCCCCACCCCTCCCGGCGGCCACGTCGCGTGTAAGGACTTTATATTCGAGGATGAAGTCAGCGTTCTTCGGCGAGTTGACGATCTCCAAAGCCTTATACCCTTTCAGCGTTTTGGAGATCATCTGGTAGGCGTCGTCGTCGTCGGTGGCGACGTAGACTTTTTGCAGCCCTTGTAAGTCGGCCATCGTGCCGCGTTCGGGCATTTCGTCTGAAGGTTGGAAATTGAAGAGGAGCGCGAGCGTGAGTAGTAGGAACTTCATGGCCGGAAAGTTTAAGGGAAAGGAGTCGGAGTAAGCAAGGATGCCCCCGCCGCTCACCTACCCAGACCACGCCACCATCTTCCGCCCCTTCGAGGAGGAGCTGGAACCGACCTACGCCGTCTCCAGATCGGGGGAGTTCGTGGACGGCGACGCGCGCGACGGATTCAAGACGACCCCAGCTTAATCACTTGACGCGGCGAAAGGCGTAGGTCGAAACATTGTGGCCTACTCCCGGCCCGGTGGATTGAATGGCGACAAGTTCCCACCCTTGAGCGCCAAGCTCGTTGGCCTTTTTCTCAGAGGTGTTGAAGTCGAATTTGTACTCCCACTGGACGGGCTTTGAACTTTGAACCCAAGCAATCGATACGAGTGAGAGCAGGACTAAAGCGATGATCGGGAGCGTCTTTTTCATGGCCGGGGATTCTAGCAGATCGGGCGTGAACGTCCCGGCGAAGCGGCCACAACATCTTGAGGTGCGACGCGGTTTTTCAAGAAAGGCGCAAAATCAACTTTGCCGCAAAAAGCACACCCCAACATATTGACGCGAGGGGTCGAAAAAACGCCCGGCGGACGTTATCAAGTCCGATAATGTCTCTTCTGTAAAAACGGGGCGTGCGGGCACTCGTTTCTTAATCAGACGCAGGGAAGTTTCCGCCTCGTCTTGAGCGGGGCAAATAAAAACCCGTAGCACAAAGAATCGAAGCGCATGGGGTGGGAAGATCGCAACGGTCGGAGTTACTACTACCGCAAGGAGCGCGACGGCGCGCGCGTGCGCTCTTGCTACGTCGGCGGCGGCGAGGCGGGCAGACTACTCGCACAACTGGACGGGATGGATCGCGCGGAGGCCGAAGCGGAACGCGCCGCCGTTCGGCTCCACAGGCGCGGCGCGGCCGAAGAGGATCGGGCCTTCGCCGAGATCGCCGGGCTGGTCGAGGGCGTGACGGCCGCGCACTTGCTCGTCGAAGGTTTCCACACTCACAAAAGACAATGGAGGTTAATCCGTGGTGGGAAAAAATAATCTCTCACTCGTCAACGCCGAGACGGAGCGAATTAAAAAGCAGTTCGCCGGGGCTTTCGAGAAGGCGAATAAGACGAACCCGAAGCCGGCGGACGTGGCGCGACTGCGCGAGATGTTGAGCGAGCACCACGATCTCAAACTGTGGACTGAGTATTTCGGCATCATGGGGGTCGCCGAGAGCTTCTTACTACAAGACTGTCCGGCGGGGGCGGGCTTCGCGGAGCTGTGGCGGCGGAGGCTCAAACAGATGCGGATCGATCTCGGCGCGGGCGAAGCGCCCGAGATTGAGAGGCTGCTCATCGCCCACGCGACGCTCTGTTATCTGCGCCTCGGCCTGGTCGAATTGCGCTACACGGCCGTCACGAAAAACGGTTGTACGCTTGCGCAAGGGGCGTACTGGGATCGGCTGCTCACGACGGCGCAGCGCAGATTTACGCGCTCCGTCGAATCGCTCGCGAAGGTGCGGGCGCTCGCGGCCGTGGCGGAGAGGGCGCGGGGCGGACGCGGCACTCTGCCCGAAGCACGGACAGGCACAGCGGGCTAATGAGGCGCGCGGGGCTGGCGTAGATCGGGACTGGCGCGCATTGAAGCCATTTTAAAACGGGGAAATATGCCCGTCCGACCCACCACCAAAACGCACACCTAAAAAAAGGGCTGCGGGCCTGACAAACATGACAAAGAGGACACCTAAAAAAGGGCGTGGTGGGTGTCCGTTTAATGTCCGTTTTGTCCGACGCTATAAAAAGGGCGTGCGGTTGCAGAAGCGGAACAGAAATACAGGAGTCGAACAGGTGTGGCGCGGGCCGAAGTAACGCGAGAGAAACGCGACGGAGTGGCGCAGCGGATACAGTGAGAGAACAGTGAGAAGTGACGAGAGAGTGACGCGACGGAGTGACGTAGAAGTGACGTAGAGAACAGGGCGGAAGTGGCGAATATTCGCCACCAAAAAAAAAGGGCGTCCCAACTTGAAATCTTGATAAGTTTTTAGACAAAAGGGCGCGCGCCCCTGAAAACTTCGCGCGAGGATGCCCCAGGACTGTTATCCGGGGTACGGGGGCCGCGCTCACAACCCGCCGCGCGTCGCGCGGACGTCCGCGTGACGCGCTAAGTCTGAGGGGCCTTCGTCGGCGGCGGGCAGGGATTGCCCCAGGTGGTCGACCAGCCACATCAGCTCCACCACGTCCTGTTCGCCCACGCCCTCGAACGCGACACCTAAGCCCACCCGCTCCATCTCGTAAAGCACCCGGCCCCGCAGCTTGAGCCACCGGTACGAGGGCAGCCAGAGGTGGACGTGTATCTCGCTGCCCCTGATGCCCGGCGCCTTGGTAATGATGAAGCAGCCTTCGGAGCTGACGCTGCTCACCGTCCCGCTCTTCGAGGCGTGCTCATCCCAGCCCCAGTTGCAGCCCAGGGAGGCGCGCACCCGCACCCGCTGACGCTTCTCCGCGCCCGCCCCTAACCCGACCTCGCCCCGTTCGGTATTCATGCCCTTATGGTACAACACGCCTGTCATGTAGGCTCCCGCGAGGATGCCCCAGGACTGTTTTGAGGGTACCGAAGGCCGCATCCCGCCGGGCGCGTTGTCCTGCGCCAAGTGGCGCGCAGCACGCTAGGTTTCAGGGGCACGCGGCAGGGGCTACAGGGGCGACCCGCTTGACGAACCGGGCGCCGGTAAGTAACTTTTGCTCGGCCGCGATTTGCGCTGCCGACTCGGACAATTGGAGTCCGACATTCCGAAGCCAGTCGCGGCTTTTGTGCGCCTTAACGGGCCGCTAAGTGGGACGCCCATGTATCCCTTAGTCGGGCGCTATTCGCGGTCGGGTGCATGCCGTTGTTAGATGGCGGGCTCGGATGAACGCACATCTTACATTTCCCTATTTACGCTTCACAATTTTCAAGGGAAAAGGGTTGAAAAAAGCGCCGGGTAATATTTGGAGCAGAATCCATGAAACCTATTTACAACATCAATGCGAATCAGTAGTTGAAAAGACAGACACACAGCAGAATTAGTAGAATTTTCTTGCGATGGAAAATCAACTAATTCAATTGTATCTGCGTGTCTGCCAAACTTACGATACTTGCTCCCAGTCTTGT
>MWWH01000222.1_pt1 | contig 15691 bp, 16 predicted proteins | sample 1047231 | NCBI WGS metagenome assembly MWWH01 (sample SAMN06349967, study PRJNA376086) | soil metagenome | isolation source: MG3-2 sample Antarctic (ecotone) soil | place: Antarctica | collected 2015-01-13 | reverse complement strand
ATCCATCACTCATCGAACGGTGGGGCGCGCGCTGGCAATGGCAAAGCAGGATAGCCGCGTGGGAAAAATACCAGGACGCGCAACGGATCGAGCAACAGGCGAAGGACAAAGCTGAGATTTTTGCCATGCACGGCGCGTTGGCGGCGGCGATGGCGGGCATCCTCGGTCAGTTCCTCCAGCACCTCGACGCGACGGAACTGACGCCCGCGACCGCCCCGAAATGGCTGCGCGAGATCATCGCCGCGCAGCGTCAGTTGTACGGCGAGCCGGTGGCGACCATCGCCGTGCAGTCGAGCGTGACGCCGGAGACTGCCGAGCAGCACCGGCGCAACGCCAGCAACTACTGCACGGAGTTGCGCTACCTGCTCCCGACGAATGTTGCCAGTTCGGTTATACGAACGATGGCCGTGGCGAAATACGATGTAGCAGCCGACAATCTGCCAACCGTCGAGCGGCTCGATTCACTGTTGACCATTCGGAGATTTATGCCGGAAGTGCGTAGCGGAAAGTGGCCGAGTTGATGAATGGAGTTGGGGAACTGACGATCACGCGCTCTCGATGATTTCCGAGATCGGAGAGGCGCAACCAGCAACAATTCATCGAATGGAGGTGCAGGATGGCGAGGAAGAAAAATGAAGTCGAAGAGGAACTGTCGCAGCTTCGGCGGGAGCGCGAGCAGATGGACGAGCGGATCAGCCGCGTCGTCGGAGAATTGGAGGAGCTTTTAGCAAAAGATGAGGCGGCGCAAAGCAAGTACGTTTCGAGCAAGGTGAAAGAATTTCAGAAGCACAGAGACGGCGAGGGCAGCCCGCTCGACGCCGGAGGGCAAGCATGAGCGCGCCGGGCAAGGGTGCGTCGATCCAGACCTCGGAGCACGATGCGGCGACGCGCAGCCGCACGCTCGATCAGTTGTTCGAGCAGGGGGCGCGAGGGGAGGCTGCGCGCATCGAGTATGAGGCCGCGCGCCGGTCGCTCAACGACGCGATGCAGCAGTATGGCGAAAGAATCATTGCGGCTGAATCTGAGATGAGGACGGCGCGCAGGGAGTTCATTCGTTTGATGTCGCTGCTTGCTCCCGGCGTGACGCGCCTTGCCTACACGAGCAGCCGCAGCCCAGAGGTCGAAGCACGCCTGAGAAATGATCTCAATGATGCGATGAGCGATCTGGCGGAACGCGGCGTTGATACGAAGGTCGTCCTTTCCGAGTGGTTGGGCGGGGCATCGGCGGCAGACACCAACGCTTGGCGACCGGCATCACTTGAGTTTGGTGAAGCTGTGAATCTGGCGGCGCGCATCGCGGCGGAGCGGCGGAGGAAGCTGTGAGCCGGGATCAGGTATGGCGCGCGGTCGTGACGCTGCTGCAACTCCACGCCGCCGCCGATGGTCAGCCGTGGCGCGTGGTGCCGATCAGCCGCGTCGTCGGCATCACGCGCTCGCCAGCGGAGGGTGACGCCGAGCGCATCAGCGACGCGCTCTCAGTGCTCGGTCATCTCGCGTTGATGAACCTCGTCAGGCAATCGGGCGCGGGCGTGCAGTTGACGCCGGAGGGCGCGGCGACTGCCGAGGTATGGTGCGCGCAAGTGTGGTTCAGCTTTCGCAAAGCCGAGTCAGACGCGCGCCGCTGACCACACAATCTTGTGGGTTAATACTTTCGTGAAGAACGCCGCCAAGTGTCACGACGCGGCTTTGAGAGCACGAGAGGCGAGCACAATATCTTGCGCTTTGACTCTCGAAAAAGAGAGCTTCAACGAGTGCCGCGAAACTTCCAACACAAAGGGCGTCCGATAAGCCCTTTTATGTTTACCAGCGCGTTATATTCTATAGAAAAGCTATAGAAAATAACCGTTGCGCTCTGACGCTGATTTGTTATACTCCTGCGCGCGTGCGTTAGCTTATGCTGGACGCCGCGCCACAACTGAATAGGGTCTGTCGGGATCAGATGCTGCGCCGCGTGCCGCAAGCGCACTCTACGCAGAGCACATCCCCGGTCGCCCCACCTTAGAGATCGTCCACGACACGATTTTTGAGGTGGGTTTTTTTGTTTGGATCGAAAGTAAGCCGGAGGCCGTGAAAGAGGCGTTTTTGCTCAGTAAAAATAGAATGTTGTTTTGCTGTAGATTGAGCTTTAGGACGAGCCTCGTGCTCCTCGAACACTTAGTTTCGGTCGCGTGCTACTGTCCGCGATGGGATGGGAAAGCCCGCGCTGCCGACACGTCAGAGGAGTGCTATGGTGCTTATGAAGTAGCTCCTGATTAGAGCGCGGGAGTCGTGATAATTTGCAGTCATGCGGTTGCAGGCGCAGCCGTAAAGATGACAGGGGCGTGATTCGCAGAAGGCCGTCAACCACTCACGAATCACGCCCCACGTTGGGATCAAAGCCGGAGGCTTCGATCTCGTCATTGGCAATCCACCTTACGGCGGATTCGCCTTCGATGATAGCCCGCGAGGGCGTCCGGGTACAATGAAATGAGTATTTTTGAAATAGGCGTCCTGCTCGCCATCTTCGTCCTGCTTTCGCGGCTGAGGTCACTCAACCTCGTGTTTGACGACGCGCCGATCTGGAGGAAATTGATGAGGCGCGGCACCGTCATTGATCCGTTTGCTGGCGCAGGAGAGATGCTGGATCAGGCCGAGGCTCGACAACTCGCGCCCGGCTCTAATGGGCGGAACCGTACAAAACGAGTGCGACACTCCGACAAGCGCGACCGTGAATAAGAGGCTGTCGGGGTGTCGCTACTCGTCGGATGCAATATCTTCGGCGATCTTATCGCCAGCTTGAGCAGCAATCGCCTCCTCCAGTTCGGTCTCTTCCGCCGACAACTGCTCGGCGTCTCCGAACTCGGTCAGGCCAAGCTCTCGTTTGGCAAAGACGCGCCGCGCTTTGATGTTGAGGATTTCGATGATGCGCGCGCGATCTTCGACAATGCGCTGGATGTCATTGCCGTCGAGCAGGATCACGTAGTAGCGGCTGACCTCGGTTACTTGGTTGGCGTAGTCAACGGCGTTGGAGGTGAAACTGCCGGTCGTGACGAACATCACGACATCGGCTTTGGTGATGAAGGTCAGCCCGACCTCTTTGGCGATGATGTCAACGTCAACCTTGCTCTTTGTGTTCTTGCATTGAATCTGCCAACGGCTATAGACGACGCGATCCGAAGCGGCCATCACATCCACCTCGCCGCCGCCCGTCTCTTTGAAGTTCTTGGCTCGCCATTTGGTGAATCGCAGACCGAGCAGCCGGACGATCCAGACGGAGAACAATTCAAGCGCGATGCCCCGCTTGTATTTGTCGGCATGAGTTAGTTCCGCAACCACGTCCTCGAACTTCCGGTTGAGTGCGGCGGTGGTCAATTCCGTCAACTCGGCCAGATTGTCGAGCATCGGAGAGAGCAATTCGTTTTTACTCTTCTCCGTGAGCCGAACGCCGTGCGGCTTGGCTCCGCGCCCTCCTGTCGTCTTTTGAGTTTCGATCAGCCCCGCAGCTTCGAGCGGTTCGAGAATGTCTTTGACGAGGTTCTTGGTGGTGAGCCGGATGCTGTAAACGCTGCGCGTGTGCTCGGCGACCGTGGCCGATGATGTCCACTCTTCGACGCCGAGTGCCATCATCGAGAGCATGAAAAACTTCTGCTCCGGCAGCAGCACATACATCTTGTCGATCAGATCGGCGTCCACGTTCAGCAGGTCATAGACGACATCCCAATTCACCTCGTAGCCGCGTTCGAGCATGACGTTGGCGCGGGCGAGCCAACTGACCATCGTGCTGATGTAGGTGCTGCTCGGAGAGATGCGGAGGCCGATGTCGTTGAGTTCTTCACCCAAGTATTCGAGCGAGACTCTTTCGCCGCGAGCGCGGATCGTCTCGATGAGCCGGAGCAGAGTGAGACCGGGAAGCTCGGTCAGGATGTGCAGCGCGAACCGCCTGAACATCCCGGCTGCGTCGCGCTGCCCCAGCTCAAGCAATTCCCTGCCCAGATCAGTGACTTCGTAGGTGCGAGCCTTCCCGTCAACTTTGATGAGGCCGTAGGCGTTCATCGAAAGACGGCAGTTCATCGCCATCGTTTTCGAGTTGTGCGCCGAGCCGTGACCGGGAAAGTAGTTGACGCGAATCTGCTCCTCTAAAGCTGCCAGATCAGGCTCATTGTCACGCGCTGAAATGAGAAGTTCGAGCAAAGGCGTCTTGCCCTGCTCGAACTGATCCCCGTAGGTGAATCTGCGTCCGATCTTAGCCGTTGGCATGTTTCGTCTGCTCCCCGAAAAGTTTGGTCTGTGCGCCTCGTTTGGCTGTGGGCGAAGTGCCGGCGTCGGGAGTCTCCGCGTCGGCCCGTCCCGGCTGATCTTCAAACCTGAACTTGGAGCTTTTCAGGTACTCCTCGCACAGTTCAAAGGCGAGCCAACGTCTGCCAAGCCGCTCGGCGACGTGGCCGGTCATGTTGGAGCCAGCGAACGGATCAAGCACGAGGTCTCCCTCCTCCGTGCAAAGGTTGATGACGAACTCAGGCAGCGCGGCGGGAAAGCGCGCGGGGTGCGGCTTGATGTCCTCCTCGCGGCAGCGTCGCTGATACCAGTCGTTGCTCGCCGTGTTCGAGGCGGAGATGACGTTGACGGCCATCTCCTCGGATTCAGGTGGCGTGATGGTCACGGTCGCGCCGATCTCATCGCCCCCGTCGTCCTTGAAGATGGTGGGCGGAATTGCGCCGCCGTTGTCTGTTCCAAACTTGGTGCTGATCTGATGCTCGGACGGTCGGAGCTTCGCTTTGTAGCCGTTACGCATGAGCAACTGCTGAGAGTCGCTGTAAGGCTTGAGCACGCGCCGGTTGTTGGCCTTCGGCATCTCCGACTTACTGAGCCACCAGACCGTGTTGACTGCATCCTTGACCCGGATGCGTCGCACCGTCACCCACTCGGCAGGAGTCGGGAGCTTCGCGGGGTTGTACCAGTAAAGCTCCTGAGCGAGAAAGAATCCGCAGCCGCCCGTCTGCTGTTTGTCGGTGCCTTCCGCTTCCGGCTGGCAGAGCCGCAACACCAACTCGTAATGGTAGAGGCTTCTGATGGGATGGCCTCTGAGCCACGTCCCGCCGATGTCAATAACGAGTGAGCCGTCAGGTTTCAGCACGCGCTTGAACTCGCGGGCGAAGGGCAGAAACCACTCCACATATTCTTGTGATGAAACATTGCCGTAGGACTTCTGGCGGAGGAGAGCGAAAGGCGGCGACGTGCAGATCAGGTCAACCGATTCATCTTCGATCTCTTTGATGAGTTCGAGAGAGTCGCCGAGGTGCGCGCTGCCTGCTCCGGTCGAGTAGTAGCGCGATGAGTGTAAAAGGCTATCCGGCATTAGAAGTTCCTTCATCGAAAAAGTTTGTCAGCGTAAGTTTTGAGATGATCGCGGTTGATGCGCCAGCCGCGACCGATGATTTTGGCTTTGAGCTTGCCCGCGCGGATCGCGTCGCGGAGGTGCCCCTGCGACAAGCCCGACAAGGCCGACGCCTCCGACAGCGAAAGCGTCAACTTATTCTCCGGCGCAACGACGGGGCGAGCCGCCTGCCGCGCCGCTTCAATGGCGGCGACGAATGACGCGAGATCAGTTCCCTTGCCCGGTCGGAGCATGAGCGCGCTGCTGCCGTTGCCGCCTCGCCGGTCAGACTTGGCGGGCTTGTCGCGCTGGACGACCGGGCGCGGTGACTCCATCTCCTCTTTCACCTTGTCGAGTTGCTCGCGGTCGTACACCGGCGCGAGTCCGGTTCTGCCCTTCTCATACGATGGGATCAGCTTGCCCTTCGAGGTGTAGCGTTCGACTGCTCGCGTGGAGACGCCGAGGTATTCGGCTGCTTGCTGCTTGTTCATGGCGCGCGATTAAAACAGAAGCGCGACAGCCCGACAACATTTATTTTCTATAGGAATGTCGGACTGTCGCCGGGCGTCCTGCGCTTCCCTTTCATGGTCATATCGAATTGATTCCAGCCGAAGATTGATGACCCGGCGAGCTTGCGACACTCCGACAAGCACGACGGCGTGAAAACCGCTGTCGGACTGTCGCCGCCCGCCCAAAACGAAAACGTCTCACGCGGGCGTTATCGAGCGTCTGGAGCAGCTTCTAAAAACCCATACCAACACATAGGCACGACCTGAAAACGCAGTCCTATAACCAGCCGCCCTAAGCCACACACGACCGCTCGCAGGCTTTTAGACGCCGGGGCATACCTTTCCCTACCCCGCGCCCGCCGCCCGCCCACGGAGCCGTTATTTGCGAGATGAGCTTTTCCGCGCCCGCGCCTTCGCCGGTGACGATTTCACGAGCAGATCGCCCGGCTCGCAGGAGAGCGTGTCGCACACGCGCGCCAGCGTCGGCAAGCTGATCTGCGTCGTTTGCTCATGCCAGAGGCGATAGCAGAGTGCGTAGCCAATGCCGGAGCGGTCTGATAATTGGTGGGGATTTTCGACGCCGCGAGCGCGCGACGCCTCACTGATGTTCAACCTCACTGTGCTCATAGCCCCAAGCTAACACACGCGCCCGTCTCGTATCAATAATCGTGATAGCCGCCTGAGTGAAAACGGTTTACGTCACTATCAACAAGTGAGATAATATCACAGTGATTGATAGTCAATCACAGCCACACTTTAGGAGAACTGACATGAACTCTCTGAACTTGGAAGAAAAGAAACTTGAGCGGGTGACGCAGGAGGCTTTCGACCGCGCCACCGGCAACCGACGATGGGAGATCGCCATCGTCAAGGCGAAGCAGCAGCTTGAGTCAAACCCTTACATGCACTTCGACGGGCGCGCTCTGCTGATCCTGTCGCCGTCCGGCGAAATCTACTCCAGCAATGGCTCGTGCCAGTGCAAAGCCTTCCAGCACGGCCAGCAACCCTGTTGGCACCGCGCCGCCGCTCGCTTGGTCGAGCGGTATCTGGAGGCGGTCTAAAACAGAAGGGCTTGGTGAGCGCGCAAACACTCGCCAAGCCCCAGACATTCAACCTTCAAGTTGAGCACAGTGAAAGGTGAACGAGATGAGCATATCGAAAAGATGGTTCGAGGAGCAACAGGAAGAGGACGCGCGCCAACTGCGCGACGCGCTCTCAGATGTGCGCTACGCCTCGCGCGTGCTGCATGGCGTCGAGAACGCGGATGAGTTGACGATGGGCGACATCTGCCGTGTGTGCCGGTTGCTGGCGAGCGCGGAGGAGAAGTTGGCGGCGGCGGTCATGGCCGAGGAGGTGGCCGCGTAATGATTCCATTCTCGATGCAAAAGAGCATAAGCGGCTACCTGCTCGGAGAAGTAGCCAGCGCGCTCCAGAAATCAATCAGGCGAGGCGAGGAAGAGGATGCCCTTTTCTTCGGTACGGAACTCGATATTTCCGGCTACGGTGAATATGCTTGGAAGCGCATGAAGATCATGGCGTCGGAGGATGTCGGGCTGGCGGAGCCACAGGCTGCGGTCACGATTCAGAGCCTCTATCAATCGTGGAAAGAGCAGCGCACGAAGAAGGACACGAAGCACGAGCCGGAGCGTCTGTTCTTCGTTCACGCGATTCTCGTGCTGGCGCGCGCACGCAAAAGCCGCGAGGTTGATAACGCGCTGGTGGTCATGTACGAGGGCGACCGCAGCGGCGAACTCAAGCGCGATATTCCTGACTACGCACTCGATAAGCACACGCAGCGAGGCAGGCAGATGCGGCGCGGGCACGCTCACTTTTGGGACGAGGGCGCGCGCATCGAGAATGCCTCCGGCTTGGATAAGTATGAGGAGCGGGCGCGCGAGATCAGAGCCGATGCTGCCACCCTCTTCGATGAACTGGAATGATCGAGGCGTGCATGGCACGTCGGCGGAGTCGTTCGCACGCGCGGACGGCTCCATTTTATTTCCTACAGGTAGGGGAGATGACGTGCAAGGGACGCACTATCTTGTGGGTTAAATATCTTTACGAATTTGAGCGTGAGGAGTATAGTTTCGCGCCAAGTTGAAAAGACGAAAGGCTGTCCGGGTCAAGACGCCAATCCTACACCCGAACAGCCCTCAGCTTCGTCTTTGAAATCGGTCTCGTGAACCGAACGCGAGACGGATTCTATAGAAAATACCCCGCGCAAGCAAGGGCATTTTCTATAGATAGTGACTTTCATAATTTAGATTGAGGGTTCTCTGCGGCTGAGGCAGAAGCTCTTAAGTACGGCTCAGGATTGGCGTCACTGAGCCGTTTCTCTTTTATGGAAGCACTTTACAGCCTGCTATTATTTGGTATTATCTGCTCAATTGATTTTGACGGGGCGATCCAGCGGGTCACTCCGCCAATGTTTCGTTGGGGCGACAACGCCCGCTCAGGCTCGATTCAAGGCGGCTGCGCCGTAGGATGCGGAGCTTGTTTCAACGCGCGAAAGTGCGTCGGAGCAAGCTCCGTTTTGCTTTTCACGCGCTGTTTTTCGACGGAGAAACCGATGAGTAAGAAAAAGGAACAAGTTGCCTCGCCGCCGCTAGACGCGCACGCCGTCGCGCTTCGGCTCGGTGTCTCGGTCTTCACCGTGAAGCGCGAAGCTAAAAGGGGCGCGCTTGGTTTCTACAGGATCGGAGCCGGGAAGGGTCGTTTACGTTTCAGTGAGGAGCACGTGCAGACATACCTCGACCGGCGCGAAAACAAGAAGCGGCCCGCGAAGGTTGCTTAATCTTTAACCTCAAAAAAGTGAAGCCCCAAGCCTGCCAGCTTGGGGACTTCGGAAAGGACTCATTCGATGCCAAAGGATACCACATCCCTACGATCCCGCACACCGAAATTCTTCGAGCTTCGCAACTTCGACAGCCTCCAGCACCGAGTCACTGATAGCCGAACCGGAGAGCAAAAATCGCTGCCGTGGATTAAACTTTATCACTCGCTCCTCGATGATGCAGACTTCGAGCAGTTACCCGATGAAGCGAAATTCCATTACATAGGATTGTTGCTGCTGGCACGCAAAATCGGCAACAAATTGCCTTACAACGCCGAGTATTTGGCGCGCAAAATCGCGGCAAACTCTCGCATCAACCTTGAATTGTTACTGCAAAGGAAATTCATTGTTCCCTGTAAACGTAACAAAACACAGGGCGAAGAGTATGCACCGAGTATGCACCGCAAACGCACCGAAGATGCACTAGATAGAGACAAGACAGAGAGAGAGAAAGAGACAACAACAGACACAGACGAAACCGCTCGCGCCGCATTGCCAATCATCAGCGGCGAGGTTGTTGTTGGTGACAATGTTTTGAACTTCGCTCAAGACAGGGCGCACAAGGAGGAGCCGATCAACCGCTCGGAGTTTACAGTCGATCTGCATCGTCAATACCTCGAAGAGCATCGGGCGACGATTATGAATCCCAGAGGGTTCTTAAAATCATGCGAGCGCGGAGAGCAGGATCGCGACGTTCGATTTTGGCTGGATGAGAAGTCAGCCAGCAACCAGCGTGCAGCGGCGAATGATGAACGAGCGAGCGAGCGATCCACCAACAGACTCTCAGAGGGCGAATTGAAAATAATGGCTGAAAACTTTGGCAACATGCTGGCGAGTGGCTACTTGCTCGAACATTTGCGCGCGAAATATCGAGCGGCTATGACTGGCGACGAGTGGCGGCGCGTCGTTGAGATGCTCGAAGCAGGGACGCAGCAAATGGCCGAGGGCGCACGTGTCGCAGTTTGAAATTTCGAGACCGTCGCGCGTCATCGCGCCGAGCGCGACGTTGGTGAGCGGGGCGGAGCGACGATCTGCCGGAATGTCGCGCCGCCCCGCCGCCTATTCACCTGCTGGCACCGAACCATGCTCGGTGGGGGTGGTACGTGAAGAGTTCGGGACTAAAAAAACTGAGGAGGGCGACCACGCCGAAGATTCTCCGCGAGCCGTTTTACGAGAAGCAGGCGGGCGAATCGAGTCAGGCTTGGTCGAGCTTCCAGACCTACCGCGACGCGCAGCCGGAGGAGCGTAGCTACGCAAAAGTCGCCGAGGCAACTGCGCGCTCGCGGAGGCTCGTTGAGCGGTTCGCTTCGCGCTGGAGTTGGCGTGCCCGCGCCGCCGCATTCGACGCACAGGCTGACAAGGCGGCGCGCGAGAAGTGGCAGCGCGAGCGGATCGAGTTGAAGCAGGAGCAACTGGCGGTCGGCAGGGCGTTGGTTGCCGAGGGCGTGCGCTGGCTCCAGCACGCGGACTCGACCGAGTGGAAAGCGAAAGACGGGGTGCGCGTGCTCGAACTCGGATTCAGGTTACAGCAGTTGACCTTCGGCGAGGCGACGGAGATAAAAGGGCGCGCGGAGACGGCGGAAGAGGCGCACGGTCGCATCGTCCGCGCTGCACGACAGACGCTGGTGGTGGAGCGGGAGCTTGCCTCCGCGAATCTCTCCAACGCCATGCTGCGGCGCATGTGCGCGCAGACGTTCGGGGTGCAAGTAACCGATTTGCAATCGGATTCGGAACTTGACGCGCTGATGGGGAAGCCGCGCGTGATCGAAGCACTTGATGGGCTGGAGAACTGACACTCGCGCGCCCTCGATGATCTCCGAGATCGGAGAGGCGCAACCAGCAATGAAACATCAAATGGAGGTGCAGGATGGCGAGAAAGAAAAATGAAGTAGAGGAGGAACTGTCACAGCTTCGTCGGGAGCGCGATCAGATGGACGAGCGGATCAGCCGCGTCGTCGGAGAATTGGATGAACTTTTAGCAAAAGATGAGGCGGCGCAAAGCAAGTACGTTTCCGGCAAGGTGAAAGAGTTTCAAAAGCACAGAGACGGCGGGGGTAGCCCGCTCGACGCCGGAGGGCAAGCATGAGCGCGCCGGGCAAGGGCGCGTCGGTCCCGACCCCGGAGCACGACGCGGCGACGCGCAGCCGCATCGTTGATCAACTCGTTGAGATCACGATGACCGCCGAGGCGCAGTTGCAGGAGTACCAAGCCGCGCGCCGCGAACTGGACGAAGCCGCACGCACGCTCGGAGCGCGCATTGTCGCGGCGGAAGATGCGATGCGCGGGAGCCGCCGCCGCTTCATCAGCGTGCTGCGCGAGGTCGCGCCCGGCTGCGTGACCCTCACTTACAACAGCAGCCACCGCAACAACGCGCAGTTGCAAGCCGATCTCGATGATGTGATGGGCGAGCTACGCGAGCGCGGCGTGAATCTCAGCGTCGTCCTGGCTGAATGGCTCGGCGCGGGGAACACCGTCGTAGATGCCAACTGGAGGCCGTCGCGGGTCGAGTTCGAGGAGGCGGTAAACATGGCGGCGCGCATCGCGGCGGATAGGCGGAGGAGAGTATGAACCGCGATCAGGTATGGCGCGCGGTCGTGACGCTGCTGCAACTCCACGCCGCCGCCGATGGTCAGCCGTGGCGCGTGGTGCCGATCAGCCGCGTCGTCGGCATCATGCGCTCGCCAGCGGAGGGCGACGCCGAGCGCATCAGCGACGCGCTCTCGGTGCTCGGTCATCTCGCGTTGATGAACCTCGTCAGGCAATCGGGCGCGGGCGTGCAGTTGACGCCGGAGGGCGCGGCGACTGCCGAGGTATGGTGCGCGCAAGTGTGGTTCAGCTTTCGCAAAGCCGAGTCAGACGCGCGCCGCTGACCACACAATCTTGTGGGTTAATACTTTCGTGAAGAACGCCGCCAAGTGTCACGACGCGGCTTTGAGAGCACGAGAGGCGAGCACAATATCTTGCGCTTTGACTCTCGAAAAAGAGAGCTTCAACGAGTGCCGCGAAACTTCCAACACAAAGGGCGTCCGATAAGCCCTTTTATGTTTACCAGCGCGTTATATTCTATAGAAAAGCTATAGAAAATAACCGTTGCGCTCTGACGCTGATTTGTTATACTCCTGCGCGCGTGCGTTAGCTTATGCTGGACGCCGCGCCACAACTGAATAGGGTCTGTCGGGATCAGATGCTGCGCCGCGTGCCGCAAGCGCACTCTACGCAGAGCACATCCCCGGTCGCCCCACCTTAGAGATCGTCCACGACACGATTTTTGAGGTGGGTTTTTTTGTTTGGATCGAAAGTAAGCCGGAGGCCGTGAAAGAGGCGTTTTTGCTCAGTAAAAATAGAATGTTGTTTTGCTGTAGATTGAGCTTTAGGACGAGCCTCGTGCTCCTCGAACACTTAGTTTCGGTCGCGTGCTACTGTCCGCGATGGGATGGGAAAGCCCGCGCTGCCGACACGTCAGAGGAGTGCTATGGTGCTTATGAAGTAGCTCCTGATTAGAGCGCGGGAGTCGTGATAATTTGCAGTCATGCGGTTGCAGGCGCAGCCGTAAAGATGACAGGGGCGTGATTCGCAGAAGGCCGTCAACCACTCACGAATCACGCCCCACGTTGGGATCAAAGCCGGAGGCTTCGATCTCGTCATTGGCAATCCACCTTACGGCGGATTCGCCTTCGATGATAGCCCGCGAGGGCGTCCGGGTACAATGAAATGAGTATTTTTGAAATAGGCGTCCTGCTCGCCATCTTCGTCCTGCTTTCGCGGCTGAGGTCACTCAACCTCGTGTTTGACGACGCGCCGATCTGGAGGAAATTGATGAGGCGCGGCACCGTCATTGATCCGTTTGCTGGCGCAGGAGAGATGCTGGATCAGGCCGAGGCTCGACAACTCGCGCCCGGCTCTAATGGGCGGAACCGTACAAAACGAGTGCGACACTCCGACAAGCGCGACCGTGAATAAGAGGCTGTCGGGGTGTCGCTACTCGTCGGATGCAATATCTTCGGCGATCTTATCGCCAGCTTGAGCAGCAATCGCCTCCTCCAGTTCGGTCTCTTCCGCCGACAACTGCTCGGCGTCTCCGAACTCGGTCAGGCCAAGCTCTCGTTTGGCAAAGACGCGCCGCGCTTTGATGTTGAGGATTTCGATGATGCGCGCGCGATCTTCGACAATGCGCTGGATGTCATTGCCGTCGAGCAGGATCACGTAGTAGCGGCTGACCTCGGTTACTTGGTTGGCGTAGTCAACGGCGTTGGAGGTGAAACTGCCGGTCGTGACGAACATCACGACATCGGCTTTGGTGATGAAGGTCAGCCCGACCTCTTTGGCGATGATGTCAACGTCAACCTTGCTCTTTGTGTTCTTGCATTGAATCTGCCAACGGCTATAGACGACGCGATCCGAAGCGGCCATCACATCCACCTCGCCGCCGCCCGTCTCTTTGAAGTTCTTGGCTCGCCATTTGGTGAATCGCAGACCGAGCAGCCGGACGATCCAGACGGAGAACAATTCAAGCGCGATGCCCCGCTTGTATTTGTCGGCATGAGTTAGTTCCGCAACCACGTCCTCGAACTTCCGGTTGAGTGCGGCGGTGGTCAATTCCGTCAACTCGGCCAGATTGTCGAGCATCGGAGAGAGCAATTCGTTTTTACTCTTCTCCGTGAGCCGAACGCCGTGCGGCTTGGCTCCGCGCCCTCCTGTCGTCTTTTGAGTTTCGATCAGCCCCGCAGCTTCGAGCGGTTCGAGAATGTCTTTGACGAGGTTCTTGGTGGTGAGCCGGATGCTGTAAACGCTGCGCGTGTGCTCGGCGACCGTGGCCGATGATGTCCACTCTTCGACGCCGAGTGCCATCATCGAGAGCATGAAAAACTTCTGCTCCGGCAGCAGCACATACATCTTGTCGATCAGATCGGCGTCCACGTTCAGCAGGTCATAGACGACATCCCAATTCACCTCGTAGCCGCGTTCGAGCATGACGTTGGCGCGGGCGAGCCAACTGACCATCGTGCTGATGTAGGTGCTGCTCGGAGAGATGCGGAGGCCGATGTCGTTGAGTTCTTCACCCAAGTATTCGAGCGAGACTCTTTCGCCGCGAGCGCGGATCGTCTCGATGAGCCGGAGCAGAGTGAGACCGGGAAGCTCGGTCAGGATGTGCAGCGCGAACCGCCTGAACATCCCGGCTGCGTCGCGCTGCCCCAGCTCAAGCAATTCCCTGCCCAGATCAGTGACTTCGTAGGTGCGAGCCTTCCCGTCAACTTTGATGAGGCCGTAGGCGTTCATCGAAAGACGGCAGTTCATCGCCATCGTTTTCGAGTTGTGCGCCGAGCCGTGACCGGGAAAGTAGTTGACGCGAATCTGCTCCTCTAAAGCTGCCAGATCAGGCTCATTGTCACGCGCTGAAATGAGAAGTTCGAGCAAAGGCGTCTTGCCCTGCTCGAACTGATCCCCGTAGGTGAATCTGCGTCCGATCTTAGCCGTTGGCATGTTTCGTCTGCTCCCCGAAAAGTTTGGTCTGTGCGCCTCGTTTGGCTGTGGGCGAAGTGCCGGCGTCGGGAGTCTCCGCGTCGGCCCGTCCCGGCTGATCTTCAAACCTGAACTTGGAGCTTTTCAGGTACTCCTCGCACAGTTCAAAGGCGAGCCAACGTCTGCCAAGCCGCTCGGCGACGTGGCCGGTCATGTTGGAGCCAGCGAACGGATCAAGCACGAGGTCTCCCTCCTCCGTGCAAAGGTTGATGACGAACTCAGGCAGCGCGGCGGGAAAGCGCGCGGGGTGCGGCTTGATGTCCTCCTCGCGGCAGCGTCGCTGATACCAGTCGTTGCTCGCCGTGTTCGAGGCGGAGATGACGTTGACGGCCATCTCCTCGGATTCAGGTGGCGTGATGGTCACGGTCGCGCCGATCTCATCGCCCCCGTCGTCCTTGAAGATGGTGGGCGGAATTGCGCCGCCGTTGTCTGTTCCAAACTTGGTGCTGATCTGATGCTCGGACGGTCGGAGCTTCGCTTTGTAGCCGTTACGCATGAGCAACTGCTGAGAGTCGCTGTAAGGCTTGAGCACGCGCCGGTTGTTGGCCTTCGGCATCTCCGACTTACTGAGCCACCAGACCGTGTTGACTGCATCCTTGACCCGGATGCGTCGCACCGTCACCCACTCGGCAGGAGTCGGGAGCTTCGCGGGGTTGTACCAGTAAAGCTCCTGAGCGAGAAAGAATCCGCAGCCGCCCGTCTGCTGTTTGTCGGTGCCTTCCGCTTCCGGCTGGCAGAGCCGCAACACCAACTCGTAATGGTAGAGGCTTCTGATGGGATGGCCTCTGAGCCACGTCCCGCCGATGTCAATAACGAGTGAGCCGTCAGGTTTCAGCACGCGCTTGAACTCGCGGGCGAAGGGCAGAAACCACTCCACATATTCTTGTGATGAAACATTGCCGTAGGACTTCTGGCGGAGGAGAGCGAAAGGCGGCGACGTGCAGATCAGGTCAACCGATTCATCTTCGATCTCTTTGATGAGTTCGAGAGAGTCGCCGAGGTGCGCGCTGCCTGCTCCGGTCGAGTAGTAGCGCGATGAGTGTAAAAGGCTATCCGGCATTAGAAGTTCCTTCATCGAAAAAGTTTGTCAGCGTAAGTTTTGAGATGATCGCGGTTGATGCGCCAGCCGCGACCGATGATTTTGGCTTTGAGCTTGCCCGCGCGGATCGCGTCGCGGAGGTGCCCCTGCGACAAGCCCGACAAGGCCGACGCCTCCGACAGCGAAAGCGTCAACTTATTCTCCGGCGCAACGACGGGGCGAGCCGCCTGCCGCGCCGCTTCAATGGCGGCGACGAATGACGCGAGATCAGTTCCCTTGCCCGGTCGGAGCATGAGCGCGCTGCTGCCGTTGCCGCCTCGCCGGTCAGACTTGGCGGGCTTGTCGCGCTGGACGACCGGGCGCGGTGACTCCATCTCCTCTTTCACCTTGTCGAGTTGCTCGCGGTCGTACACCGGCGCGAGTCCGGTTCTGCCCTT
>MWWH01000221.1_pt1 | contig 15701 bp, 8 predicted proteins | sample 1047231 | NCBI WGS metagenome assembly MWWH01 (sample SAMN06349967, study PRJNA376086) | soil metagenome | isolation source: MG3-2 sample Antarctic (ecotone) soil | place: Antarctica | collected 2015-01-13 | reverse complement strand
GAATTTCTCATTAAAATCAGAAATAGGTATTTTCTGGACAGCTTTACAAAAAATTATCTTGACTCTATTGAGTAACGAGCATATAAATAACAACTCTAGAATGATTCCGTAGCACATAAAGTCTGTAAGCTTGCGCTTAGAAGACGGTTTTATTTCTTTTCACAATCCTTTCGGATAAAAACAAAAGTCGCGCTTGCTCATCTGCTTTACTTTATGTTTTCCAACAAAAACAGGAGATTACGATTATGAAACGTATTTTAGTAATGTTTGTTTTGATGTTTACCGCTACCGCTGGGTACACCTTCAGCCAATGCCGCGACGCTGATAAAAATGCTCTCGAAGCATTTGACCGCGCTTGGAGCGAAGCACAGGAGAAAGGAAACCGTGCCGCTTTGATGAACATCTTTGCCGAAGATTTCGTCAGTTTTCCACAAATGACGAACAAAACACAGGTTATCGAAAACAGGATGAAATCGTTTGAGCGCGATAAAGTCAATCCCTTAATGGCGGATAAATCATCAAGCGATAATTATATGATTAGCTGCACACCGACAACGGCGACTATCACGCATCGCAACGTGGTTACGACAAAAGAGGGTGCGGGTGGCAAGGAAGAAACTTTTTATACCCGAAGCGTTCATTTTCTGGAAAAGCGCAAAGGAAAATGGCAAGTCGTCAGCAACGCCAATCACGGTCTTGATGAGTATGGAGTTTTGATGTATATGGAACACGATTGGAACAACGCCGCGCTGAAACGCGATGTGGAGTGGTTTGATAAAAATTATGCTGCCGATTTTAGCAGTGTCAGCAGTCGGACTGGCGCGATAATGAACAAAGTGGAAGATGTTGCGGACATGAAAAACGATAAAAGTGTGTTTGAACCCTTTGAGCTTTCGGAAATGAACATTCGCATTGACGGCAACACAGCGGTTGTGACAGGCGTTAATCGTGTGAAAGGGCGTGATGAAAAAGGTCAACCTTTCGATGTTCGGACGCGCTTTACTGATACGTTTATCAAACGCGACGGACGCTGGCAGGTTTGGGCGACGCAGGGAACGCGCATTCCGCCGACAAACAAAATAAATTAATTTATGAATTTCAAACTACGAATTATGAGTTGGGGAAGTTTTTTCTCATTTTGTAATTCGTAGTTTGAAATGAACTGAAAAAGAATAGAGAATGCCGCATTTATTGGACTTTATAATACCTTGAGTCCGATAAGAAGCATTATGTAACGCATATTTAATGCTTTCTCAGCCTGAACCACCATTAGTTGTGTTTTCTAACAATCTTCAGGCTGTTTTAGGACTACAACATATTGTGGTTTTCCCTGAAATTTCTCGAATACAAAATCTAGTAGCTTCTTTTTGCTTATCAGACGGCTTTTTCTCTATCAAGGCAAAAGTTTCAAATTCTGAAAATTGGGCTAGCAGACATGACACTTAGAAAGATTATTAAAGACCCCCTACCCCATGTAAACTAAACCGCTCAATATAATAGATGACAGTAAAAAACCTTTGCTGTGTGTTACCCAGCATATATCTGTTCTGAATTACCTGGTTTCAGCAACTACTTTTCTCAGCTATTTCGGGACAAAGTGCCACTTAAACGCTTCTGTGCATTAGTATCGTAAATAGCTGCAGAATTGGCAATATTTCTAATTTCTTCATCCGGTACAGGCTCTTCTCCATCGTCGCAATATGTATCACGAATAGTTATTAAAATGTCGTAAATTTGTTCGGCATTTTTCCCATTGCCTCTTTCACGGGAAGCCCAACTGAATAAGGTCAGCTCTCTTTCACCTTCTGGGATTCTGTAATCTGCAGTTAATACTTTGGGTAGTTTTATATCCTTGAGCTTTTTTGATACTGCCACATTGCTTCTGTTTGAGGATTTCTTTTCAGAATGGGTTTCATTCTCTTCAATCTCAGTGTAAAACCATTCTTCTGGCAGTGTTGCCACTTCTCCAATTTCATTCCATTCGTAAACTGTTCCAGTCTTATGAAGGCTACCTGGTGCTACTATGAAAACTCCCTCACTCCTGATATCCAGCCCGTGTCCAATAAATCCTGCTGTATTCTTCAAACTCGTGTTTGAGGCGTAGATATGTTGTCCATTACTGCATGTAACGCTTATTACGTTATTCATCTCAATATCTGATTCATACAGTAATTTAGCAAGAGATTCGTTTCCATTATGTTTGTTATCAACATCAAGAACGCTATAGCCCATGACTTTAAATCCGATATTCAGGGCTGGCTTATTCTCAAACTCTTTCAGATAAGAACTCTTCCTCCCTTCATAGTTGAAAAAGTCTATATCTTTGTACTTGTGAACTGGATGTTTACCGATGTTTGAGCATTTAAGTCCTCTATAACAGCTGCATTTGACTCCATTTTCTGTGAATTTTGGGTAATTTGTAGGTAATACTATAAAACCACAGTCCATATATAGCTGGATTTTTGCTATCTTATCCATTTCATTGATGTCCTGAGCAGTATATGTCTTTAATAATGCCCAATTTATCTCAGCTACAAGAGTATATTCTTCATCTTCTGGAGTATAAGTGCTAGAGAGTTCTGGGAGGAGAGCTCCCTCTCTCTCTAGTATGATAGAGTACGTTTTCCTTAGTTTGTGCTTTAAATTCTTACGGTTACCATTTGGAGCTAATTCAAGTTTAAGTAACCCTTCTTTAATCAGTTTCTTTTTTACTGTCCGAAGCCTAGTTTTTCCTATTCTAGTAATACTTCCCTCATTCAAGAGCTTTACTTGGTTTTCCTCTGCCATCCAGCACTCATCAGGTAAGGCTTTATAATATCTCTTTTCAAATCCGACTAAATTCTTAATTTTTTCTTCTAGTTCCTTTTTATCTGGCAATTCTTCCATTCAAATTTCTCCTCTTTGAAAATAGTTCTTTACTTTTACCTTCAAATAAATTATTCTAGCAAAGGATATGGTTTGTTCCATAATAACTTCAAATACGCTTTGAAGTAAAGCACTAACGTACTCATATTGCCTTCTAGCTGTCCCTACAAGGGCTTTTTATTTTAAATAGGTATTTGATTAGGGTGGAGAAATAAAAAGCCCTTGTAGATAGCCTTATGATCGTTTTGATAACTAAAGCTATCTTCTGAATTTTTTATTTCCCCTGCCATCAATAGACCTATAGCCTGCAAATGAAAGCAGACTATACTGCAAATTTCTAGTGGCTTCTGCTCTTAAATTTACGGATCATTTGTCTAAAGCTATCTGGGTTTTTCTGAACTTCTAAATCTAAAGCAATAAAAATTTTTATTTTTCTCGCTTCTTCTGTTGTCACTTCAAATATTTCTCCCTTGCCATCCAAGTCCCTAGCTGTGAATTTCCTGGTTAATTTATCCTGGAAGCTGCCTTTTATTTGTGCTTCGACAATACTTGCATTAAGCATAGTGTCCTCTTGATACCAAGTAGAGTTTGTATACTTCAATAGCCGCTTTCTTTTTTCTATGTCTTTAGTGATACCGACTTTATAAAAGACTTTACCTATAGCAGGCTTTATTTTGGGATGGTTATACCTGCATAGATAGATATACCCTGTTGCATTTCCTTCTTCGGGATGGTTTCTATAGTACGCCTCGTTTTTCTTTCCTTTAGGACTTTTTTTATTTAATAGCTCATCAATTCCTTCCTCAAGACTTTTATTTTTTGGGAGTCTATATACAGAACTGAGAGCTAAACCAAAGGCAAGAGCTACGCTTTTCTTACTCGGATATGTTTTATCCTTATATACCACTTTATTGAATGTATACCGTGGTTCTAGATCGAGAGCTTGCGCCACAGTCCAACCCTTAGACAACCTACTTCTGACAAGCTCACTATCCTTTCCATAAGATTCAGCAAGGGCTACTAGACTCGGATATTCTTTGTTTCTGAAGAACATCCTCTTACCTATTTGCTCTTTAGTGCTCTTATTTTCAGGTACCTTAATTTTACCTTTTCTCTTCTTACCGTGTTTCTGCTGGTATTCGACCTGGGAGATCAATTCTCCTCTCTGAATCGGTGTCAGTCCTGCAGCTTGTTCTGGAGTAGCCCCTCTCTTTAATAGATCAGCTACAGTTGCAACATTTCTGTCATATTTCTCGCTTATCTCTTTAGCCGTTAAATCTTCTCCATTGATGCTGTATTGCTTCCCTCTTTTTCTAGACTTTAATCCTAGAGCCTCTTCTTTATCCCAGCCGTAGCTTAGCCTCTTCCTAAACGTCGGATACTTGACATGACGCTTACGACAGGCATCAGCATCATTTTTATATTTGACGCCGCCAATAATAATTCCTTTAGGTTCCTCGACTACCGGTGCAATGTAACTCTTCCTCTTCTTTTCAGGAATTAAATTATTCCCTCGACGCATCCTTGAATGCGCTTTCTGTACTCCCCAGACAGTTGCACCGTTATCTTTGTATGCCTCCCCAACCGCTTCTAGGCTTGAATAGCCGACTCCCTCTAAAATATGTCTTAATTCATTCTTCATAACATGATCCTCTTTTGTATTGCCTGCTCGGATTTGTTATGGTTTAAACAAATAAGGCAGCAATGCCGTTTTCAGGACTTAGAGTCCTGGAATATTTAAAACTAAAAAAAGGTGAGTTTCTCTAGCGTTCAACTATTGCGAAACTTGCCTTTTTTCTATTCTATTTAATTACGATTTAATTAAATATTTAATGCCGTTCTTACGGACTTTTAATAACTAGCCACTCAAAATATTACTCATGCTACTATTATATCATATATTTAAAATTGAGTGAAGGGTAGCGTCGAGCGTTCTTCGAGATGAAATCTATAGTATTTGAGTTAATTTCGCGTGTGGGACAGTTAATGAAAAATGGGTGCGTCAACTTATCGGCTCTGGAAAGTTACCAGCGGAAAAATACGGGAATCTTTGGATAATTGATGAGAAAACTTGGAGCTTGTTCATAATCGTAAATCACAAAACCTTTAAAATTGTAGCTAATTTTAGGGGTTTTATTATTTTTAGGCTTTAATTCTTTAGTTTAATGTGTTACACCTATTGCGCTATGCAAAAGATGACGCCGTTTTCAATCTCCCCAAATCCATTATCTTTATACTTAACTGATTCACTAAAGGCTGTTGTGCATAAGGCAAGGTCTGCTATTGATTACAGACAAGGATTGACCTGCATTTTAGGAGATGTAGGGCTCGGTAAGTCCACAATCTTGCGGTTTCTTTGGGCAGAGTATGCTGCACAGGAAGATAATTGCAAGACAGCATTCATCTCCACGCCTTCGTTCCCCTCCCCCTTTGCAATGCTCAAAAGTATTTGTCAGGACTTCGGACTTGAAGCAATGCGCTCGCGTGAAGCGCAAAAGAGGCTGTTTGAAACATACCTTGTTGAGCAGTTTAAGACGGAAAAGAATGTTGTCATCTTCATTGATGAAGCGCAGATGCTTACTAACCAGCAACTTGAGCTATTACGCGAAATTCTAAACTTTGAAACCAACACTGAAAAACTTGTCCAGATTGTCGTCGCTGGGCAGATGGAGCTAAAGCTGAAAATCAACCGTCAGCAGAACCGTCCATTCAAATCGCGCATTATGAGCTACTCGAACCTCAACCCTTTGAGCTTAGATGAAACGAAGGAAATGATTAACTTCCGGTGCAAATTTGTAGAAGCTGAAAACCCTTTCTCGGAAATTGTTATTGACAGAATTTACTATCACACACAAGGCATTCCTAGGTCAGTTCTAAAGCTCTGTTACGAACTTTATGAGCTACACCGGCTTGGGGTCTTAATTTTTACGCCAGACTTAGTGGATGAAACGGCAAATGAGGTAGCTTTATGAGCTCAACTTTAATTAGTCTTCTCAAGGCTGATGAGGCGAAAAAGAAGGCGGAAACAGACAAACCTAAACCTGAACTTGTTCCTAAAACTGAGCAACCTCCCTCCATTGAAAAAGAACCTGAAATTATAGATTCTGCTGGACGTCTGGACGTCCAAAAGATAGACGCCCAGACGTCCACAGTGGACGTCTGGGCGCCAAAAGATATAGACGTCCAGACGCCAAAAGATATAGACGTCCAGACGTCCAATGAAAAATTATATCCTAGCCGAAAGCATAGAAAACGCAAGACAATACGACTTCCATTTCAGAAAGTAGAAAAATATGAGCTATGGTGTTTTATGAATAAAATTGATTTTCAAGACGCCGTAGAGAAAGCAATGGACTATTTTATTGGACGTCCAGACGCCCACGTATTGATTGATGATTTTGATGAGGATAAAGAAACTGATGAAGTTATCATCTTTTATCGAAAATGGACGGGAAATAAAATTAAGCCTAAAGACCGAGCAGCACGAGAAGAAGTCAGAAGATTTTCTGAGGAAATTTGCAAAATTGGAATCTTAACTGCAATGTCCAGAGCGAAAAGCAAGATTAACTCCTTTGCCTACTGTGTTCCAGTGATTGAGGACATAGCCGAAGAAGCAGGCGCAATTGAGAGCAAGGGCGATTACTTAAAACATTTGGAAAGATTTATTATGAGTGTCAAGAAGGGAAAGTAAACCTTTAATTTGGCGTTAAATTACATCATTGCAAAGGTCCACTATTGAGAGTAGTATTCTCATTTTGCCTCGTTTTGATTTGGAAAGGAGCGACAGTGCGCAAATCGGTTAATGAACAGCAATCATAAATCTGAGGAAGATGAAATATGGGAAGGACTTTACCCACGAATAGCATCCCTTGTTAAACAGAATAAATGGACTTGGGAGTTCTTTGGCGTTGTTTTTGGGTTTGGTGGCGCATTATTCTTAATCATTTTAGGATTTGAGCTTGATATTATAGCTTGGTTGTTAGCACCAAATGAGATAACGCTTCTTCTTAAGAAAATAAGTTTAGTTGTATTCTTACTTGTATTGCCTATGATGATAGGTGGGTCACATTCCCTCGACTTACTAGAGAGAAATTCTTTAGACTTCTAAGTCAGTTAAAGCCAGCGCATTCATATTTTGTGGAGGCGCTTTTTATTTTTGGCAGAAAAATATATGAATACGGTAAAGAATACCGCTACCACGGGGCTTAAAGGTTGGATGATGCAGGGCGTTCAGGAGATGGAAGGTCCTCACGAGAAAGAAGGACATCACCAGCAGCACCCTTGGTGGAAAATAATGTGTCTGACTGGAGTTGATTATTTTTCAACTCTCGGTTATCAACCCGGTATTGCATTTGCCGCGGCAGGCGTTCTATCACCGATTGCGACTCTTATTTTAGTTCTGCTCACTATCTTTGGGGCATTGCCTATTTATAATCGAGTTGCTACCGAAAGTCCACGAGGTCAGGGTTCTATTTCGATGCTTGAAGCATTACTCTCTCGATGGAAAGGGAAGCTCTTCGTTTTGGCTTTACTTGGTTTTGTTGCAACAGATTTCGTCATAACTATTACACTGTCGGCTGCTGATGCTTCGGAACACATTATTCACAATCCTTTCGTTGAAGAACATCTTCATTTTCTCGACCATCCTATTCCGGTCACGTTACTGTTAATTTTGACTCTTGCTGCTGTTTTCTTAAAGGGTTTTAAGGAGGCAATTGGTATAGCAGTATTTTTAGTAATAGCTTACCTATCTCTGAATCTAGTTGTGATCGGGGTTGGCATTTATCAAATAGCAATAAATCCGTCACTATTACTGAACTGGAAAGATGCACTTTTCACAACCACGACCATCACCGGCGCGACTGAGCCCAGAAGCCTTTTACTTATTATTGGTCTTTCCTTACTTGTTTTCCCAAAACTTGCTTTAGGGCTTTCCGGATTCGAAACCGGGGTTGCCGTAATGCCTCTTATAAAAAATCCGCACAGAATTACAAACACGCGAAAACTTTTAATGTCGGCAGCTTTAATAATGAGCTTCTTTCTCATTTGCAGTAGTTTTATCACGAGTGTTTTAATTCCTACTGCTGAGTTTGAGGAAGGCGGAAAGGCTCAGGGAAGAGCTTTAGCATATCTAGCGCACACATATCTTGGTGATATATTCGGCACGGCTTATGACATCAGCACAATCTTAATTTTGTGGTTTGCGGGTGCATCTGCGATGGCAGGACTTTTGAATATCGTGCCCCGATACTTGCCGCGTTATGGAATGGCACCGGATTGGGCACGTGCAACTCGTCCTTTAGTAATTGTTTTCTCAATAATATGTTTTGCTATAACCCTTATTTTCAAGGCTAATGTTGAAGCCCAAGGTGGTGCTTATGCTACTGGTGTTTTAGTCCTTATGACCTCGGCGGCAGTTGCGGTAACAATTTCAGCTTGGGTGAAAAAGCAAGCTATGAAGTGGGCATATTTACTTATTGCTCTGGTATTTGCTTACACGACTGTTACAAACATAATAGAGCGACCAGATGGAATTAAGATTGCTGGCTTGTTTATTTTGGCAATAGTGGTGGCTTCATTCGTTTCTCGTGCTATGCGAACCACCGAATTACGAGTTGAAAAAATTGAATTTGATGAGCAAGCGCGACAGTTCATTGATGAGATGGCACAGGGTGAGATTCGAATTGTCACGAACAGGCGGGAAACCGGGGATGTTGAAGAATACCGCTTCAAGGAGCATGAAAAACGGGTGGATAATCATATTCCATCAAGCGACCCGATTCTCTTTTATGAAATTGAACTCGGAGATGCATCCGAATTTAAGGGAAAACTAAAAATTCGCGGCGTTGAAATCGAAGGTTATCGAATACTACGCACTGAATCAGCAGCCGTCCCCAACGCAATCGCTGCGCTTCTGATGCACTTAAGAGATAAAACAGGGAAAATCCCACACGTCTATTTTGGTTGGAGTGAAGGTAACCCGATACACTATCTAATCAGGTATATCTTATTTGGCGAAGGTGATACCGCGCCAGTAACAAGAGAGATTTTACGGCAGGCTGAGCTAGACCCTGAACTACGTCCAAGTGTTCATGTTGGAGGATAAACTTCTGTTCGAACAAGTTAGGACAGAGGGGTAATGTAATCACTTAACTGCCCCATATTTATTGGGGTAGTGCAAGTATTGGGTCCGATAACATCTATTATGAATTTCTCATTAAAATCAGAAATAGGTATTTTCTGGACAGCTTTACAAAAAATTATCTTGACTCTATTGAGTAACGAGCATATAAATAACAACTCTAGAATGATTCCGTAGCACATAAAGTCTGTGAGCTTGCGCTTGGAAGACGGTTTTATTTCTTTTCACAATCCTTTCAGATTAAATCAAAAAGTCGCGCTTGCTCATCTGGTTTACTTTGTGTTTTTCCAACAAAAATAGGAGATTAAAAATGATGAAACGTATTTTAGTAATGTTTGTTTTGATGTTTGCCGCTACCGCCGGGTACACTTTCAGCCAATGCCGCGACGCTGATAAAAAGGCTCTCGAAGCATTTGACCGCGCTTGGAGCGAAGCACAGGAGAAAGGTGACCGTGCCGCTTTGATGAACATCTTTGCCGAAGATTTCGTCAGTCTTCCACAAATGACAAACAGAACGCAGGCTATCGAAAACAGGATGAAAGCGTTTGAGCGCGATAAAGTCAATCCGTTAATGGCGGATAAATCATCAAGCGATAATTATATGATTAGCTGCACACCGACAACAGCGACTATCACGCACCGCAACGTGGTTACAACAAAAGAGGGTGCGGGTGGCAAGGAAGAAACTTTTTATACCCGAAGCGTTCATTTTCTGGAAAAGCGCAAAGGAAAATGGCAAGTCGTTAGCAACGCCAATCACGGTCTTGATGAGTATGGAGTTTTGATGTATATGGAACACGATTGGAACAACGCCGCGCTGAAACGCGATGTGGAGTGGTTTGATAAAAATTATGCTGCCGATTTTAGCAGTGTCAGCAGTCGGACTGGCGCGATAATGAACAAAGTGGAAGATGTTGCGGACATGAAAAACGATAAAAGTGTGTTTGAACCCTTTGAGCTTTCGGAAATGAACATTCGCATTGACGGCAACACAGCGGTTGTGACAGGCGTTAATCGTGTGAAAGGGCGTGATGAAAAAGGTCAACCTTTCGATGTTCGGACGCGCTTTACTGATACGTTTATCAAACGCGACGGACGCTGGCAGGTTTGGGCGACGCAGGGAACGCGCATTCCGCCGACAAACAAAATAAATTAATTTATGAATTTCAAACTACGAATTATGAGTTGGGGAAGTTTTTTCTCATTTTGTAATTCGTAGTTTGAAATGAACTGAAAAAGAATAGAGAATGCCGCATTTATTGGACTTTATAATACCTTGAGTCCGATAAGAAGCATTATGTAACGCATATTTAATGCTTTCTCAGCCTGAACCACCATTAGTTGTGTTTTCTAACAATCTTCAGGCTGTTTTAGGACTACAACATATTGTGGTTTTCCCTGAAATTTCTCGAATACAAAATCTAGTAGCTTCTTTTTGCTTATCAGACGGCTTTTTCTCTATCAAGGCAAAAGTTTCAAATTCTGAAAATTGGGCTAGCAGACATGACACTTAGAAAGATTATTAAAGACCCCCTACCCCATGTAAACTAAACCGCTCAATATAATAGATGACAGTAAAAAACCTTTGCTGTGTGTTACCCAGCATATATCTGTTCTGAATTACCTGGTTTCAGCAACTACTTTTCTCAGCTATTTCGGGACAAAGTGCCACTTAAACGCTTCTGTGCATTAGTATCGTAAATAGCTGCAGAATTGGCAATATTTCTAATTTCTTCATCCGGTACAGGCTCTTCTCCATCGTCGCAATATGTATCACGAATAGTTATTAAAATGTCGTAAATTTGTTCGGCATTTTTCCCATTGCCTCTTTCACGGGAAGCCCAACTGAATAAGGTCAGCTCTCTTTCACCTTCTGGGATTCTGTAATCTGCAGTTAATACTTTGGGTAGTTTTATATCCTTGAGCTTTTTTGATACTGCCACATTGCTTCTGTTTGAGGATTTCTTTTCAGAATGGGTTTCATTCTCTTCAATCTCAGTGTAAAACCATTCTTCTGGCAGTGTTGCCACTTCTCCAATTTCATTCCATTCGTAAACTGTTCCAGTCTTATGAAGGCTACCTGGTGCTACTATGAAAACTCCCTCACTCCTGATATCCAGCCCGTGTCCAATAAATCCTGCTGTATTCTTCAAACTCGTGTTTGAGGCGTAGATATGTTGTCCATTACTGCATGTAACGCTTATTACGTTATTCATCTCAATATCTGATTCATACAGTAATTTAGCAAGAGATTCGTTTCCATTATGTTTGTTATCAACATCAAGAACGCTATAGCCCATGACTTTAAATCCGATATTCAGGGCTGGCTTATTCTCAAACTCTTTCAGATAAGAACTCTTCCTCCCTTCATAGTTGAAAAAGTCTATATCTTTGTACTTGTGAACTGGATGTTTACCGATGTTTGAGCATTTAAGTCCTCTATAACAGCTGCATTTGACTCCATTTTCTGTGAATTTTGGGTAATTTGTAGGTAATACTATAAAACCACAGTCCATATATAGCTGGATTTTTGCTATCTTATCCATTTCATTGATGTCCTGAGCAGTATATGTCTTTAATAATGCCCAATTTATCTCAGCTACAAGAGTATATTCTTCATCTTCTGGAGTATAAGTGCTAGAGAGTTCTGGGAGGAGAGCTCCCTCTCTCTCTAGTATGATAGAGTACGTTTTCCTTAGTTTGTGCTTTAAATTCTTACGGTTACCATTTGGAGCTAATTCAAGTTTAAGTAACCCTTCTTTAATCAGTTTCTTTTTTACTGTCCGAAGCCTAGTTTTTCCTATTCTAGTAATACTTCCCTCATTCAAGAGCTTTACTTGGTTTTCCTCTGCCATCCAGCACTCATCAGGTAAGGCTTTATAATATCTCTTTTCAAATCCGACTAAATTCTTAATTTTTTCTTCTAGTTCCTTTTTATCTGGCAATTCTTCCATTCAAATTTCTCCTCTTTGAAAATAGTTCTTTACTTTTACCTTCAAATAAATTATTCTAGCAAAGGATATGGTTTGTTCCATAATAACTTCAAATACGCTTTGAAGTAAAGCACTAACGTACTCATATTGCCTTCTAGCTGTCCCTACAAGGGCTTTTTATTTTAAATAGGTATTTGATTAGGGTGGAGAAATAAAAAGCCCTTGTAGATAGCCTTATGATCGTTTTGATAACTAAAGCTATCTTCTGAATTTTTTATTTCCCCTGCCATCAATAGACCTATAGCCTGCAAATGAAAGCAGACTATACTGCAAATTTCTAGTGGCTTCTGCTCTTAAATTTACGGATCATTTGTCTAAAGCTATCTGGGTTTTTCTGAACTTCTAAATCTAAAGCAATAAAAATTTTTATTTTTCTCGCTTCTTCTGTTGTCACTTCAAATATTTCTCCCTTGCCATCCAAGTCCCTAGCTGTGAATTTCCTGGTTAATTTATCCTGGAAGCTGCCTTTTATTTGTGCTTCGACAATACTTGCATTAAGCATAGTGTCCTCTTGATACCAAGTAGAGTTTGTATACTTCAATAGCCGCTTTCTTTTTTCTATGTCTTTAGTGATACCGACTTTATAAAAGACTTTACCTATAGCAGGCTTTATTTTGGGATGGTTATACCTGCATAGATAGATATACCCTGTTGCATTTCCTTCTTCGGGATGGTTTCTATAGTACGCCTCGTTTTTCTTTCCTTTAGGACTTTTTTTATTTAATAGCTCATCAATTCCTTCCTCAAGACTTTTATTTTTTGGGAGTCTATATACAGAACTGAGAGCTAAACCAAAGGCAAGAGCTACGCTTTTCTTACTCGGATATGTTTTATCCTTATATACCACTTTATTGAATGTATACCGTGGTTCTAGATCGAGAGCTTGCGCCACAGTCCAACCCTTAGACAACCTACTTCTGACAAGCTCACTATCCTTTCCATAAGATTCAGCAAGGGCTACTAGACTCGGATATTCTTTGTTTCTGAAGAACATCCTCTTACCTATTTGCTCTTTAGTGCTCTTATTTTCAGGTACCTTAATTTTACCTTTTCTCTTCTTACCGTGTTTCTGCTGGTATTCGACCTGGGAGATCAATTCTCCTCTCTGAATCGGTGTCAGTCCTGCAGCTTGTTCTGGAGTAGCCCCTCTCTTTAATAGATCAGCTACAGTTGCAACATTTCTGTCATATTTCTCGCTTATCTCTTTAGCCGTTAAATCTTCTCCATTGATGCTGTATTGCTTCCCTCTTTTTCTAGACTTTAATCCTAGAGCCTCTTCTTTATCCCAGCCGTAGCTTAGCCTCTTCCTAAACGTCGGATACTTGACATGACGCTTACGACAGGCATCAGCATCATTTTTATATTTGACGCCGCCAATAATAATTCCTTTAGGTTCCTCGACTACCGGTGCAATGTAACTCTTCCTCTTCTTTTCAGGAATTAAATTATTCCCTCGACGCATCCTTGAATGCGCTTTCTGTACTCCCCAGACAGTTGCACCGTTATCTTTGTATGCCTCCCCAACCGCTTCTAGGCTTGAATAGCCGACTCCCTCTAAAATATGTCTTAATTCATTCTTCATAACATGATCCTCTTTTGTATTGCCTGCTCGGATTTGTTATGGTTTAAACAAATAAGGCAGCAATGCCGTTTTCAGGACTTAGAGTCCTGGAATATTTAAAACTAAAAAAAGGTGAGTTTCTCTAGCGTTCAACTATTGCGAAACTTGCCTTTTTTCTATTCTATTTAATTACGATTTAATTAAATATTTAATGCCGTTCTTACGGACTTTTAATAACTAGCCACTCAAAATATTACTCATGCTACTATTATATCATATATTTAAAATTGAGTGAAGGGTAGCGTCGAGCGTTCTTCGAGATGAAATCTATAGTATTTGAGTTAATTTCGCGTGTGGGACAGTTAATGAAAAATGGGTGCGTCAACTTATCGGCTCTGGAAAGTTACCAGCGGAAAAATACGGGAATCTTTGGATAATTGATGAGAAAACTTGGAGCTTGTTCATAATCGTAAATCACAAAACCTTTAAAATTGTAGCTAATTTTAGGGGTTTTATTATTTTTAGGCTTTAATTCTTTAGTTTAATGTGTTACACCTATTGCGCTATGCAAAAGATGACGCCGTTTTCAATCTCCCCAAATCCATTATCTTTATACTTAACTGATTCACTAAAGGCTGTTGTGCATAAGGCAAGGTCTGCTATTGATTACAGACAAGGATTGACCTGCATTTTAGGAGATGTAGGGCTCGGTAAGTCCACAATCTTGCGGTTTCTTTGGGCAGAGTATGCTGCACAGGAAGATAATTGCAAGACAGCATTCATCTCCACGCCTTCGTTCCCCTCCCCCTTTGCAATGCTCAAAAGTATTTGTCAGGACTTCGGACTTGAAGCAATGCGCTCGCGTGAAGCGCAAAAGAGGCTGTTTGAAACATACCTTGTTGAGCAGTTTAAGACGGAAAAGAATGTTGTCATCTTCATTGATGAAGCGCAGATGCTTACTAACCAGCAACTTGAGCTATTACGCGAAATTCTAAACTTTGAAACCAACACTGAAAAACTTGTCCAGATTGTCGTCGCTGGGCAGATGGAGCTAAAGCTGAAAATCAACCGTCAGCAGAACCGTCCATTCAAATCGCGCATTATGAGCTACTCGAACCTCAACCCTTTGAGCTTAGATGAAACGAAGGAAATGATTAACTTCCGGTGCAAATTTGTAGAAGCTGAAAACCCTTTCTCGGAAATTGTTATTGACAGAATTTACTATCACACACAAGGCATTCCTAGGTCAGTTCTAAAGCTCTGTTACGAACTTTATGAGCTACACCGGCTTGGGGTCTTAATTTTTACGCCAGACTTAGTGGATGAAACGGCAAATGAGGTAGCTTTATGAGCTCAACTTTAATTAGTCTTCTCAAGGCTGATGAGGCGAAAAAGAAGGCGGAAACAGACAAACCTAAACCTGAACTTGTTCCTAAAACTGAGCAACCTCCCTCCATTGAAAAAGAACCTGAAATTATAGATTCTGCTGGACGTCTGGACGTCCAAAAGATAGACGCCCAGACGTCCACAGTGGACGTCTGGGCGCCAAAAGATATAGACGTCCAGACGCCAAAAGATATAGACGTCCAGACGTCCAATGAAAAATTATATCCTAGCCGAAAGCATAGAAAACGCAAGACAATACGACTTCCATTTCAGAAAGTAGAAAAATATGAGCTATGGTGTTTTATGAATAAAATTGATTTTCAAGACGCCGTAGAGAAAGCAATGGACTATTTTATTGGACGTCCAGACGCCCACGTATTGATTGATGATTTTGATGAGGATAAAGAAACTGATGAAGTTATCATCTTTTATCGAAAATGGACGGGAAATAAAATTAAGCCTAAAGACCGAGCAGCACGAGAAGAAGTCAGAAGATTTTCTGAGGAAATTTGCAAAATTGGAATCTTAACTGCAATGTCCAGAGCGAAAAGCAAGATTAACTCCTTTGCCTACTGTGTTCCAGTGATTGAGGACATAGCCGAAGAAGCAGGCGCAATTGAGAGCAAGGGCGATTACTTAAAACATTTGGAAAGATTTATTATGAGTGTCAAGAAGGGAAAGTAAACCTTTAATTTGGCGTTAAATTACATCATTGCAAAGGTCCACTATTGAGAGTAGTATTCTCATTTTGCCT
>MWWH01000220.1_pt1 | contig 15706 bp, 12 predicted proteins | sample 1047231 | NCBI WGS metagenome assembly MWWH01 (sample SAMN06349967, study PRJNA376086) | soil metagenome | isolation source: MG3-2 sample Antarctic (ecotone) soil | place: Antarctica | collected 2015-01-13 | reverse complement strand
AGTGCTGCGAGGCCGACCGCGAGGAACGCGGCCACAAACAGAGCCGCGCCGTTGATCTGCGCGCCGATCTGCGCCATTTGCTCATCAGTGAGCTTGACCAAACAAGGCGATGCGCTACACAACGACGGATCAGGCGCGGCAGTTTGCAAAAGGTAGAGGATCATTTAGAACAGATCCTTAACGGTGTAGATAATCAACATGATGACACCGACGGCCACACCACCGACGATACGATTCCAGAGGTAACGACCACCCCACCGCCCCATCACGAACCCTTCCCGTTACCGTTCGAGTGCGGAGACACAGAGAGGATGGACACGCCTAGAACGTCCTTTACGCGGTCCCGCTGGCCACCGTCGCGGCTATCCTGCTCGCGGCGCTGTACCAGGCCGAACTTGATATCTAGCATCTCGCCCTCATCCACGCCTTGCAGCGACCAGAGAGGATTACGTCGAGCGGCATCTATCGCCTCACCGTTGCGAACGAGCATCAACGTCTGCTCGTGCGTGTAGTCAAAATCCCGGAACAGGAAAGAGACACCGTGCATACGCCCGGTTTCACCGTCGAAATCAAACTCATTCTTGCGCTTGAGTTTCATGGTCATGACTTCTTCCATTAGTTTTCACCCCCTCTCTCTAAAGTGACATGATCCCCACAGGAGCACTCGATAAGAAGCCCCTGAACGGAGGTAAGAGAAGCATCCCAGGTTGGGATGAAGTCCACGACACCATGCCCGCCGTGATACACGGCAAAGACGACAGCGCGATCCCGCTGTAGCTGGTCGAGGTAGTGAACGAAAATTGGGGACTCGGCAGGCGCTCCGTCCCCCGAACGGATGCTATCCCGATGGGATAGACTTTCACTAGACCGCATGGAACCTACTTTCCTATGTGGTTTAGAGAGCCTCGAAGCGGGTAACTTCGCTGGCTCTCGCCTACGGGCAGATTATACGCATAGTCACACGACCAATGCAATACCAAAGTGGTTTAGTTTTGCTCTAGCGTGGAAGGCTCTTAGTATGGAGACTACAGACATGAAGAAAATTCAACGATCAGTGAGCTTAACCCCGGAGGCGTGGACCAAGATCCACGAGCTAGAAAACGAACTTGGGCTATCTGGAAACGACGTCCTACAGATAGCCGTAGTAAGAGCCTACGAGCAAAAAGACGATCTCATGGGCAGACGATACATGAGAACCAGAGAGGACAGAGAAGATTGATACTTTGTTCAGGGCCAGGAGCGCCGGCGACGTCGCAGCTCGAAGGGCACATTAACCGAGATCTCCCGCCAGGCGAACTGGAGACAACGTATCAAACGGTTACAGCAGGTATTTAGCGCAGCTGGCCAGGCCGAACAAGAAACGCACAAAGTCGGAGAGCGGACCTACAAGCAAGACTCGCAGTTACAAACGACATTGAGCCGGTTCAGATCTCGACGGATATAAAGCCCGCACGTAGGAACCAGTTTTCACATTTCACGCCTTTTCACCATGACCGGGAGCCGGAGGACAGCCCCGCACAGCCCGAAACCGGCCCGTGGTCTATGCCGTCAGGCTGGCCGGTTTCGCCCCGCGCTACGTTCAGACCGCATAATATCCCGCGATCAGAGAAATCAGAGCCGCGAGGATGGCCGAGGAGGCGCTAAGATCCCCCGGCCCTAACTCTACCCCTACGCGCAATCATCCAGGAACACACACCACACGCCACAGCCCACAGCCCGAAAAAGAGCAAGTCAGTAACCACGTGCGAAGGAACCCACCAACCAAACCACAGCCGCAACACGACACCGACCAACCCCGCAGCTACAAGAACACCCGACACCGCAGCCAGGACACCAAACATCAGGACAAAAGCCCGATGGAGCATCCTATCCGTAGGAGTCACGCTAACCCCTACGCCTACGAGCGCGACAGCCAGCAGAGAACCCGAGATCCATACAGAGCCGCTCGCCCACAGTAGGCTCAAAGGGTAGCGCCCCACGCACCACAAACGGAGCATCCGAACATCCAGCCCAACGACCGACCGCATAACCGTGCCGGTAGGCCAGGACCAGCGGCCCGCGAAAATTGCGCCACCGACGCATTACCACGCCACCCCCCGCAACTCAGCAGTTTTGAGATTCAGCTTGTCAGCCCAGCTACTTCCCTTCTGCTCGAGCGTCTCGCCATAGATCTCCCCGATCTTACGCGCCCAGCTCGCAGGGTCCTTATGATGGCCGACGTGGTGGAACTCAGCATCCCACGACGGTAAGTGACCAGCGCCGGCCCGGATGGCCCGCTCAATAGCCGCCGCCCTAGCCATCATCGCGCCGGCCATCTCTACACAACGATGAAAGCTAGGACGAGCGTGCCAGCCTTTACGCTTCCGACCTTGCGACAGGAGGCCGGTTACGAGGCCGGCGCATACCTCAGACCACCAGGACGCCACACCACGCGACGACGTATGCTTGAGATCCCGACTCTCCGGAGAACACACCCGAACCCACGACCCAGGGCCACCACCGCAGGCATAAGCAGCGAGATCCCCCAGGACTCGAAAAAGATCTTCTATGGTATCCACCTCGAAAGCCTTGAAAGCAAGCCGGTAGAACCGCATCTCACAGCGCCATACGGGTATCTCAGGCTCATAGACCCCCGAGGCCACCCACACCTCGCGCATCCAGGCTTTATCAGACACAAGCAATTCCTCAGATTTTGCGTAAATTTGGCTTTGCAATGCACCATTGCGTTTACCGAGGGTCAGACTTTGGGCACTCGTCCTGTCGTAGTAGATAGACCTCGTGCGCGCCCTGGTCACCACATCGGCCATCTCAGGGAGCCGAAAGCCGGCTTGCTGGAAGTCGAGCGCGAGATCAGCCCGGTTGACTTTGATCTTATACACGGATTGACCCGCAAAGTAACGGACGATGGCATGAGAGATCTCGACCAACCCCGCCTCATCGTACTCGTAGAGCGTCTCGGCCTTGAACTGCACCAACATTTGCGGTTGCCTCGGATTGACCGTGTTGAGCTCGATGTAGACACGAGCATTCTCGAAACGGAAGTGATAACCCCGCCGACCGTTGCGCCGGAGGTAGAGAGCGCCACCCGGAACGCCGGTAATGCCGTCCGAGAAGTGACCGAGATCATCCCCCGAGTCTTGGACGGCTTTTTTAGCCAGCTCGAATAGCTGTATCTGGCCTTTTGACCAGGAGAAGGAAGCGGAGAAGTAGAGAGCGTCGAGGAACCTACCTAGAACCGTAATCATCGTGGTATCCTTTCGTCGTGGTGTTCTTTTGCCCCGTCGCTATTGGACCAGCAGACGGGGCTTTACTTTGGGCCAGAGTAGCAGGAATCTCATTTAAACATGCCGTATTACAGAGGTTACGGCATCTTTTCATTACGACCGAGAGCCCGCAGATCTGCGGGATTCAGAGGGAGACAGGAACCGACGAACGAGCCGCCGCAAGGCCGGATGACTCACAGGTCCGTGCTGCGGTGGTCCCGCGCCAGGTCGCTCTCGCTCCCCGGCGCGTGCCCCCCGGAGCGCGGCCATCTCGCCCTCAAGACCATCGGCAGAGCGTCCGAGCGGCCCAGGCTCCCGCTGTAACCGCAGCCCACGTGACTCAGGCATAAATTCAAACTCGCCCTCACTTCTGTAAGTGGACGCGATCTTCGGATCCAGGCCGTAGAACTGGCGGAACTCTGGAACCGTGCCAGAAACATCGGGAGTGAAGTACCGAGCGTTGAACTTCGGTTTTTTAGAGACCGGAACACCAACCCAGGGAATTTTGATCCGAGCGTAGTTACGGAGCTTGATAATGCCCCCGCCCATAGACTGCACCTGATTATCTACATGAGCCGAGCTATGAGCCAGGATGAGACACGTCCAACCCCGTTTCCTCATGTTTATGTAGAACTGTAGCGCCTTGATAGGATTGCCCTCGTATTTCTCCGCGTCCTGTTTTTGCCGCAAGGCGTAGAGCCGGGAATTCATGTTGAGGCCCGCCTCATCCAGCACCAACAGCCCCCGATCTTCAACGTTGCGAGGGCCAGGAGGCGTGAAGTCGTAGAGATCATCCATCACGTCGTATCGGTAGGCGCGAGCAAAGCAATCTTGCCACCACGTATACTTATCGCCCACATCGTGTTTATCTGCTCCACTCGCACCGCGTCGAGCGACCTCGAACCATCGCCCGCACAAGTCGAAGTTACACGCCACAGTCTTACCCGCCGCGAGGTATTCGATCACATGCTTTTGCGCGAAGTAGGACTTCCCGCAGCCGAGCGGCCCCGTGACAAAGGATATGGAGTTTAAGACCCCCACAACTACCCGCCGAGCATATGAGCGCCGGCCAGGACGCGAGACAGGAAGAACAGCCCCAGTATAAGGAGCAACACAGGGATGGAGAAAATCACGATCAACCGCATCACAACACCTTCTTTCTAATCATCGGGATTATCTTCTTGGCAGCAGGCAGGCCGAACACCACCAGCCAGAACCACCACGGAACAGCTCTCAGCACGCTCATAACGATGTCCCAAAGCACCCCCTTATCCCTCAGCTTTCGCCCAGCGTAGAAGCCACTCATAAAGCCGGTAGAGAACCCAGGCGACCATGAGCAAGCCGAAATTACCAACAATGAATTCCATCGGGATAAAATAGTTCAACATGCCGAGCGGCCCACCGATGGGATCAGGCGACTCACTAGGATCATTCGGAAGGAAGGCGACAATCGCATTCACAGCGATTATCAGAGCCGTCGCGATGAAATCCACGACCGTCAGGACCGTTTGCCCGATAGTATGAACGGCCCACTTGACGAGACATATGACAGTCTCAATCATCGGTTTCGTCTCCACCGCGGCCCCGATCCCCGCCGAGGCGAGCAGGAACATCACCGCACATCGCCAGATGCACAATCTTCACACCGGCCCGGTAACTCTCATACATGACCAGGGCCACGAACCCCAAGACGCCCAAGGCCACACCGAGAGCCACGGCCAACCGATAGCCCCACCATAGGCCATCCAACCAGAGAGCAGGACACGCGATATTAAGTAGCTCCACCATCAGCACCCTTTCCGGTAATCATTCGCCAGAACCAGAACAGCATCCCGATAAAGAGAACCATCGCAATTGCGGTTTTTATGGTCTGGACATGGGCGTCTATCTCATCCGATACCGTGAGCTGACCCATCAGCGGCACATTAAAAACAGGCCGCTGCGGAGGCATCACGAGCGATTGCATGATGTTCCAAGCCTTTAACACAAGGGAGAACGGGAACACATTAAATAGCCGTAGCCGAGGTACATCAAAATTGTAAGGTTTCTGCACCGGGCAGACGCCCGGATCTTCCCCACCGCCACCACCGCCGCCAGTCGGATTATTCGGATCATTAGGCGCGGGATCACTACCATCAGGAGTACCATCGCCGTCCGTGTCTAACGTAGGATCACCCGTCGGAACCGTAGGATCATTAGGCGCGGGATCGTTGAAATCCGGCCATCCATCCCCATCGGTATCAGTCGTAGGATCACCCGTCGGAACCGTAGGATCATTAGGCGCGGGATCATTCCAATTAGGCCACCCGTCCCCATCAGCGTCCTGGTAAGGATCTTCCATAGGAACGGTCGGATCATTGGGAGCCGGATCGTTAACATCCGGGTATCCATCCCCGTCAGTATCTTGCGTAGGGTCCGGCTCAGGCCCCGGGACCGTCGGATCATACGGAGCAGGATCATCCACATCAGGCACACCGTCGCCGTCGTCGTCGGTGTCGTCCCGGTTAGGAATCCCATCGCCGTCAGGATCGGCATATGGATCATCCGGTTGCAGATCCGGGTTAGTAGGGTCGTACGGGTTGGGGTCCACCTCGTCAGGAATTCCATCGCCGTCATCGTCGAGATCATCCTTATTTGGTGTCCCATCCTGGTCAGGGTCAGCATACGGATGCTCGTCCGGGAGATCCTGCGGATTGGTCGGCGTGTAGGGCGCGGGATCCACCTCGTCAGGGATGCCGTCGCCGTCGTCGTCGGTATCGTCCTTATTCGGGATCCCGTCCCCGTCCGGGTCCGCGTAGGGATGCTCAAGCGGGAGATCCTGCGGATTGGTCGGCGTGTAAGGCGCGGGGTCGTACTCGTCCGGGATACCGTCGCCGTCGTCGTCGGGATCATCCACGTTCGGGATCCCATCACCGTCCGGATCACCTTCTGGCGAATCTGGCAACGGCGCAACCCACGGTTGAGGATCTGTTTCGTCCGGCTTGCCGTCGCCGTCATCGTCCGGGTCAGTATGGTTCGGGTCCCCGTCCTGGTCAGGATCTCCATAAGGATCATCAAACTCGCCCGGCTCGCCCACATCAGGGAACGGGTCGTCCGGATTATGCGAGGGACTTTGAGGGTCCCACTCATCAGGGAAATAGTCCGGGCAGGTCTCAGGCGTGGTCTCCGGCGGAGCCGAAGGCGTACAGGTATTATCCTGCACATCCGTGTTCACGTCATGCGACGTCTCAGGCGTGGCCGTGAGACTACCCGACGGCGCATTGGTCACCGGCTCGGCCACACCCGCATCAAAGATGGGATTCTCCCAGGTCACATTACTGCCTAGTTTAAATTGCGGCCCGAAGGTCTTGTACACCGTAGGAAACGCTATGTTGCCGATCCTGAAATGGCCGGTCGCCTGATACGAACCTACAGTGTAATTACTGTTTGTATAGCTTCCGGTAGACGGCCCGAACGTTGTTGTGTTAGTCGGCAACGTCAGGCTTGTGCTACTGGAACACGCTAATGACTGGCTGCCCTGATTCGCATCTGCCGCCACACCGAAGGAGCCACCCGCCCGCGTCGGCGGAGACACAGCACCGCGATACGTGATATCCCACCGGCAACCATTAGTACCAATGGTTTTATACTCTGCTTTAGTGACCAGGAGCCATTGGACTCTATTCCCATTTTCCACGTATTCTGTGTACGCCGTCGCCGCCGACGCGCCGCCCTGCGCATCGAGCGCCGCCCGAAACTGCGCATCTAGCACGATATTCTCAGGGCAGGAGGTCTGCCCGCATTGCGAAGCGTTGTAGAGGATGATCCCGTTATGCGTCCAGATGCCAGCCGCCGCCGTGAACAGTCCAGCAGTTACCAGCGACGCGCCAAGGGTCCCAGCCCCAGCCGTGCCAAGCCTAGCCCTGCCCGCAGTAGTCCAGACCTTTTGATTAGCCGTAGCTTGAGCCGAGGTCGTCAACGTTGAAGTACCCGGGTTAAACGCCGCCGGCTTAGTCCTCGTCAGCCACTCGCGCATTCTAAAGATTTCTACCTTCTTCTGATCCGCCGTCATGGTTGACCAGGACGCGCCGCGTTCAGCCCCCCAGGAGGCCGGACGGTATGCCATCGAGCCCGTGTAAGCGTCAGCGTCACGCTGGACTACACCCAGCGCACAGAAGGCAAAGAGAAGCGCCACGATCACAGAGAGAGCCGTGAACGTGGCGCGGTCGGTCAAAGCGACTCTATGCGAACCGCTTAACAATCTTGTAAATCGCGAAGCCAACCAGGATGGCCGCAGCGATCACGAACCCAGCCGTCAGAGCGGCCTCGACCCCAGACTGAACCGGCCCCGTCAGGTCTGAGGGCGTCACAGCCTCAGCCACGCCCGCAAGCACGGCAGAGACAGCGAGAGCCACGAGACCCAGGAGGGCCACCAGGAGGACCCGCCCCCGGTCAACTACGCTGGACATTGCTTTCATACAGCACCACCTTTCGATACGGAGCCATTACCAAAGAGTCAGCTTTGCGACTATCCAGATGGGCAGGAAGAAGCCGCCGCAAGCCAGAGAGAAGAAAGCCACCGTAAACGCCGTCTCGAGTGTCAGAGGCTCCATTACCGACCCCCGATCAACGTTACGTACAAGATAGCCCCCAGTGCTGCGAGGCCGACCGCGAGGAACGCGGCCACAAACAGAGCCGCGCCGTTGATCTGCGCGCCGATCTGCGCCATTTGCTCATCAGTGAGCTTGACCAAACAAGGCGATGCGCTACACAACGACGGATCAGGCGCGGCAGTTTGCAAAAGGTAGAGGATCATTTAGAACAGATCCTTAACGGTGTAGATAATCAACATGATGACACCGACGGCCACACCACCGACGATACGATTCCAGAGGTAACGACCACCCCACCGCCCCATCACGAACCCTTCCCGTTACCGTTCGAGTGCGGAGACACAGAGAGGATGGACACGCCTAGAACGTCCTTTACGCGGTCCCGCTGGCCACCGTCGCGGCTATCCTGCTCGCGGCGCTGTACCAGGCCGAACTTGATATCTAGCATCTCGCCCTCATCCACGCCTTGCAGCGACCAGAGAGGATTACGTCGAGCGGCATCTATCGCCTCACCGTTGCGAACGAGCATCAACGTCTGCTCGTGCGTGTAGTCAAAATCCCGGAACAGGAAAGAGACACCGTGCATACGCCCGGTTTCACCGTCGAAATCAAACTCATTCTTGCGCTTGAGTTTCATGGTCATGACTTCTTCCATTAGTTTTCACCCCCTCTCTCTAAAGTGACATGATCCCCACAGGAGCACTCGATAAGAAGCCCCTGAACGGAGGTAAGAGAAGCATCCCAGGTTGGGATGAAGTCCACGACACCATGCCCGCCGTGATACACGGCAAAGACGACAGCGCGATCCCGCTGTAGCTGGTCGAGGTAGTGAACGAAAATTGGGGACTCGGCAGGCGCTCCGTCCCCCGAACGGATGCTATCCCGATGGGATAGACTTTCACTAGACCGCATGGAACCTACTTTCCTATGTGGTTTAGAGAGCCTCGAAGCGGGTAACTTCGCTGGCTCTCGCCTACGGGCAGATTATACGCATAGTCACACGACCAATGCAATACCAAAGTGGTTTAGTTTTGCTCTAGCGTGGAAGGCTCTTAGTATGGAGACTACAGACATGAAGAAAATTCAACGATCAGTGAGCTTAACCCCGGAGGCGTGGACCAAGATCCACGAGCTAGAAAACGAACTTGGGCTATCTGGAAACGACGTCCTACAGATAGCCGTAGTAAGAGCCTACGAGCAAAAAGACGATCTCATGGGCAGACGATACATGAGAACCAGAGAGGACAGAGAAGATTGATACTTTGTTCAGGGCCAGGAGCGCCGGCGACGTCGCAGCTCGAAGGGCACATTAACCGAGATCTCCCGCCAGGCGAACTGGAGACAACGTATCAAACGGTTACAGCAGGTATTTAGCGCAGCTGGCCAGGCCGAACAAGAAACGCACAAAGTCGGAGAGCGGACCTACAAGCAAGACTCGCAGTTACAAACGACATTGAGCCGGTTCAGATCTCGACGGATATAAAGCCCGCACGTAGGAACCAGTTTTCACATTTCACGCCTTTTCACCATGACCGGGAGCCGGAGGACAGCCCCGCACAGCCCGAAACCGGCCCGTGGTCTATGCCGTCAGGCTGGCCGGTTTCGCCCCGCGCTACGTTCAGACCGCATAATATCCCGCGATCAGAGAAATCAGAGCCGCGAGGATGGCCGAGGAGGCGCTAAGATCCCCCGGCCCTAACTCTACCCCTACGCGCAATCATCCAGGAACACACACCACACGCCACAGCCCACAGCCCGAAAAAGAGCAAGTCAGTAACCACGTGCGAAGGAACCCACCAACCAAACCACAGCCGCAACACGACACCGACCAACCCCGCAGCTACAAGAACACCCGACACCGCAGCCAGGACACCAAACATCAGGACAAAAGCCCGATGGAGCATCCTATCCGTAGGAGTCACGCTAACCCCTACGCCTACGAGCGCGACAGCCAGCAGAGAACCCGAGATCCATACAGAGCCGCTCGCCCACAGTAGGCTCAAAGGGTAGCGCCCCACGCACCACAAACGGAGCATCCGAACATCCAGCCCAACGACCGACCGCATAACCGTGCCGGTAGGCCAGGACCAGCGGCCCGCGAAAATTGCGCCACCGACGCATTACCACGCCACCCCCCGCAACTCAGCAGTTTTGAGATTCAGCTTGTCAGCCCAGCTACTTCCCTTCTGCTCGAGCGTCTCGCCATAGATCTCCCCGATCTTACGCGCCCAGCTCGCAGGGTCCTTATGATGGCCGACGTGGTGGAACTCAGCATCCCACGACGGTAAGTGACCAGCGCCGGCCCGGATGGCCCGCTCAATAGCCGCCGCCCTAGCCATCATCGCGCCGGCCATCTCTACACAACGATGAAAGCTAGGACGAGCGTGCCAGCCTTTACGCTTCCGACCTTGCGACAGGAGGCCGGTTACGAGGCCGGCGCATACCTCAGACCACCAGGACGCCACACCACGCGACGACGTATGCTTGAGATCCCGACTCTCCGGAGAACACACCCGAACCCACGACCCAGGGCCACCACCGCAGGCATAAGCAGCGAGATCCCCCAGGACTCGAAAAAGATCTTCTATGGTATCCACCTCGAAAGCCTTGAAAGCAAGCCGGTAGAACCGCATCTCACAGCGCCATACGGGTATCTCAGGCTCATAGACCCCCGAGGCCACCCACACCTCGCGCATCCAGGCTTTATCAGACACAAGCAATTCCTCAGATTTTGCGTAAATTTGGCTTTGCAATGCACCATTGCGTTTACCGAGGGTCAGACTTTGGGCACTCGTCCTGTCGTAGTAGATAGACCTCGTGCGCGCCCTGGTCACCACATCGGCCATCTCAGGGAGCCGAAAGCCGGCTTGCTGGAAGTCGAGCGCGAGATCAGCCCGGTTGACTTTGATCTTATACACGGATTGACCCGCAAAGTAACGGACGATGGCATGAGAGATCTCGACCAACCCCGCCTCATCGTACTCGTAGAGCGTCTCGGCCTTGAACTGCACCAACATTTGCGGTTGCCTCGGATTGACCGTGTTGAGCTCGATGTAGACACGAGCATTCTCGAAACGGAAGTGATAACCCCGCCGACCGTTGCGCCGGAGGTAGAGAGCGCCACCCGGAACGCCGGTAATGCCGTCCGAGAAGTGACCGAGATCATCCCCCGAGTCTTGGACGGCTTTTTTAGCCAGCTCGAATAGCTGTATCTGGCCTTTTGACCAGGAGAAGGAAGCGGAGAAGTAGAGAGCGTCGAGGAACCTACCTAGAACCGTAATCATCGTGGTATCCTTTCGTCGTGGTGTTCTTTTGCCCCGTCGCTATTGGACCAGCAGACGGGGCTTTACTTTGGGCCAGAGTAGCAGGAATCTCATTTAAACATGCCGTATTACAGAGGTTACGGCATCTTTTCATTACGACCGAGAGCCCGCAGATCTGCGGGATTCAGAGGGAGACAGGAACCGACGAACGAGCCGCCGCAAGGCCGGATGACTCACAGGTCCGTGCTGCGGTGGTCCCGCGCCAGGTCGCTCTCGCTCCCCGGCGCGTGCCCCCCGGAGCGCGGCCATCTCGCCCTCAAGACCATCGGCAGAGCGTCCGAGCGGCCCAGGCTCCCGCTGTAACCGCAGCCCACGTGACTCAGGCATAAATTCAAACTCGCCCTCACTTCTGTAAGTGGACGCGATCTTCGGATCCAGGCCGTAGAACTGGCGGAACTCTGGAACCGTGCCAGAAACATCGGGAGTGAAGTACCGAGCGTTGAACTTCGGTTTTTTAGAGACCGGAACACCAACCCAGGGAATTTTGATCCGAGCGTAGTTACGGAGCTTGATAATGCCCCCGCCCATAGACTGCACCTGATTATCTACATGAGCCGAGCTATGAGCCAGGATGAGACACGTCCAACCCCGTTTCCTCATGTTTATGTAGAACTGTAGCGCCTTGATAGGATTGCCCTCGTATTTCTCCGCGTCCTGTTTTTGCCGCAAGGCGTAGAGCCGGGAATTCATGTTGAGGCCCGCCTCATCCAGCACCAACAGCCCCCGATCTTCAACGTTGCGAGGGCCAGGAGGCGTGAAGTCGTAGAGATCATCCATCACGTCGTATCGGTAGGCGCGAGCAAAGCAATCTTGCCACCACGTATACTTATCGCCCACATCGTGTTTATCTGCTCCACTCGCACCGCGTCGAGCGACCTCGAACCATCGCCCGCACAAGTCGAAGTTACACGCCACAGTCTTACCCGCCGCGAGGTATTCGATCACATGCTTTTGCGCGAAGTAGGACTTCCCGCAGCCGAGCGGCCCCGTGACAAAGGATATGGAGTTTAAGACCCCCACAACTACCCGCCGAGCATATGAGCGCCGGCCAGGACGCGAGACAGGAAGAACAGCCCCAGTATAAGGAGCAACACAGGGATGGAGAAAATCACGATCAACCGCATCACAACACCTTCTTTCTAATCATCGGGATTATCTTCTTGGCAGCAGGCAGGCCGAACACCACCAGCCAGAACCACCACGGAACAGCTCTCAGCACGCTCATAACGATGTCCCAAAGCACCCCCTTATCCCTCAGCTTTCGCCCAGCGTAGAAGCCACTCATAAAGCCGGTAGAGAACCCAGGCGACCATGAGCAAGCCGAAATTACCAACAATGAATTCCATCGGGATAAAATAGTTCAACATGCCGAGCGGCCCACCGATGGGATCAGGCGACTCACTAGGATCATTCGGAAGGAAGGCGACAATCGCATTCACAGCGATTATCAGAGCCGTCGCGATGAAATCCACGACCGTCAGGACCGTTTGCCCGATAGTATGAACGGCCCACTTGACGAGACATATGACAGTCTCAATCATCGGTTTCGTCTCCACCGCGGCCCCGATCCCCGCCGAGGCGAGCAGGAACATCACCGCACATCGCCAGATGCACAATCTTCACACCGGCCCGGTAACTCTCATACATGACCAGGGCCACGAACCCCAAGACGCCCAAGGCCACACCGAGAGCCACGGCCAACCGATAGCCCCACCATAGGCCATCCAACCAGAGAGCAGGACACGCGATATTAAGTAGCTCCACCATCAGCACCCTTTCCGGTAATCATTCGCCAGAACCAGAACAGCATCCCGATAAAGAGAACCATCGCAATTGCGGTTTTTATGGTCTGGACATGGGCGTCTATCTCATCCGATACCGTGAGCTGACCCATCAGCGGCACATTAAAAACAGGCCGCTGCGGAGGCATCACGAGCGATTGCATGATGTTCCAAGCCTTTAACACAAGGGAGAACGGGAACACATTAAATAGCCGTAGCCGAGGTACATCAAAATTGTAAGGTTTCTGCACCGGGCAGACGCCCGGATCTTCCCCACCGCCACCACCGCCGCCAGTCGGATTATTCGGATCATTAGGCGCGGGATCACTACCATCAGGAGTACCATCGCCGTCCGTGTCTAACGTAGGATCACCCGTCGGAACCGTAGGATCATTAGGCGCGGGATCGTTGAAATCCGGCCATCCATCCCCATCGGTATCAGTCGTAGGATCACCCGTCGGAACCGTAGGATCATTAGGCGCGGGATCATTCCAATTAGGCCACCCGTCCCCATCAGCGTCCTGGTAAGGATCTTCCATAGGAACGGTCGGATCATTGGGAGCCGGATCGTTAACATCCGGGTATCCATCCCCGTCAGTATCTTGCGTAGGGTCCGGCTCAGGCCCCGGGACCGTCGGATCATACGGAGCAGGATCATCCACATCAGGCACACCGTCGCCGTCGTCGTCGGTGTCGTCCCGGTTAGGAATCCCATCGCCGTCAGGATCGGCATATGGATCATCCGGTTGCAGATCCGGGTTAGTAGGGTCGTACGGGTTGGGGTCCACCTCGTCAGGAATTCCATCGCCGTCATCGTCGAGATCATCCTTATTTGGTGTCCCATCCTGGTCAGGGTCAGCATACGGATGCTCGTCCGGGAGATCCTGCGGATTGGTCGGCGTGTAGGGCGCGGGATCCACCTCGTCAGGGATGCCGTCGCCGTCGTCGTCGGTATCGTCCTTATTCGGGATCCCGTCCCCGTCCGGGTCCGCGTAGGGATGCTCAAGCGGGAGATCCTGCGGATTGGTCGGCGTGTAAGGCGCGGGGTCGTACTCGTCCGGGATACCGTCGCCGTCGTCGTCGGGATCATCCACGTTCGGGATCCCATCACCGTCCGGATCACCTTCTGGCGAATCTGGCAACGGCGCAACCCACGGTTGAGGATCTGTTTCGTCCGGCTTGCCGTCGCCGTCATCGTCCGGGTCAGTATGGTTCGGGTCCCCGTCCTGGTCAGGATCTCCATAAGGATCATCAAACTCGCCCGGCTCGCCCACATCAGGGAACGGGTCGTCCGGATTATGCGAGGGACTTTGAGGGTCCCACTCATCAGGGAAATAGTCCGGGCAGGTCTCAGGCGTGGTCTCCGGCGGAGCCGAAGGCGTACAGGTATTATCCTGCACATCCGTGTTCACGTCATGCGACGTCTCAGGCGTGGCCGTGAGACTACCCGACGGCGCATTGGTCACCGGCTCGGCCACACCCGCATCAAAGATGGGATTCTCCCAGGTCACATTACTGCCTAGTTTAAATTGCGGCCCGAAGGTCTTGTACACCGTAGGAAACGCTATGTTGCCGATCCTGAAATGGCCGGTCGCCTGATACGAACCTACAGTGTAATTACTGTTTGTATAGCTTCCGGTAGACGGCCCGAACGTTGTTGTGTTAGTCGGCAACGTCAGGCTTGTGCTACTGGAACACGCTAATGACTGGCTGCCCTGATTCGCATCTGCCGCCACACCGAAGGAGCCACCCGCCCGCGTCGGCGGAGACACAGCACCGCGATACGTGATATCCCACCGGCAACCATTAGTACCAATGGTTTTATACTCTGCTTTAGTGACCAGGAGCCATTGGACTCTATTCCCATTTTCCACGTATTCTGTGTACGCCGTCGCCGCCGACGCGCCGCCCTGCGCATCGAGCGCCGCCCGAAACTGCGCATCTAGCACGATATTCTCAGGGCAGGAGGTCTGCCCGCATTGCGAAGCGTTGTAGAGGATGATCCCGTTATGCGTCCAGATGCCAGCCGCCGCCGTGAACAGTCCAGCAGTTACCAGCGACGCGCCAAGGGTCCCAGCCCCAGCCGTGCCAAGCCTAGCCCTGCCCGCAGTAGTCCAGACCTTTTGATTAGCCGTAGCTTGAGCCGAGGTCGTCAACGTTGAAGTACCCGGGTTAAACGCCGCCGGCTTAGTCCTCGTCAGCCACTCGCGCATTCTAAAGATTTCTACCTTCTTCTGATCCGCCGTCATGGTTGACCAGGACGCGCCGCGTTCAGCCCCCCAGGAGGCCGGACGGTATGCCATCGAGCCCGTGTAAGCGTCAGCGTCACGCTGGACTACACCCAGCGCACAGAAGGCAAAGAGAAGCGCCACGATCACAGAGAGAGCCGTGAACGTGGCGCGGTCGGTCAAAGCGACTCTATGCGAACCGCTTAACAATCTTGTAAATCGCGAAGCCAACCAGGATGGCCGCAGCGATCACGAACCCAGCCGTCAGAGCGGCCTCGACCCCAGACTGAACCGGCCCCGTCAGGTCTGAGGGCGTCACAGCCTCAGCCACGCCCGCAAGCACGGCAGAGACAGCGAGAGCCACGAGACCCAGGAGGGCCACCAGGAGGACCCGCCCCCGGTCAACTACGCTGGACATTGCTTTCATACAGCACCACCTTTCGATACGGAGCCATTACCAAAGAGTCAGCTTTGCGACTATCCAGATGGGCAGGAAGAAGCCGCCGCAAGCCAGAGAGA
>MWWH01000219.1_pt1 | contig 15712 bp, 19 predicted proteins | sample 1047231 | NCBI WGS metagenome assembly MWWH01 (sample SAMN06349967, study PRJNA376086) | soil metagenome | isolation source: MG3-2 sample Antarctic (ecotone) soil | place: Antarctica | collected 2015-01-13 | reverse complement strand
GTTGCAAGCCGCCACTTGATGATGCGGAGGTGTGGAAGATCGTCGGCAGCGTCACCAGCGGGCGATATGTCGTAACCGTATCGGAGGCGGCGCAATGAGTACCGTTGAAGCCCTGCTTACGAGCGAGACACAACCGTTGCCAGCCGTGCCGGAGCGCATGACGCCGGAAGAGTCAGACGCCTATCACGAACGCATTGCCATCATGCTCGAATCCGGCGACGTGCGCGAACGAACGGCGCTTGCATTGGCACGCGGCGAGATCATGCAAGAGCGCAGGCGAACAACGGTCGAGCTATGCGAAGTTGGCGACGGGAGGTTCTTTTGAGCGCGCCAGATAATGCAGAAAAACTCGCGCACGTTTCACCAAATGCAAAACTGAGTCAAACCGCGCGCGTCATCAAAAGGGCGGAGCGAAAGCCCCGCGACGGTGCTAAAATGTCTCCGGCGGCAATCCGTGCGGAACTGGAGCGCATCGAGCGCATCTCGAATGGCTTGAACAAGTCCATCGCGCGCTTGAAAGACGCCATCGCGTAAAATTCAATAAAGGGCCACGGCGACGAATCCCTCGTCGCATCTCGCCCGTCTCGGTCTTCGATCAACGCCTTGTGCGTCCATCGAAGCGGAGGCGGGCGTTTCTGTTGGTAGTTGGAACAAGTTGGAACTAAAAAAAAGAGGTGAAGCGATGCCGACGAAGCCCGTACCTATCGAAGTGTTGCCAGCGGGCGCGCAGCACGCTTACTACGAACAATTGTTGAGCCTGCGCCGTGACAATCCGCGCGCATGGGGGGTGTTGTCACCAGCTGCCAAACTCGCTGCGTTGCAGTACGAGAGTAATTTGAGGCAGCAAGCCATGTTTGATGAAGAGAAAGAAAAATGAGGAATGTACGCCTTCAAACGACAACGGCGCGAGGACTCTTTGCCCGTGCCCAAGGCGCGACCCGCGCTGACGATCATCAGTCCGCCCGCGCAAACCTTTCCCGCCGACGCCCAACCCATCGCGCCCACGCTCGACGACGCGCAATTCCGTCGCCCCGCGCCCCCGCGGAACTCGTTTGGAGACCCGTTGCCACCACCGCACGCTCTCGATTACGGACGCCCGCCCGCGACCGTGATGATTGACTCGCCCGAGGGTGCGATACCCGCGCCGCCCATGCTCGCCGCCGATGCCGCACGCACGCGCCCGCGCCTTGTCGAGGGCGTCAAGGCGACCGATTTCAACGCGCCGCACGGTGATGCGCTCGCCGGTCTTGCCTACACGCGCCGCAAGTTGCAGGATGCGGGCGATGAAGCCCCGCGCGGACTCCTGCGTCGTTTCGCGGAAGGCGCGCTCCGTTCGCTTGGGAGTGCCGACCCGCGCGCAGGGTTAGCCGGAATGCTCGGTAGCGCGCTCGGCGGAGGCGGGATCAGCGCCGCGATGCCGCAGGCTCTTGATAACATTCACCGCCGCGAGGACATGGCGGGCATTGACACTCAGATCGCGACGGCGAACGCGGAGCGCGCCGCGAATGCGGAACTTGCCGACCGTCAAGCGCAGGTTGAATTGCGGAGAGCGCAGACGGGCGAGATTACCGGCAGACCCGCCCGCGATGCCGCCCGCGCCGACGCGCGCCGCGCCGAGATAGACCAACGCTTCAATCATTCGATGACGTTGCTCGATGCGCGTGGACGCCAGCGCGCGACGCAGGAGATGGACTCCATCGCCGCCGCGCTCATGGCGCAGGGCGCAGACCCGGAAGAAGCGCGCAATCAAGCCGCCGCGAGCGTGATCAGAAACGTCAACGCCGGAATCTACCGCACGGAAGCGTCGGGCAGGGCTGCCGATGCGAACGCCGCCGCCATCCCTGCGCGCCTCGCCTTGACGCGCGCGCAGGTTCAGCAACGCCGCGAACAGTTCGCGCAAACGAACCGCATCAGCATCGCCAACTACGAGCAACGTGTGCGCGAGCACGCTGACCGCGTGCGGCAGCAAGCCCAGAATGTTGCCAGACAGAACGCGCGACTCAGAATTACTTACGAAGCCGCGCAGCGCCGCGCCACGCATTCGCAAGTTGATCTTCCCGATTACTTGGACATCCTGCGCGAGTCGGGTGTTGAAGTGACGGGCGCGCCATGAAGAGAAGATTCGCGCAACCCGTCGAGCGCGCATCGTTCGATCTAAAACTTGCGCGCGACGCAGGCGCGGCGGCGGGCGTGGAGATAAAGTTACTCGCGCGAATCGCGCGCGCGCGGCGTGAGGTGGAAGAAACCTTGCGCGAATTGAAAAGCGCAAATGCGGAGGTGAAGATATGGCAGAGGTAGAGGAAAAGATTCGCGATAACTTCGAGACGACGCGCTCACGGATAAGGGAAGAACTCGCCGCGCTCGTCGCCCGTCTCGAAGCGGTCGCATGGTCGGATGACGCAGCGGAAGTGGAGCGTCTCGTCACGCGGCGCAATGCTGTGGAATTGGTCGCCACCGCTTGCGAGCGTGAAGGCGCGCGCCGTGAGAAGTTGCGCTCCGAAGAAGCAGCGGCGCAACGCGCGAGGCGCGCCTCGATAAGTAATCACGCCGCGGCTACTGCGCGCGCACGCGAAGAGGCATTATCGCGCGTCGTTGCGTTCGATGAAGAGCTTGATGTTTTCGCTCGCAAGCGGTTGCCTAATGCCAATCTGCACGACCGGATTCGCGCTCGTTTGGAACGTCCGGCAAAAGACGGCGACGCGGCGGCAGCGGACTTGTGGGCGCGCGCCGCGCATGAGGGAGTCGGCGTCTATGTTGAGTCCTTGCGAACGGAGCGTGAAGGGTTGCGCGCGAAGTTCGATTTCACCGAAGAAGAGATCGCGCGTCACGCGCGATTCGTTGAACGCGAGCGCGCACGCATCGAAGACTTAGTGGTGCGTGGGCTGATGTCGCGTCAGACACTCAAGTTGGAAGGGCTGGTCGGATGAGAGCGGGCGCGCGGGCAAGATGGAAGGAAAAGGCAAATTATGGCAGCCTCCGGCGAAAAGCCAATTGACGAAATACCGGTGAAGCAGCAGAAGGCTCTCGCCGCGCTGCTTAATTGCAGCACGGTGCCGGAAGCGGCGATAGCGTGCGGCATGGGCGAGACGACGCTTTATCGCTTCCTCCGCGATGCGGCTTTCAAAGCGCAGTACCGTCATGCCTGCGCCGAGATCGTTGCGCACGCCATCACTCAGTTGCAACGGGATGCCGCGACCGCCACGAAGACCCTTCGGGCAGTCTGCGAAGACCGGGAAGCTCCGGCGAGCGCGCGCGTCTCGGCGGCAAAAGCGATTCTCGAAGGCGCCATCAAAGCGGTCGAGATGCAAGACCTCGCCGCGCGCCTCGATGCGCTCGAAGCGAAAGGCGGCGCAACTAATGGCGTATGATCTCGGGCGCAGGCTCGGCAAGTTGGAAGCGGCGCACGCAGGCGCGGCAAACGCGCGCACCAAGACCGCGCAGGCTTTGACGCTTGAAGCGCAGGGCTATGAGGCATGGCTTAAGACTTTGGCTTCACGCACCTTCACCGCGCCGCTCGCTTTCTTCCATCACGAACTCTGGCAATGGTACTGGAGTGTCCGGTTAAAGATACTACGCGACGAACCGCTATCGTCTGACGAACTGTCCTTCCTCGCGGTCTGGTTTCGCGGCGGCGGCAAGTCCTCAAACGTCGAGTGGGCTTGCATCGCCGAAGGTGCGCTCGTCGGTGATGGTTTCGTGATGTACGTCTGCGATACCGAGAAGCAAGCCAAGAAGCACGTGCAGTCCATTCGCGACCGGTTAGATTCGCCAGAGATCGTGCGTTACTATCCGGGACTCGCCAACCCTCGAGTTGACCGTCACGGCGTGCAGGTCGGCTGGCGGCAAGACTATCTGGCAACTGCATCGGGGTGGGGCATCATCCCGGTCGGGCTGGATCAGGGCATTCGCGGCGGACGCCAGCGCGACATGCGCTTCTCGATGATCGTGCTCGATGATATTGATTCGCATGAGGACACGCCCGCCGCCGTCGAAAAGAAACTCGAACTGATCGCGCGTTCCATCCTCCCGGCGGGGACGTCCGACACGCTGGTGCTCTTTCCGCAGAATCTGATTCACGAGAATTCGGTGTTGAGCCAAATCTTAACGCGCCGCTCGGACGTGCTCTCGGAGCGGTCTGTCTCCGGTCCGGTGAAAGCATTCGGAGAATTGGAACTCGAATTAGACGAGAGCGCAGAGGGGCGGAAGTGGCGCATCCAGAGTTGCGTGCCGACATGGGCGGGACTTGATGTCGAAGATGCGCGCAAGTTCTTGGGCAAGTTTGGGCGCAAAGCTTTTCTTTCAGAGTATCAACACGACTTCGGCGCGGAGCGTGAAGAGAAAGTCTTGCCGCACTACAACGACACGGTTCATGTCATCACTTGGGAAGAGTTCGCGCGCATGTTCGGCGGCGCGCGGCGCATCCCTGAACGCTGGAACAAGTACGTCTTCAACGATTGGGCGAGAACGAAGACCGCCTATCACGCCAACGTCGCCGGTAAGGTCACGGTGTCGAGCCAGAACGAGCCGCTGCCGGGCTTTGTCTTTGCCTACGACATGATGTCCTTCGACGCCGGAACGCTCGCCGAGACGGTCGCCCTACGGTTGCTCAAGTCCATCTCGCCAACGGTGGACGGCACGCCTTCCGGTCGCGGATGGGAAGATTTAATGAAGTCGGAGCTATCGCGCGCCGGGCTGGAGGGCTACGTCACGGACGCGACTGAATTGATTCGCGCGCGCCGTGAGGCGTTGGCGCGTGTGTTCCCGCGCCACGTGCAGCCGCTCTTGCAGCGCGGCAACTACCGCAAGTTTGCGATGAGCCATGAGGCAGATGACGTGCGCTCGGTGTACCGGCAGGCGTTCGGCTTGCCGTTCGTGGGCGTCAACCCGGGCAAGAGCGGCGGCATCGAATGGCTCAATCATTACATGCAAGTGGACGCGGAGGCGCGGCATCCGTTCAGACCGGAAGAGCGTGGCTTTACGCGATTCTTTCTGATCGTGGACGACGACCGGCGCGCTTTTCCGGCTTCACCGTCACCGGATGACCTGCATGACTCAGACCTTGCGCGCTATCAGTTTAAGCACTGGCGAAACAGCGCGCCGAAATTGAATGAGTTGGGAGTGGTGGAGCGCGGACCGCAGAAGATGAACGATGACTACGCCAACGGGCTGATGTTTCTCTTCCACGACAATGGCGTGCAGGCGGCTCCGCTCGATGCTCATGAGCAACGGGAACTGAGGCTCGCGCCGGAACTGCAACGCGCGGCGATTGCGGAAATCACAGACTCTAGAACTTTGGAGGCGCGCATTGTGGCGCGGAATATGAGGTTGAATGAAATGAAGGCGGATGCGGAGAGCGCGAATTGTATGAAAAGAATGTCGGTACCAAGAGTACGATTCAGAAGGTAAGGGTACGCCACCAGAAGGGTATTGTGGTGTCTTTTACCATACCTCACTTCATCCCCTCGGGTAGCTACCAATAAGGATGCGCGTTAATATCAGGCTCGGTGGAAGCGCTATGAGACCTCATGAAATCGAGAGATGGACACTGAACGTCATTGATCGGGTGAACGCCCGTCAGCCGAATGAAGATCAGCGTGTCGAACTTAAGTCCGAATGGATTGACCCTTACAAAGCGGCGCGCCGAATTGCGGGACATGCTAATTCTGCGCATGGAGAGCCTATACTTTGGCTCATCGGCGTTGATGAAGAAGATGGAGTCGTCGGTGCAAACATGGTTGATCTAGCTGGTCCGCTCAAGTGGAATCGAAGTTCGATGGACTTGCACCAAGCATGACGCCTGTTAACGTGCCGGTAGGCAATGCGACTGTAGTCGCTCTGCTTTTCGATACCGATCGCGTACCGTTCGTGGTAAAAGTGGAGAAAACTGATCGGCTTGAGGTGCCGTGGAGGGGAAGCACCTCTATTCGGTCCGCGCGTCGTGATGAGTTACTACGACTACTCTCGCCGTTGCAGAGATCACCAATATTCGAGGTGTTGAGTGGATCGCTCTCCGTTAGCGACCCACGTGTTAAAGACAAGCCGTCCCTCGATTGGCAGATTGTGATCATGCTATACGTCGTGCCGAGTGACTCCGGTCGCCTCGTCCTTCCATATCACTCCTGCAAGTGTATTTTATCGTTCCCTGAGCACAAGATGAGGTTTGAGCTCGGTAATGTATGGATAGAGCTGTGGGGGCATAAATCTGCCACGCTATTCGTCACTGGGGCTGAATTGATAGTTGAAGGTCCCGGCATGTTTTTGTATCGGGTTATTCAGTCAGTGCCCGGCTCTGGGGTGATACCGGGTACCGACGCCCATTTGAGACTTGAACTCAAGTTTGTTGGAATAGACCGTCCGGTTGTTGTTGAGACGGTCATTCCTGCAATCATACAAAAGCCAAGGCACTGGGCAGTTGGAAAGCTCAAAGACGAGATAGTGAAGGAAAGAGATGCTTACGGTGGATGACACCTATTTTACCAACGGTAAGGCTGCTTGTGATAGTAGGCGTCCGATAATTGGGCTTATGTCCAAATGGCTACCAGATACAGGACAAGAAAGCAGTTGGTCCTAACATATAGATACTTTTTCGACTTTTGTGCAAAGCCATTAGAAACGCAGATGTTGGGCCGTGTGCCGAACACTCAATCACCAAGAGTCGGTCTAATGCGACTCACTCCACCATCCGCCGACGCCCGCGCCGCACTGATGCTTTAGAAGCGATCACCGCACAAAGTAACCTTCAACATTTCGTACTAACTGCCGCGTCGAATAAGGCTCGAGGCGACGACCACCAGTTCCGCTAACTCGACCGGCTTCGGCACGTGCATTTGGAAACCCGCACGCAGCGCCTGCATTCGATCCTCGGCCCGCGCATATGCCGTCAGGGCGATGGCCGGAACCTTGCCCCCATTTTCCGCAGTAAGCTCACGCACTTGGCGGATCAGATCGTACCCGTCCCTTTCTGGCATGCCGATGTCGCTGATCAGCAGGTCGGGCACGGCAGCGGCAATCGCCTCCAGCGCCTCGGCGGCAGAGCCTACGGCTATCACTTCCGCCCCGCACCGTCCCATGCCCGCCTTGAGCAACTCGCGCGTGTCCGGCTCGTCGTCCACCGCGAGCACCCGCACCCCGTCGAGCCTGTCGGGGCACTCATAAGTGGGCAGGGTGTCTCTCGCTGCCGGATGCACGCGCCCCTCTTGCCCAACACTGTGGTAGACCGGAGCGACCGGCAGTAGCACCGTGAAGGTCGAGCCCTGGCCCGCTCCGGGGCTTTCGGCGCGCACCGTCCCGCCGTGGAGTTCGACGAGGTGACGCACGATGGCGAGGCCGAGGCCGAGGCCGCCATGCTGCCGGGTCGTGCGCTGGTCAGCTTGACGGAAGCGGTCGAAGACGTAGGGCAGAAACTCCGACGAGATGCCTAAGCCGGTATCGCTGACGGCGATTTCGATGTGCGAGTTGACCCGCTCCAGCCTGACCTGCACTCGCCCCCCCTTTGGGGTGAACTTGATGGCGTTTGAGACTAGATTCCAGATGACCTGCTGAAGCCTCACCGGGTCGCCGGAAACCGTGACCACGCCCGTATCCATGACTCGCTGCACCCTCACGCCCTTGGCCTCCGCTGCGGGCCTCACCGACTCGATAGCCGACTCGATGAAGGAGTTCGGGTCGACGGGTCTGACGTCGATGCGGAGTTTGCCCGTGATGATGCGCGAAACGTCCAAGAGGTCGTCGATGAGTTGCGACTGCGCCCGCGCATTGCGCTCTATAGTCTCCAAACCTTTCAAGACAGAATCATCGTTGTGCTGCCCGGTGCGCAGCATATGCGCCCAGCCGAGAATGGCCGTGAGCGGTGTGCGTAGTTCGTGCGAGACGGTGGCCAGAAATTCGTCCTTTAAACGGCTCGCTTCCTGCGCCTCGTGGTAGAGGCGCTCCCTCTCAGCAGCGACGTGTTCGGCCTCGGCGCGAGCGCGCTGCGCCGCATCGTACAGCCGCGCATTATCTATCCCAACCGCCGCTTGCGCAGCGAGTCCCTCGACGATGCGTACCGCGCGCTCGGTGAAGGCGCCCTCCTTGGGGTCGCCGAAGAAGAGTCCGCCGTAAACTTCTCCCGTGCGCGAGACGACGGAAACGGCGAGATAGCTCACCACGGGCAGGTGACCTTCGGGCATCCCGTAGTAGGGCGAGTTCTTCCCGTAGCGCGGGTCTTTCTTCACGTCAGGGATGAGGACGGTTCCTTCGCCGCGAAAGGTCGGGCCGAAGAGGTCTGTGGCGCGAGGCATCGGAAAGTGTGCGAAGGCTTCGCGCGGCACCCCGGACAGTGTGTAGAGCAGGTAGGATGCGCCCGCTTCGTCGAGCACGTTGTAAAAGAAGGAGCCGAAGTGCGCGCCCGTAATATCGGTCGCCGCGTCCGTCACCACCTGCACTAGCTTGTGCAGGTCTAGTTCCGCCGCGACCGCCTGCCCGACGCGGTTCACGGTCTCGATCACCTCGGCCTGCTCGCGCAAATCAGCTTCGGCGCGCTTGCGTTCGATGCCGAGGGCGATGGCGTTGGCGACCGGGGACATCGCTTGCAGCGTGGCGTCGGTGAGGGGTTGTTTGGCGAAAAGAGCCATCACGCCGACGAGCCTGTCAGCCACGACGAGCGGGTAGCCGGCGAAGGCAATCATCCCCTCGCGCTCGGCCCACTCGTGGTCGCTGACGCGCGGGTCGTGCGGCACGTCGTTGCTCATGTGCGGCGTGCGCTCTTCGGCGATCAGCCCGATTTTATACTTGCCGACGGGAACGCGGCTGTGCGGGCCGTCGAGATGCGTGTAAAGTCCCGCGCTGGCCCGCAGTTCAAGAACCTGTTCCTCTTCGTTGAGTGTCCAGACACGGGCGAAAGCGGCGTCGAGGTGGAGAACCATCGCCGCGGCGCAAGCGTGCAGAATCTCCGGCAGAGCGCTGCTCTGCGTCAGGGCTAAACCTACGTCTGCGCCCAAGGCTGACAGGCGTGCCCTCTCCATCAACTCTTTTTCCGCTTGCTTGCGGGCGGTGATGTCGCGTGCGATCTTCGACGCGCCGATGATGCGCCCCTCTGCGTCCCTGACGGGCGAGACTGTCAGCGACACGACAATGAACGTGCCGTCCTTGCGCACGCGCACCGTCTCGTAGTGTTCGAGGCGCTCGCCCGCACGCAGCCGCGCCAGAATGGTCGGCTCTTCGTCCGGGTGATCCGCAGGGATGAGCATCACCACGGGCTGCCCGATTGCCTCCTCAGCCGTGTAGCCGAAGATGCGCTCGGCGCCTTTGTTCCAGCTCGTGATGATACCTTCGAGCGTATTGGTGATGATGGCGTCGTCCGCCGACTCGATGATAGCCGAGAGCCAGTAAGACGCCAGCTCCGGGCTTTGCAAATTACTGATCGAGTCTTTGTTAGCTTGGTTGTCAGGCAGCCCCTCTTGCAGGGATTTTATAGGCATGGACACACTTATCCGGCGTAAATAAATGGGGAGTAATCGAAGGGGCAGCTTGGGGGGTGAAAGGATTATACAGAGTCCGCCGCGCTATGGCTATGATTTATTCTTGTCGTGATGAGCGGAAGGTTCTTTGACGAGAGAAGAATTTGGAGACAGCATTGCGTCCTTTATCAACTTCTAAGAATCAATCAAAATAAAATCAACGGGACAATACAGTTATTTTGTCCCGTTCATAACTCAATCCTCAGCGTCTCATAATTAGACTTATGTATTGATGCTTTCCAATTGACATCATGATGCAATAGATTTAACATCACTGTATGAGAACAACAATTACACTTGACAATGATGTGGCGGAGAAACTCCAGACTGAGATGCGGCGCCGACGCTCCACCAACTTCAAAGAAACGCTCAACGACGTGCTGCGGCGCGGTCTGCTTGTGCGCCGCGAACTCGCCGCCGCTAAACCTTTCAAGGTACGTGCGCGCAAACTTGGAAACAAGCCGGGACTGAGCTGCGACAACGTCGGCGAGCTGTTGGAACAACTGGAAGGCGCGAGTCACAAATGATCTTGACGGACGCGAACCTTCTGCTCTACGCCTATAACCGTGATGCCGCCGAACACATCGCCGCGCAAGAGTGGTTCGAGGAGCAACTCTCCACACCTGACATCTTTTGCTTCTCGTGGCAGACGATCACCGCATTCTTACGTATCAGCACCAACGCGCGGGCATTTCAACACCCGCTCACCATCACGGAAGCGACAGGAGCCGTCGCTGAATGGCTTGAGAGGCCGCAAGCGGTTGTGCTCACAGAGGGCGAGCGTCATTGGGAGATTTTTAATAACTTGTTGACTGCAGGTCAGGCAACGGGGCCGCTTGTGATGGACGCTCATCTAGCAGCATTAGCGATTGAACACGGTTGTGCATTGGCGACTACCGACCGCGATTTCATGAGGTTTCCGGGGTTGCAGGTGCTTAACCCGCTGACCGCTTAAATACTGATTCGTTATGCCACAGCGAAGTCCGATAATTTACATTAGGTTTTTTTGCGCTTGACCCCGTACTTAGGTACGGGATGTATAGTCTAACTCAAGGGCGAATCCTATGGAGCAATTTACAATCGGCGAAGTGGCAAAACAGGGCGGTGTGAATCTTGAGACCATCCGTTACTACGAGCGGCAAGGGCTTCTGCCAAAGCCGCCGCGTTCACCGTCAGGCTATCGCCTATTTCCATTGGATAGCGTGCGTCGAGTCCGATTCATTAAGCGGGCACAGGAACTAGGCTTCTCGCTGAAGGAAATTAAAGAACTTCTGGCTTTACGGGTAAGACCCGGCACAACCAGCGCGGACGTGCGAAAGAGGGCAGAGGCGAAGATTACCGACATCGAAGAGAAACTACAGACCTTGCGCGCCATGAAAAAGGCTTTGACGCAGTTGACCGCCGCCTGCTGCGGTGAAGGGTCAATTAGTGAGTGCCCGATTCTTGAAAGTCTTAGCTTAGAAAAGGAGAAAGCATGATGAGTTCTAAACAGAAACGTAGAATCGAATTTTTTAGTGCTGGCTGTGCAGCGTGCGAGGAAACAATCAAGGTGGTCAACCAGATCGCTTGTGAGTCGTGCGAGGTCGAAGTCTTGGATATGCGCCAAGACGATGTAGCGGCGAGAGCCAAGCAGTACGGTATCCGCACTGTACCTGCGGTGGTTATTGACGGGAAAATCGCCGACTGCTGCACGGGGCGCGGCGTCGAGGAAGCGACACTACGGACGGCGGGCGTAGGTGTCCGTAGGTAAGCTATGCTGCTGCGGCAAAGAGATGCAGAAAGTCAGTTAGAGTGTAGGATGATACGGTAGGCGGGACGGTCATAACAGACCGTCCCGCCGCGCGCATTGCGGGAACGGTTAATGAACCCCTTTGATTACATTGAGGGTGTCTCAGCTTCGGTGGCGCAGTATCCATTAGTGGCACTACTCGAATCCTGCTCTAAAACCGAAGACTATAACTCAGGCGCATGCTGCGTCCCATCTCCGGCGCAATCCCTTTAAGGAACGACAGGTGATTGCGGTATAACGCGTCGCCCAAGTTGTACCCGCCGACTGTGAAAATGTGCGCCGCCCGTCCGGTCACAACCGTGTACGAGGCATTTAAGTTGAAGACGGCGTAGCCGGCGGTCGGAGTCTCGTTATCGAAAACACGGGCCTGCCGGTTCGCCAAGATCAGTTCGGGGCGGACGCTCAACGCTCCGTAGCGCCAGTCGAGTCCGAGCCTTCCGCGCAGGGGCGGGATTCGCGGCAGCGGCTTGTTCTGTTCGGTGAGTTCCGCCCGTACGTAATCCACTTGGCCGTTGAACCAAAGGGTGCGAAAGACTCGCGCCTCGACGTTCGCCTCAGCCCCCGTGTAACGGCTATTCCCTTGCGCGTAATTGACTATCGGGAGGTGTGATCCCTCGTCCGTCAAGCCCGTGAAGGCCGGGAAGACGAAGTTGCGGAGGTGGTAGTAGAAGAAGCTGCCTGCGAACCGCACGCGCTCCGTTGAGTGGCGCAGCGAAAAGTCAACACCGTCGCCCTGCTCCGGGTCTAAGTTCGGGTTGCCGATGTCGAAGACGAGGATGCCGGGGTGCGGACCGTTGTTGTAGAGTTCTTCGAGCGCCGGGGCGCGGAAAGAGTGCTGGTAGTTGGCGACAAACGAGCCGCCCTCCCAGAGGGGAACACGAATGCCCGCGCTGCCGGAGAAGCCGACGAAGTTGCGATCCCTGAAATTGCCTTCCGGGTTGTAGCCGTTCTGTTCGATGCGCCCGCCGAACTGAAAACCGACGTGCTCAAGGTCAATGCGCTCCAGGGCGTAAACGGCGAAGGAATTTTGTTTGGTGCGGGGCGCTGGGGCTTCCGCGCCGATAGATTGGTAGTCGCGCGTGAAGCCGGACAGCCCGAACGTACCTGATAACCTGCCTCGTCGCTGCTGATTGAAGTTCGCCCGGTAGTTGAAGTTCTTGTTGGTCGCAACCGCCTCAAGTTCCGTAATGTTTTCGTCAGACTCGAACTCGAACTCGCGCGCCCTGTAGTCGTTGTAGCTCAGGGCGAAATCGCCACCCTCGATGAAGCTCCCGAAGCCCCGCAACCCACCCCTGACTTGGTAGCTGTGGCGACGCTCTGACAGAGACTCAAAATCGAGTTCGTCCGGTTCGACGGAGATGCCGTGACGCCTCCGGTCGTAATTGTAATTGAATACGAGCCAGCCCCGGCGCGGGAACCAGCCCGCGCCGCCGCTCACGTTGCCGGTCCGGGCGAAAGAGTTCAGCACCGTCCCGGCGGGCGTGCGGTAGTCGCTGGCTCTTTGGCCCCCGCCGCTCCCGAAAAATAGAAAGTTTCGCGCGCCGTACTTGAAACCGCCACTTGCACCCGCCTGCCGGTTGTTCGTGCCGCCGAAGGTGTTCAGATAGCCCGACAGACCATTTTGATAAACGTCGTTCGTAGAGATGCCGTTGACCACGCCGCCGATGGCGTTGCTGCCGTAGAGCAGCGTCGCTGGCCCTTTGACGATCTCCACCCGGTCGAGCGAGAGCACATCAACGGGTTCGACTTCGTCGCCCGACTGTGAGGCGATACCGCCGACGCGCAGTCCGTCCTGCAACACCAGCACGCGGTCGCCATCGAAGCCGCGGATGACAGGCCGACCCGAGCCGGGGCCGAAACTGCGGTTGGCGACGCCGGGCTGGTATTCAAGCGCCTCACCAATTGAAAGGGGATTTCTTTGGGAGAGTTCCAAAGCCCCGACCGAAGTGACCGACTGATAGGAAGAGTTGACCGCCTCGGCGGAGCCGGTTGCCGTCACCGTCACCTGCTCGCTGACCGGGGCTAAGGTCAATAGAAAATCTATAGTCTGATTGGCGCCCGTGACCTCGACGGTTTTGACGACATCCGGCAGGCGGTCGAGGTGCGCGATGATGTGATACCTGCCCGCAGGAAGATCGTTAATTTCAAACGCGCCGCTTTCATCGGTCAACGCTGATCTCCTCAGTTCAGCAATTGTCACGACGGCGTTGCGCGCCACTGTCCCCGAAGGCTCGACCCTCACAGTTCCGCGAACTGTCCCGACGACGGCAGAGCTTTGGGCGAAGACCATCCCCGATAAAAGCAGAGTGAGCAAGGCGGACAAAAGAATAGTTGTAATTCGCATCTTTTACTCTCGATGTTGAAAATCACTCTTGTTGGACAAGACAGCGCGTTTAACTGACAGAAACTTCAGGCATGCCACTTAACAGTGCGCCCTTTGACTCATCGCCAGCGAATCCTGTCAGCGCTCCCTGCCAATAACAGTCGTTGACCGATTCGGTGAAGGCCGCGAATTCAGCGGGCGCGAAGGTAAGCAAGGCGGTGCCCGCGCGAACATGCACGCAGCCACACCCTTCGCATTGCCAAACGACGGACTGTTTGCGTTCACCTTCATGAGGCAGTTGAAGAACTGTCATGCGCTTTATACTTCCTAATGGTGGGGTTGAAATTGAAAACTGATTTCAAAATATACAAACTAAAAATGAATGTCAAGCATGAATATTTTTGCTAGCGTGTGTCGGTGCGGATTCTGGGAAGCGGAGTAGTTGAATGCTGTTAGACCCTGCCGCCCGCATATTTAAAGTGCTAGCGGGTGAGCGCTTCGGGATCGAAGAAGGGTCCGTCTAATGTTTCTTCTCGACGGCTCTCAAGTCTTGGCGGACACACTCGAACAACAGCGGCGACGCTTCGTTGCGGCAAAAGAACTTCCGCACTTGCAGATGAATGCGGACAATAATGCCCTCCCACGGCAGATCAGCGATGGATCGTGAGTAGCGACTTTGAATCTTCGCCGATTGTTGATGACACGCTTGACACGCCGCGACGCGCGAACGGGTCTTGACATGAGCCACAATAGCTTCATTGCCTAAAACGATCTTCTCCAATTTCAGAACAAGCGGGTCAGCAAGTAATGTTTTCATGCGGCTGGTTATAACAGCCGACACCGCTTCACCATTGATTGAGGTAAAACATCCGCCTGAATATCTGCGCCTTATTCCTCCGAGCATCCCATTTCGGTCTCTTAATCAAGGTCCTCTTTCAGCAACGCCGTGTTGATGGCGAACGCGGCTTCCGCGCCTTCCGCCGCCGCGACGATCACGAGTTGCACGTGGCGCGACGCATCGCCCGCGACGTAAAGACAGGGGATGTTGGTCACTTCGTACTCGCCCGTTTCGACCGCGCCTTTTGCAGTCAACTTGCAACCAAGTTTAGCCGCGAGGTCGGAATGCTGATGATGTCCCGTGCTGAAGAAGAGCGAGCGGCGCGCGAGCGTCTCGCCGTTGACGAAGACGATGCGTTCGAGCATGCCGTCGGTCCCTTCGAGGCGCGCAATCGGTTCTTCGCGCACTGCGATGTTGTTGCGCGCCAAGCGCGTCAAATCTTCGGCGCTCAACTCCGACGCACCGTCCGTACACAGAACGAGGTCACGGCTCCATGCCGTCAGTTCCAGCGCCAATCCCTTCCCCTTTTCTCCGCGCCCGTAAATGGCAATCGGTTGATCGCGCGCTTCATAGCCGTCGCAGTACGGGCAGTGATGCACACTGCAACCGTAGAGCGGGTCTAGGCCCGTGATCTCCGGGATGTGATCAACGACGCCGGTGGCAAGGAGCAGCGTCCGCGCCGTGGGACTCGTGCCGTCCTGCAACGTCACCTCGAAGCGGTTTTCTACGCGCCTCGCGTCAGTGACTTCGACATCACGCAGTTCGATTGTGTCGTAGTGACGCAACTGTTCACGCGCGATGCCGAGAAACTCTGCCGTTTTCATGCCGTCCCGCGTGATGAAGCCATACATGGCGTAGGTGCGCGCGTTACGCGATGCGCCCGCGTTGCACAAGAGAACTTTCCTGCGGCAGCGTCCGAGGATGAGTGCTGCGCTCAGACCGGCGGGGCCGCCGCCGACAATGATGGTGTCATACATCATGCGAACTCCTTTTCATTCTGCACATCGGGTACCGCTTTCGTTGCTGTTTCCGTACATTCGTCTGTCATGCGCCAAGCCCGATTAATTGCTATCTTTGATTTCTTGAGTTTGGCAAGGAGATTGGTTCATCTTGGCATTGTCGCGTGGACAGGCTAAAGCATGGACATTCAGTGCTCTTTCTTTTGGCATCTTCTGCCCAAGACTGCGACCCTGCTTTCCCCTTCTCTTGACATCTATTCATAGCATTTATTCTTTCTGCTATACTACTTATGTCAATAAACTGTA
>MWWH01000218.1_pt1 | contig 15764 bp, 17 predicted proteins | sample 1047231 | NCBI WGS metagenome assembly MWWH01 (sample SAMN06349967, study PRJNA376086) | soil metagenome | isolation source: MG3-2 sample Antarctic (ecotone) soil | place: Antarctica | collected 2015-01-13 | reverse complement strand
CTTGCTGGAACGAACAAGTCAGACGCGAGAACGAGGGCAAGGAATTACTCAAACATGGGGCGCTAGACTACGCGACTAGTGTAGCAGAAAAGTGGCTAATCTAGTCGTTAGATATTTTTCGGACTAGTCCGAAAAACGTAGACCGATAAACTGATATCGGCTGATAACCTTTGCTAAGACCCATTAGCATACCCTATTTTCAAGAATACGACAGCACAAATACGCTTGCACTTCCCTACGGAAGCGGCATTCGAAACGTCTTAAGGATCGCGACGAAGGCCACAACACCTACGCAAAGACGAATGCGGTCTGCCCAGATCCACGTTCGTACCATGTCAGAAAGTTCGGCCGCAGAACGATCGCCACCTGCCTGCTCGAACAGTACCGCGTTGATCGGGGAGATATAGGCAATCGTGAAGACCCCGATTGCCAGTATGCACGCAACTGCAACTACCATCAGTACCCGATGTTTTGGCAGATGCCATGCAAGCGCCAGTGCGAGGATAAGCGGAATTGTGCGAGCCGCGAGGAACGGCGGCCCAAAGAAGTGCAAGATCGTCCGGTTGTACGCAGTCCCGAAAAAGAAGGCGCGGAGTGACTCGGGCGGAGCAAGGCTCCACAGTGGTACAACTACGAGCATTTGATAGAGGGTTCCACCGAGCCAGATTCCCCAAGCGAAGATTGCATACCAGAGCAGAAAGTTCAGAGCTTGATTGCGGATGGACATACCACTCCTTGGTTATGACGCCGAACTACTTATTAGACCGCAATGATGCAGCCTAATTCCCGATAAATCGTGTTAGAGCAAAAATTTGCGGTCTAATCTGCCCCAAAATCATAATAGGCCGCGAATTTGCCATCTAACTTCCCCAGCAACACGGCTCGCTAATTTGAATTGTCTAATTTGAATTGTCAACGAGTGTAACATTGGTTGCCCACCAGTATATCTCGTCTTTTCCTCAAATTCAACCGTCAGTTTTTTTCAATTTATGCAAAAACAACCCCGAAAACTCCTTGACCGTGTTAGCGATGCCATCTGGCTGAAGCACTATTCGATTCGCACCGATAGCCACGCGGACATTTTGGATCCAAACAGAGCTGCAACTTTCACCTATCGCAAAATATTTTTGTAGTTTGCAAAAAAAAATGATGCTAGGAAAAAAATCCAAAATTTTACAAGTGGGGGTGGCCTTTTTTTTGGTGTACCCGAACTTTGCGATCACTTAGATACACAGCACAAATTCCCAAATGCTTGGGGGGGTACCCCTTCATTTTTTAGCGGGTGCCAAATTTTTTAACAAAGTTCAAAATTCTGAAAAACTGGGGTGGCGCTGTTCAACCATGCCCACGACTGGCGATCAGTGCGAACAACTCAAACACAACCGCCAGACCCAACCCGATACCGATGCCAGCGATCAACCACCACCACCCGGCGCGCTGATTTTGCGCAGTCGTCACATTAGCCAACTCTAGCGCTTCTATGCGGCCTTGGATGGCTAATGTGATGTATCCATCCATCATTGGCGCCAGCGTCGATTCTGGTACGTCTGGTGCGTCTGGGTGGACTATGGCAATGTCTTCTATCGGCGCGTCAATCTCTGCAAAGGTGAGGCCAGATAGCTTGTCATTGATTGCGATGGTTTGCAATCCTTCGCTACGGAGCGCTTTGACATGACGTAGCACCTCAATATCAACACCAGTCAAGCGCTTAGGTTGCCCAGCCGTGGGGTTTGCCCCTGGTGACAGATACGCGGCGTGAAATTCGCACCAGCGGCGCAAACTGTGAATACTGATTCCCACGGCTGTCGCTGCCTCTGTTACCGCTATAGTATGAGATGGCATAACGCTATGTCCTTTTGTGGCGTTGCTATGGCGCAGGATAGTACAGGATAGCGAAAAATCATAAGGTAGCGATGATTTTATAGGGCAAGATAGCTTTTGTGCAAATAGCATTTTGGGACTTGACGGCATAAATGATAGTGTGATATTATACCTTATGCTAGATAGCATAAGGTATAATATAGGATGCGCAGTAATGGAAGGCGAACAGAAATTGTATACAAGTGGCGAAGTAGCAAAAGAATTAGGCGTATCACATGGGCATATACGTACCATGATTGTGACTGGTATAGCACACCCGACAAAAAAGATAGGCCATATCTGGGTATTTACTGCCGAGGAAATAGAGAGGCTACGCGCCCGGCCAAAAAGTAAAGGTGGTAGGCCAGCCAAGAAGTAATATCGTATGACGCGACAAAGGTCAGAGCTTCGTCCCTCTGACCTTTGTCTAACCATAAACCGCTGACTGTACCAGCGGCATAAGGCTACATCCATTGTAGCTTAAATGCCTATCAGCGGTGAAACATTCAACCGTTGGTAGGCATTTTATTTTGCCTACCACATTTACATGTGGAGGCCAGCCGATGAAAGAACTAAAAATCATTTTAGTCGTGTTGCTGATTATCCTACCCGTTTTTGGCGTCTATCGCTACACTGAGAGCCAAGCGCCGGAATGGACTGCACAAGCCAGAATCAAAACAGAGATAGCTCAACAGACCGCGCCCACGGTTGCACGCCAGGAGATAGAACGGGCTGAATTGTGGACAGGATTCTATCGTGGGCTGATGGCGGCGATCATTGTGGGGTTGTTCGTGACGATTGGTGTACTTAGTTGGAAACAATACGACCAACGCAAAGAGAGCTGGGCCCGGGCGGTTGACGGCAGTTTTGTCTTATCCACGTTCAAAAATGCCCAAGGCCAGATATGGACGGTTGACCCCAACAAACAGACGTTTGGCGCTATCGGCTTCAGCAAAAGCAGTGGTGAGTTAATCACCGACGCCGCGCTAGTGGGGGCCGACCGTCAATTGTCCTATGTGCAGGCCATTCAACGCACCAGAACGGCCCAGGCGACGGCAATCAGTGAAATACGCACCAGCGCACAAGCCAAGTACGCCAGCGGGTATTATGACCGTCCACAACAGCCAGCGGAATACCGAGCAATTGAAGATGAACCCGAACAATTGACCGTTGCACCCTGGCAGCCGTTAACCCTGGCTGATGCCTTTGCACAGTCAACTGCCGACCGTTGGTTGCTCGGACAAAACGAACAGGGTGCTTGCGAATTCAATATCGGTTCAATAGTTCACGCCGCTATCTTAGGTTCAAGCAATTCAGGCAAGTCAAGTTCTACAGGATTGCTGATGGCGGCAAACGCACGCAGACAGGGGATGAACGTGATTGCGTTAGATGCCGCCAATGGAATTGACTGGAATCCCTACAGCGATACTTTTGAGGTTTACGAAACTGACCACCGCGTGATTGGCGACCAGCTGAACCAGATTATCAAGATTCACGAAGGGCGCAAAAAAGCCTGTGTGCTAGGCGGCGTCAAGACGATTTATCAACTAGATTACACGTTACCACCCATGCTCATTGTGATGGAAGAATTCGGGAGACTGCTGCAAAGCTTCAAAAATGTTGACCCCGATAATTACGAAAATATCGTGGTGGCGTTGACTGTGCTAATGAGCGATTCGCGCAAGTCTGGAATTTCTTTTCTGTTTATCGACCAGGGTATGCAAGTTTGGGACAAACGGTTTAAGACAAATATCCGTGATTATATTGCCTACAAAATGAATGCCCGGCAAGGCAGCGCTTTTGACGCCTATGACCTGCATAAGCTTAAACCGCAAGGTCAGTTTTGGCGCGGCGGTGAGATTTACGACGCATGGCACACCGCACCACAATTTAATATTCTGCAAAAAGAATTGCAACCGCAGCGCGTGAAACTGTTAACCGATTCCCAAGCCGTTACCACCGTTACTGATAACAGGGATGGGGGGTATCTAAACGGCAAAAACACGGTTTACACTCCCCCCATTACCGTTACTAGTAAAAGTGATAATACACGAGTTACCACCGATAAAACAGGTGATAACGAAGGTGATAACGATAACGCCGTTACTAGTAACGTTATCAGTAACAATAACGCCGTTACCACCTCTGTTACCACCCCGTTATCACTTTCGGGCCCAGCCGTTACCACCAAGGAAAAGCAAGAGGTGTACCGGATTTATCAATCGCTAGGGAAGCGAAAGAACGCAACCGCTAAGATAATTTGGGGTAACGCCGGGGGGTATCTTAAATATCTAAACGCTGTGATTGCAGAATATGAGGGAGGCGAAACGCTACAATGACCGAACAACCGCCAATTAAGAAGGTCGAATTATCCAAGCAACAACAGTTTGAAAACATGCTGTATAACCTTGCGGTATTTTCATGGATGTTGGGTGCTGCGTATTGGTATATTAGTTTATGTGTTTGGCAGTGGCAGCATAAACGATTGTTACCGTCGAAGCCTGTTGTCATTGATTTGTTTGGTAGTGACCCTGTTCAGGGTAGGGACATTCTAAAATCCTATGGCGTAAGGTCGGCTTATTGCTCGATTCAATGGGCTGTTATCGATAACCAAATTGGCCTATTGTTTTCGCTGATGGTTAGCAAGCAGGCGTTTGATTTTGCCGATAACATTTTGTTTCAGCACAGCGGCCAAGTGTTTGCTGTACTGGGTAAGCCAGGGAATAAACGGGGCGAATCGCTTCCTAAGCCCTATAGCCAGCGTAGAAGACAAGTAGACCAAGCGCAGCGTCAAACGTCGCCACGAAGCTCACAGACGTCCAGACGGCCAACGGCGAAGTTAGGCAGTTCGACAGATAAGCGCTACCGATAAACCGAACAGGCGAGCTAAACGAGGATAACTTGACAAAAACGTAAGACGGTGCTACAATACAACACGGTTATTTGTACCCTACACCGGATGTGCCGGGCTAAAAACAAAGTAGGCTCTAGAGGATACGATACCTCATTAAAAACGGAGAGTTAGGCAAAAATAACTCAGGCGAGCGAAGTGCGTCGCCAGCGGTTCCTTGCTTACCCAAGGAACTATTAAAAGTAAAAAGCAATCGGCTGAAATACGTTTTTCTGTCAATCTGAAAAACAGCGACTAGAAGTGCTCGGTAAGGGGCGCGCCAAATTCGCTGTATTTTTCGGTGGACTAAAAAACGTGTACGTTCTCAGTTTGTGCAATAGTACTAATTTAATAGCAAATTTGCGTAGCCAGACAGGAAGGGCGCATTATTTTCCAACGGGAAACTTGTGCGCGCGGACTGGCTACATAAATGCTTGCGTCACCGTAAAGTCGAGCGCATTATTCCCATTGATGGGGGATAGTGCGCTCTTCTTTTTTACCATCACACAAGGAGCTTAGGCGATGGATACCATTTTACAGGCTAGAGTCGGAGAGCGCCATATCCAAAAAATGGCGACATTGAAGGCGCAAACAGGCCTAACCGTATCTCAACTATTTCGCCAATTAATTGAACGGGCAGAGGTGAAACCGCTTGAGGCAACTGTTAATTTGTCCGCCAATGCAAACAACGACGTGACCACCCGGGAAGGTTCACACGTCGTTGTCGCTGTCTAACTATTCACCCATTCCACCAAAACGAAAACCGTCATAGCTTCGCAGGCAATTGACGGCGTAATTGGGTGGACATTCACTATGGATACAGTTCTATGGTAACAGAAAAATCGTTGGGGGTCAACTCCCCAAATCACTATACGCAATTTAATACCCCCACGCAACCGGCATCGAACCGGGCGAACCGGGCGGTCGATGTGGTCGGCATCGTTCCAGGCGACGCGCCCGGCGTGCTGGCCACCGTTACGATACGCGTCGGCGGCATTGTGCTCCGCGGCGTAACCGTCTCCGACCGAGGGCGGGGGGTGTACGTTAATTTTCCGTCGCGCAAAATTGATGGCGCGTGGATTAATTTGGTTGAGATCGCATCTCCACAATTGCGGGAACATGTGGTCTCGGTCATTTTAGCCGCGGTGCGAGGTGCGCAATGAATCAACCAAACCCCACCCGCCGCACTACCTTGTTATCCGCAGCGCTGGCCTATGCCAAACGTGGCCTGTACGTTGTGCCTCTGCACGAACCGCTATTCGATGATGATGGCAACCTGACCGGATGCTCCTGTGAAGCCCACAAACGCAGCGCTAAGTATAAGACATGGCTGGAAAGCAAAGGGCACCGCACTAAGTTTGACCCCAATTACAAATGTCGCACGCCTGGCAAACACCCCCGCCTATCCGACTGGGAAGCCCTGGCCAGCAATGACCCCGCCCAAATTAGCAAATGGTGGCACCAATGGCCGACCGCGAATATTGGCATAGCGGCGGGTAAGTCTGGCACTATCGCGTTTGACCGTGACTACTACAAAGAAATTTACGGTGATGATAGCGCGCTATTCACCCAGGCCGACAAAGAGACCGCGACACAAATTAGCCAGAATGGCGGTGAACATTTAGTTTACCAGATGCCAGCGGGTAAACACTACAGCAACGCCAATAGCACATTGCCGCCCGGCATTGATATTCGCGGATTTGGTGGCATGTTCGTTGTCGAGCCGAGCATTGGCCCCAGCGGGAATCAATGGATGTGGGAAGATGGTTATAGCATTTTAGAATGCGACCCGCTACCATTGCCACCGGCGCTTATGGCCGTCCTAGACGAAGCACACGCTTCGCACACGACCGCTAAGGCCGTATCGTTCACCACGCCCACCACAGAGCGCCCTGAGCTTATTCGCTGGAAAATCAGTAAGGACATGCGCGACCTGATTCACAACCCACCGCCCAGGGGTGGACGCAGCGAGGCCGATTATAGCGTATGCCTATCGCTGGCCTATGCCGGTGCAACGGATGACGAAATTTTAGGCGTCTTTGAACACTATCCGATTGGTGTGCAGGGTAAATATGCCGAGGCTGGCCAGCGCTATTTGGCCTTAACGATTGGCGAGGCGCGCGGCTATATGGAGCAGTACCCGCGCCCTGATATAGGCGCAACCGTTGACAACTTGCTGTTGTGGGTGCGCACACATTCCTTTGAACCGTTCATGGCCGAGGAATTTTTAACGCTTTGGACAAATCCAAACACTGGTGCCCAAAAACTAATCTATATCACGGACGGCACGGACACGAAGGTGTCAGACGCTATCCTTTGCGAAATGAAAGCAAAACAGCGCTTGACGATCAACATTGGCAAGAAACGTTTGGGTAAGTTGGCTGGCGTCGGTTGCAACACAGCCTTGCGCGCCCTAGCCCGTTTGCATGGGTGGCTGTTTGACGTGACGTTGGATCCCCTGCATGGGGCACAGGTAGCCTTGTGTGAAGCCAGTCGTTTGCACCAGATGGATCCCTTACTAGCTAGCGCATTTGTGTTTAAAAGGGATCCATCTGGTGCAAACGACAGCGCTACACCTGTCATTAACGAATATTCACCCCGTAAAGCCAATGAACCATTTTTGATTGGTACGTCGCGGTATATGCGCGAACGGTTCATGCTCATCGCGCAAACATTGGACATTACGGTTACGCAGGCGAAAGTACAGGATGAGCTGACCTTTCCTGGCTTGGGTGAACCGAGTATCCGCGTGATTGACGCCCTGATACGCGCCGGTGACATGACGGCCAAAGAGCTTTGTGAGGAGACCGGCAAGAAGATAAGCAGTATCCGCACGGCGTGTAAACGTCTGGCACAACACGGTATTTTGATAGCCGAGCGCGCGTGCGCGACTGAGCCATACACCTATAGCCTATGTGCGGACGTGTGGCAACGCATTGATGAGATTGCGCCTAATTTGCGCAACTACAAGACTAAATCACGCCGCGAATCTAAGCGGATTGAGTCTGCCCAGCAATGGTGCATGAAGGGCATAGACGAAGCGAAAGAGGCGCAAGACACCGAACAGGCGCAACGTCTAAACCGGCGCTTCGCTCACCTGGCAAAGGAACGGGTGAGCCATCTGGAACGGTTGCACCCGGAGTTGTCACCGGATGATATTAAACGGTTGGCTTATGAGGTGGCCGGGTACAAACGTTCACCGAAAACTGAGCAGGCCGTGCGCACCGAACGCACCGAAGCACGCGCCGAACACCGCGAGCATGTGGCGCTTATCCGTGATTTGGCTGATAGCTATGCCGATGTCGGAACACCACTTGAAGAAGTCTTCAATAAAATTATGTTGTTCGGTTGTTTTGATGCCCGCATGGTGCGCGACGTTCTACAATCGAAACGACAAATGGCCCACTATGAGACGCTTGACGAAGTGCGGCAACGGCTAGACTATGCGGAAAAAACGACGTTGCCACCATTGGCGACCGTGCATCCCCAACCAAGCCAACCTGCCCTGACTGGCTGGAACTAAGCAGCAATATTGAAGTAAACCGCGCTGGCACTGGTCAGCGCGACAAACAGTGATTTTTGAATTAGGAGAAATTAGCATGACGATTCGAAAAATGACACCCGATGACATTGCCGCAGAAACGGCACAAGTTGCAAAGCTCGAGACCGCGCTTCAGGATGCACAGACGGCGCTCGCCGCGTTCAACGAGGCGCACACGTTCAGGTATCCACAGCCAAGCGGCGCGGCCTGGAATACGACCGTTGACCGCAGCAAACTAGCCAATGCTGTTGAAACTACCAAGCGTACGCTAGACGAAGCCAAGAAGTCGCAGCACAACCAAGCTATCTATGACGATATCTTGGTAAACTACGCGGCGAACCAAGCCCGTATAGCAGCTGAGAAGGTTACGCAAGAAGCCCAGCAGCGCGGTGAAAACGAAGCAGCGCTCAAGACGCAAGCGCAAAATGTCTACTGTCAACATGGTGGCACGGCGTTAGAATTTGCGCGGAGCTGGCCGGCCATGCGCGAGAAATTGCTCGAGGAAAAGACAATGGCAGCGCTCCGTGAAAACGCCGGTGTTGACCTAGTTGAGCAGTATATTAGACTGCGTAATCAGACGAGTTCGTAGCAACATGCGCTGGGTGTAACGTATGGTTACACCCAGCGTTATCAGGAGTGAATGTAAAGGGGAGAATGGTAGTCAATGAGCAAAATTGAGAGTCTACCGGCAAATCAGCGGCGCGCGGTTCGGGCATTGCTGACAAAGCAGACAATCGAGGGTGCGGCAAAGTTTGCCAACGTGGGCGAAAGTTCAATATACAGATGGTTGTCTGATGACAGTTTTCGGTCTGCACTGATTGAGGCCGAGGGCACCGCGCTGGATAGTGCAACACGGCGATTGGTGGGGCTCTCAGAGGCGGCAATTGCCGTTATTACCCAGCTACTCATTGACCGAGAAGCACCGCCCATGGTGCGCATACGCGCCGCCGAATGTGTGCTGGGGCATATGATGAAGATGGTCGAGGTGCGCAACCTGTCAGCTCGTATTGAAACACTGGAGAAACGAAGCAATGAGACAACTTGAGACGCGCCTGACTGAGCTAGAAGCGCACCGCCCCGTGTTTGGGTTGCCGGTGGCACAGATGACAGATAAAGAGCTTGTCTTCATTCTTACGGGTAGCCGACTTTCTACCATTACGGACGCGGAACTTGAGCGAATTATCGCCGCGGAAGCGGTAGGCAACCAAGGTTCACGCGGCGCACAGGTAGGATAAAACGCACAGGAAGGGCAAGGCGCGCGGCTACGGATGCACCCTGCTGAACTTGATCTTGCCCGCTTCGATCATGTCGTCGGATGCGCATTGCCCACCCGACGACATGGCCAATCCCAGGGATCATCCACGTCGCGCTATGCGTGCGCACATGTCTTTGACGGACATCACATGAGCCGTTGATGCCGCGAGGATCACCAGCGTGGCATGGTGGACTTCGGCGGCTGGCATTGCGCCAAATCCTCGTTCTGGGTAGTTATAAGTGGCTGTCGCGTCCGACAGAAAGACGACCCGGTAGTTGCGAAACATTGCGTCCCGTGCTGTGGCGTGGCAGCAATTCTCGGTGGTCGTCCCCGAGATGATGACGGTATCGACCCCCCACTCGCGCAGGATAATGTCCAGGTCCGTGCCAAAAAAGCCACTGTAGCGATGCTTCTTGATGACATGCTCTCCGGGTGCCGGCGCCAATTCGGGGTAGATGTCCACCCCCGGTGTACCATCGACCAACCCCGCACGATTGGCGATCGGCGGATGCAGGTCATCAAAGAGTCCCATATCGCATCCGTCCCGGCGGTGCACATGCGCCGTATAGATAACTTTGATCTGAGCCTCGCGGCAGATGTTCAGCGCCTCGGCGAGCTTAGGCACCATGGCACGTGCCGCAGGGGTTTCCATCGCAGCGCCCGCAGCCACGAAGTCGTTTTGCATATCGACCACGATCATGGCGGTCTTCTTCGGATCAATCACCTCAATCTGCATAACTTGCCTCCTTGTATAAGAAACTGTAGTTTCGCCAAAAGAACTGACGATTTTTCGTATGTTTTGGCGGGACCTATTAAATGAACCCTTCGCTATGCTTCAGGGGCTTTGAGTCAGGCGTAGACGAATGATGTTGGCCACTCAAACAAAGGCGGTTGGACAATTTGCTCTGATTCATTGTTCTCCTTTGGCATGCTTACTACGGGCGGCGAGTCATACTTACCGGCGCGAAGCTGTGTTAATTCATCATAAATCACGCCATAGTCAGGATGCCACACGTACCACAGCCACAGCTCTCCTCCACATTGCGCACACCGCAATGGATCCAGACCATAAGCACGTTTCATCCGTTCTGGATAGTTCAACTTCCCCACAATTTTTTCTACCCACCCAAACACGCCCTGCACCAGCTTTTGCAGCGCGGTCGGTAAGAGTACCCTGACTTTCTTGAGTTTGCAAGTCGCCTGTAAACCATAGTATCTGACCCGTTTAAAGCCTTTGGGGAGCATGGTCTGGATGACGCTCCCCAATAAACTGCGCGCGATCCAGCCCGCCCTTATGTCAAAATTGGCGCAAAAAGAAAATTCCTATGGGATGAATATATTGTAATTTTCATGGTCTTGTGACTCTTTTCTGAACCTATTAGGAATATCGCCCATGACCACCGAACTTATCCCCATTTAAGCCGCCATCGCCGGAAATAACAAAGCCACCAGACATCGGGTAACACCTGGTAGCTTTTCGGCATCAAGGAAGGATTCTCCTCTATTCAGCAACAATTTGGTAAAAGTGCCGCTCAAAGCTACTGAGATCAAACCACGCTGCGCCCTCTTGGAGGAGCGTCTGCCAGTTCGGATCGGCCTGCGTCTGGGTATCGGCCACTTCCCAGGCGCCGACCGAGTCCCACGTATCTATAATGTGAATTTGATTGCCTTTACCATCAACGTTACGGAGGATCTGTGAGTTTACCCCTGGAAATTTCTGCTTCACGAATGCTGCCAGCTTCAGCATCAACTGCTCTGCTTCCTGCTCTTTACCGGGCATCATATTGATACTCGCTACTTGGTAGATCATTCGCTTTTCTCCTTTACATGGATGGTGGTTGGCAAACAATGCTTTGTTACAGTCTGATGACGCTAGGCACTAAAGGTTACTGGAAAAAAACTTGCACAAGCCAAGGTCATCCTTCACAACGCGGTATTAAAGAGGTTTTTTCTGAGACAGATAAGAAGGGCTAGTCAAGCATGGCTAGTCATGTGGGAAACGGGTAGGCAGGGCGTCGTCTGAGTGGGTGTGGAGAAAAACAGCAGACGGAAAGCGTCAACTGAAACAGTTGTGCATCAAGTATAACATAATGTAAATAAAATTTCAATAGACAAAAAAATGGCATCTTCAAAGGGGCTAGAACTATCAAACGTGAAATCTTGATGAGAGAGCGGGTCTCTGCCCACAGAGGGGCGGCCCTAGCACGCCGGTTTAAGAAGAAATGGGGTAAAGACCTTATGTCTCTGCTCATACCGGAAGCAAAGACCTAATCTGACCTCACAGGAAGGCCGTAGCGAAGCGCTAAAGAGAAAATGATAGTAGACTGACCTTGACCCCTAGAAACGTCGCTACGGCGTTCCTAGGTTTTTTTGCTTACCAGGTAGACGCAAGGCATACCCCCACTGTGGAAGTATCCTGCTGTGTTCATAAATAAAGTGTTCGGAAAAGGAACATTAAACGTTTGAGACGATCCTCTAAGCCGCCATAAGTTTTTGCGAAAGCTTGACTCCAGTCTAATAAGTTGTTCTGACAAAAAGTAATACTAGACCGTTGGACTAATTAGTGTACTTTATGAACAGCTCATCGGTAATCTCAAATATCGTTAAGACATACTTGAGAAGTTCGAACTTACGCTTACTATCCAGGTTTAACTCAATAAAGTATGTACCATTGAGTGGTTTAGAGTTTCGCAACATGTTTTTATCTTTTGTTATTACAAGTTGCTGTGCCATATTGGTGGTGAAGAACCGTTCAGGTTCCAATTCAAAAAGAGTGGAGCAAACATGCGCGTATAATTCACTAACATTCTTACATTTTAATTTCTCATTAAGAAAAATGGCATATTCAAGTTTTTTCCCTGTTGGATCCTCGGCATCGAATATGTTAACTTCCTCATAATCGATCTGGCCATCCAACTGAGTATTTGGATATGGCCAGATTTCAATAAACCGATCAATAAGTACATTGGCTCTATCTACCAACTCCTTCACGCCCCATCTGTCTAATTTAGCCAGATACCGATTCAAATAAAGTCGACTATCCCTGTAGCCTTTTTCTGCTAAATCCCGTTTGGCTTGAAAGGTCTTATTCCCCAAGCTTCCATTATTGCCTGATAGAGTAAGATTTCCTAAAGTATTCAAGTATAATTCTGCCAATTGTCGATATTCCTCTTCAGAAACATCTTTTAGCCACTTAGCATCCGGTTTCTGGGGGAAAATATGTTCAATCGTTATAGTCGAGTTATTTTCTATCTGTACTGGCTCATTATTGTTGTAATTTTCAAGGCGTTCCAACAGAAAGGTGCGATTTCGAGATTGAATACTATACACATCCCGTTCTTTTAATATAGTAACGATCTCGCCATCTTTGGGAAACCTCTGACTGCCCTTTTTCTTGATTAGCGCTCTCGCCAATGAATTAAGATAGTCTGTTCGCTCAATATCTTCATAGAGTCGCATGAATATCTTGTTGAGAGCACTGGTTGGTACACCCGCAATGAATCTACGCCAGCTATAAGTTTCAATCACGGCTAGTACAGCGACGAATACATCCTTACTGATCAACCCTATATCGTGGTCAGCATACACTTGCATCAAGAAAGGGTAGGCCACGTTAATCTCAAGCCGATTAATGTTGTGAATATGCTGGCGAATCTCTCCATCTGGCTCCTGATCAACATTGATCAGCTTGTTGTAATATTTTACATATTTCCTTAGTTCTTTTAGTACAATTTCAAGTTTTTCAAAATCCCTAAAATCATAGGAGGCTTTGAATTCTTGATACACCTTTTGTTTATTCGGTATTTTCTTGTTCATTAAAGTCAAATAGTCGCGGATAAAGTCTGATACCCGACTATTATTGGATTGAGACTCGGTCGCAAGCTGCTCGATTAGCCGCCAATATTGCTCATAAAATCTTTTTTGCTCCTCGTGTTTCAGATCCATCAGAATGTAATTGCGAATGAGATCCGCCTGACTTAAGTCAAGTCCCGTAGAATTGAGGCTTTCGAAAATTCTTTGGGGATCATCTTTTCCGCGCTCGAGTGAGATTTCTACGAACATTAATTTGTTCAAACCCTTGAGGATAACGTCTAGATTTTCTCCCAGAATCTTGGAAGCGAAGTACTCATAGTTTTCAACTAAACGCGAGTATTCATTGGATTTATCTATATAGACATCCTCAATTAAATGCCTAAGCACCCTATCATTGTTCTCTGTAGGCCTTAGTTTAAGCTTTTCTTCCTCACGTTTATTCACTAAATAAGCTTCATAAATATCCTCAATTAATTCGTGTCTGTCAAGTGATTTAGCCAGTTTATAGATAGCTAGCCATATCAAGGTCACGGTGATTAATCTTTGCTGACCATCGATAATCGTAAGTTCTTTGATTCTTGAAACAGAGTAAATGTCATCGTGTATAAACACGATGCTTCCAATGAAGTGTGCCCGTATTGCATCACTGCGTCCGCATTGTAAAATATCGTCAAGAAGCTGTTTGCAATGTTCGATTTTCCATTCATAGTTTCTTTGATAAACGGGAATGATAAATCTCGTACGGTTTTGTCCAAGAAAATCCATCAATTTTAGCGCATTAGCATCCACTATATACCTACCCGACTAGATACCTGATAATTAAGACCATTTTACCGTTAAAATGTGTCACCCAACACTACTTACTTAATCGTTGCTAACACCCTATATCCTTCGCGATCATACAAATCACACAGTTTATTCCTCGGTGGTTTGGAGAGCGTGTCGTGAAACCGTAGGTTTCTGTTCGTTCGCTCCCGCTCGTCCTATAAGCCCCAGCCCACGCCCAAAACACTACACTCTGAATAGTAGCAGGCCCCCTCCCCTGCCTGGCAATCTTTTAATATTTGTGTTCGTAAAAGAAGTGTTCGAAAAAGGAGGGTTTTGTGAACACTTCGCTTGATGGCCGCAAACCACGTACTATACGAATCAATATATGTTCATAAAACCGTTCGTTTATCTAAATTCACTTACTTAATGGATAAGCAAGTTTATGAACAATCATCAACCTTGCATCTACACTTAATTTATGCTACAATTGACATTAGTTTAATGTTCTCATTTATGTGTAGTGAAAGGCAAAAATATGAAGAGAATATCGTTAAGGGTTGAAGACGACGTGCATCAAGCGTTAGTCGCAGCCGCGACTGAAGACAGACGATCAATGCACGAACAAATCATCGTCGCCATTCAAGAGCACCTACGCAAGCGCAGCAAACAACTACAACGGGCACAGAAACAGCGCAAACGCGAAGTGGTGGGCGAATGAAAATTCAGTACAAAACCAAGCGTTTTCAGAAAAAAACGCTAGACACGATAGAGCGGGCGAACGGGATTATTGAGGCTTATATGAGCGATGGCTATAAGCTCACTGTACGCCAACTTCACTATCAGATGGTAGTCCGCAACTGGTGGGAAAACACCGAGAAAGCGTACCACAATTTGTCTGACATTATCAGTAACGCCCGCTATGCCGGCCTAGTGGATTGGGACGCCATCGAAGACCGTGGGCGTCCTGTTCATCGCCAATCCCATTGGGACAACCCTGGCGACATTCTAAAAACCGCAGCTGACCGATTCAGCGTCGATAAATGGGAGGGTCAACCTTATCAGCCGGAAGTATGGATAGAAAAAGAGGCGCTGATTGGCGTGATTGAAGGCGTTTGCGAAAAGTGGGACGTGTCCTTTTTTGCGTGCAAGGGCTATGCGTCTACCAGTTGCGCCTATGACGCAGCACAGCGGCTACAGCGCTACAGCGAACTTGGTCGCTTACCTGTCATTCTCTATTTAGGCGACTTTGACCCATCAGGCGAGGATATGAGTAGAGACCTGCTTGAGCGAATGCAAATGTTTGGTGTTGACGTTGATTTGAAACGCCTGGCACTCAACGCAGAGCAGGTTGAGCGCTACAATCCGCCGCCGCAAATGGTTAAAAAAGATGACGCCCGGTCTAAGAAGTTTATTGAAAAGAACGGGTCAAAATGTTGGGAGCTAGACGCATTGGGGCCGGATGTCATCATAGGGCTAATCGAAGAAGCGATAGAAGATATGATTTACCCGTCTTGCTGGAACGAACAAGTCAGACGCGAGAACGAGGGCAAGGAATTACTCAAACATGGGGCGCTAGACTACGCGACTAGTGTAGCAGAAAAGTGGCTAATCTAGTCGTTAGATATTTTTCGGACTAG
>MWWH01000217.1_pt1 | contig 15800 bp, 18 predicted proteins | sample 1047231 | NCBI WGS metagenome assembly MWWH01 (sample SAMN06349967, study PRJNA376086) | soil metagenome | isolation source: MG3-2 sample Antarctic (ecotone) soil | place: Antarctica | collected 2015-01-13 | reverse complement strand
ACTTACTAAAACTTACTGAAATTTTTATAGTAAGTTTTTTGTTTTCCGTGTATAATTATTGACGTTATAACGTGATACTTTCACAACGTCATAACGTCTCGCATATGAAAAATGAACTCACCCAAAGGCAGCGTCTCTTTGTTGAAGCATACATTGGAGCGTGTAACGGAAATGCACGGGAAGCGGCGCGGGCGGCTGGCTATTCGGGCGATGACAACGCCTTATCGCAGCGGGGCTTTGAATTGGTGCGTAACCCAAAGATAGCGGAGCTTGTCGGCGTGCGCGTCCAAGAGGCTGTAATGCGTGCTAACGAAGTCCTTTCGGAACTCTCTGCGATTGCTAAAGCCGATTGGAAAGACTTTCTGGAAATCCGGCGCGACAAAGAAGGCGAAATAATTTCCGCGACTCTCAAACTTAGCGACAAAATTAAATCACTGGAATTGTTAGGCAAATACCACAAATTATTTAGCGACCGCGTTGACTTAAATGTTCAGGTGAATGACTGGCGCGACGAAGCCGCAAAATATGGATTATCAACCGATGACATTATCAAACAAATACAGCCACTTATCGCAGAATCCGCTTTGGAATCAGGCGGTCCGAGCGGCGATTAAAGAACGCCTCGAACTTGAAAAAAGCGACGCCGTGTTAATGGCGGAACGCGCCGGAATTGTCCCGGATGCGTGGCAAGCCGATTTGCTGCAATCAAACGCGCGGCAGATGATTTTGCTTTGCTCGCGTCAATCCGGCAAATCAACTATTACTTCGATTCTGGCACTGCACCAGGCGATTTACGCGCCGAACTCGTTAATCCTTTTACTTTCGCCGTCGCTCCGTCAAAGTCAGGAATTGTTTCGGAAACTTCAAAACTTTTACGGCGAACTCGAATCCGCCAATTTACCGACGGCAACCGAAGAATCGGCATTGAGAATGGAATTGTCGAACGGGTCAAGGATTATCGCTTTGCCGGGCAAAGAAGCCACGATACGCGGTTTTTCCGGCGTTTCCCTGCTCATCATTGACGAAGCAAGCCGCGTCGAAGATGCGCTTTATCAGAGCGTCAGACCGATGCTTGCCGTTTCCGGCGGGCGCATCATTCTTCTTTCAACTCCATTCGGCAAACGCGGATTTTTTCATTCCGAATGGACGGACGGCGATGGATGGCAACGAACAAAGATTACAGCCGACAAATGCCCGCGCATTGATAGAGACTGGTTGGAGCGTGAACGACAGATGATTGGTGATTGGTGGTATTTGCAAGAGTATTTCTGTGAGTTTGTCGAAACGAGTGATTCTGTTTTTAGTTACGACGACATCCAAGCGGCAATCAGTTCGGACGTAAAACCATTATTTGAAAGGAACAATTTAGAAATATGAGAAACGTAACCAGATACAGAGAAGAACCGGAAATAACAACTGAGAAATCATTGTTTATCGGCTTGGATTTAGGACAGGCGCAGGACTTTTCCGCGCTGGCGATTATCGAGTGCGTTCGCTCGGTCAACGCATTCGACGGCAAAGACCAAATCACGGCATTAAATTGCATTCACCTTCAAAGATGGCAATTGCGGACTTCATACCCGGCAATCGTCGCTGACGTTGTGCGAATGATAAACGGACTTGACCCGCTACTTTCACCGAACGGAAAACCGACGCTTGCCATTGACGCGACCGGAGTCGGTGCGCCGGTAGTTGACCTTTTCAAACGTGAACAAATTAGAGCGGAACTCAAACCGATTCAAATTGTCGGCGGAGCAAATGTTTCGAGTGAGTTTGGAATGACGAGAGTGCCGAAACGAGATTTAGTTTCGTGTGTTCAAGTTGGCTTGCAGAATCGCACTTTGAAGATTGCCGCCGGGCTTGAACTTGCCGAAACATTAAGCCGTGAGCTGCAAAACTTTTCCGTCAAAATTACGGATGCGGCAAACGATGTTTATGGAGCGTGGCGCGAAGGAACGCACGACGACCTTGTGCTTGCCGTCGCTCTGGCTCTGTGGACGGCTAATCAGCCGGTTTATGAGTGGGAAGAAGTGGAAGCAACGAGTGAGCAAACATATTGGTAGAAAAAATAAAAAGGAGAAAATAAAACAAATGAGCGAAAAACCGAATGAAGATTCGACTAATTTTTACGACGAAACTCGCAAAGAAATGCGCGAAAAACAGCAAGCCGAAATCGAACGACAACAAAAAACCGTCGGCGAATTGTTTAACCAGCCGAAAGGCTTTCACGAATGGACTAGAGAGCAAAACGAACAGCCCGCCGATATTCACGAATGGATAAAAACGCAGAATCAGACGAAATAAAAGGAGAAATAAAGAAATGAAAAAATCAATTGAAATCAAAACCGAACTCGACAACACAACCAAACGGCTTGATGAATTAACAGAGATGCGCGGCGGCATTAAAACCAACCTGGAAAATTTGCAGCAAGGCTTTATCGACGGCAAAACGTCGCTTGATGAGCTTCAAGCCGAACAAAGTAAGCTGACAACCTTAGACGCTTCGATAAAGACTTTAGAAGCCAAACAAGACGATCTGCACACTGAATTTCAAAAGGTTTGCAATGTCGAAGCCGTTCAAACTGGAATCGGCAACTTAAAAACTATCGCGGAGCAAGCGGACGCAACTTTTGACGAATGGAACGGTTTGCGCGTCAAACTCGACGGAATTATCAGCAAATTTGTTGACGATATTTTCAGCAAAAGCGCGGAGTTTCACGGCAAACAAAGAGAATTTCGCGCCCTTTACGCTCAACTCGAATCAAGAAATTCCGGCATTGATATTGGCAGCGAACTTAAACGGCTCGAACTTTCCGAAAAAGCCCGCGAATCGGCAACGACCGAATACGTCAGTCTTTCGCCGTGCAAATTCGGTCAATCCATAGTTGCAGCCGAAAGGCTTGTCGGTCAAGAAATACAGCGACGACAGCAAGCGACAGAGCAAGCAGCGTTCGCGGCGGAACGTGCAGAGACACAAGCCGCCCAACAAGCCGAGAGACAGAAAGAAGAGGCGAACCACGCCCGGCAGCTTGAAGCGGGCAAGGCGCAAATCGTTCAATACCGAATAGATAATAAGTTACCGGCTTTTTCTGCGAAAGAACTCGAAACAGCCGTCAGCAATTTACAGGCGAGAAAGGCAGACGCTCACTTAAGAGGCGCGACGGTTTAACTAAAACAGAAAATAATTTGCCGGGCGCGAACCTTCAAGCCCGGCAACAAATTATTTGTCGTTCCAAAACGACATTGCACCCACGCGCACGCGGACGGAATGAGGCGAAAACAACGATAAAACAACGATAGATGATTGCACCCACGCACACGCGGATAAACTACAACCTTACATCAATTGATTTAAGGTCAGTTCATTTCACCCACGCACACGCGGATAAACTAAAAAGCCGTAAGTTTTGACGCTCACGGCTTTTGTTTTCTTCATTTGTCGGTTTTTATTCATTCTTTTTGCTGAATAAAATGTCTGACAATTCTTTTTCGTTCTGCTTTCGGTAGTTTTGAATTCACGAAAATTAAATCGCCGCCCTCCGCAAAAGCGCGATAGCCGATATTTTCGAGCGGCGCGGTTACGACTTGAACATCGCCGACAAAGTAAGATTGCCGATTTAGCGTTTCCCAAATCTTGAATCTTTCGGTTTGAAGTTCCTTTGCAAAATAATCTTGCGTTTCTTTGGAAACTTTTGTCGTATCAATTTCAACCGTTACACCTTCATAATTTGAAACTTGAATTTTGATTATGCCGCTATTTCTCATTGAATCACCTCCGCATCTAAAGCGTCTGCGTCTACCTGTTCGACTTCGGGCAAACAGCTATCGAAAACCGCATTGAGCGAATGAACGACGCCTCTGCTGTAACCTATGCCGACGCGCTCAATCATCAAAGGAAAGCTAAATTCGATGATTGCCGCATCATCAACACCAAAGCCCGATTCGTTAGCAAGGTTGATAATAATTTCGCCGATGATTTCCTGCGCTTCGTCGGACGCTTCGCCCGCTATAACTCGCCTTAGTTTTTCCGCTATTATTTGCAAATGCTGTTTTTCTGTATTATTTTTCATTGTAAGTGATTCCTTTCCCCGAAGGGAGTCAAAGAGAGGCTTTCCTATACTTGGCGGTTTAGGAAAGCCTTTCGTATTTATCGAGTGCGTTCGATGTATATTGCGACCAGTCGAGCGGCTGCGCGGTGCTTGCACGGAAAGCCGTTGGCAAACGCCTTGCACTGGCAAGTGCCGTTTGCCGTGTAAATCTCGCTGCTCGAATCCGACATCATTAAAAGGCTGTGTGATTCAAGCTCATACGTCATAAACGGATTTGTTTCGATTTCCGCCGTCGCTTTGGCAATGGCGTTAATCCAGCGGCGTCCGTTTGTTTGATTCGGGTTAATCCTGGCAATTGATTCGGCTGCGATTGTGCCTAAAATGTCTTTGTTGACTTCGGTTGCGACGTTCATTTTTGTAATCCTTCCTTTTGTTTATTACTTAATTGCTTAAGTTGATACAATCTTACTATCTCTAAAGTGGAATGTCAACTGTTAAAGTGGAATTATTAGAGAAAAAATCAAATTATTGTTTATAGGATTGTTTTATTCCACTCATTAAAGTAAAATAATTTTATGACAGGTAAAGAATTCAAAATTAAGCGTGTTACTTTCGATATGACGCAAGCGCAAATCGCCAAAGAACTCGATCTAAACCCGAACACTGTTAGCCGATATGAAACCGGCGACTTGCCGGTTCCAAAACTGGTGGAACTTTCAATGGAAACAATCGAACGCCGATTAAGCGAAAAAGAATCTACCCAAAAATAACGCTGCGATGTTATCACGTTATAACTTTTTAACGTTATGAAGGTAATTAGTTTTGTTACGCAAAAAGGCGGAAGCGGTAAAACGACGCTCTGCATTAACTGCGCAATTGCCGCCGTGCGCGGGCGAAGGCGTCGCATCCTTATTCTCGATATGGATAACCAGCGTTCGGCAGGAAATTGGTATCAGCAACGCGAAGAGGGCGAGCCGCAGCTTGTCAATATCACAGCCGCCGAACTACCAAAAGCCATTGCCATTGCCGCGAAACAATTTGATTTTGCTTTTATTGACACGCCCGGACGCGATGAACCGGCGCAGGCGTCCGCGATAATGCAGTCTGATTTCTGCGTTATTCCCTGCCGTCCGTCGCCGACTGACTTACAGGCAACACCGGCAACCGTTGCCACTATCAAGCGATTAGGCAAGCCTTTTGCCTTCGTGCTGGCGCAGACTCCGCCGCGTTCGTTTCGCGTGCGTGAAGCGTCCGCGGCATTAAGTAAATTGGGCGATGTCTGCCCGGTCCACATCGTTACTCGAAACGTTTATCAAGATGCGCAAGGCACAGGGCTTGGTGTTATTGAATTTGAACCGGAAGGAAAAGCCGCCGACGAAACAGCACGGCTCTGGCAATGGATTCAGAAGAAAATTAAATAAAATTTATGGCTAAACGAAAAACACTTGAGGATCTTTCATTGTCGGACACGGAAATATCTGAGCGGACAATTGAGCCGAAAACAGATGACGCGCCCGGAAAGCGCAAGAAGCACACTTCCCTGTATTTATCCGAACCCGTGCGCAGACAGTTGCGAGCTATTGCCTATCACGAAGAAGTTAAACAGCACGCTTTACTAATCGAGGCAATCGACTTGCTTTTCAAATCACGCGGCGCGAAATCAATCAAGGAGCTTGAAGAGGCATCGGAATGAGATGCTAACGCTCTGACGTTTTAACGTCATAAGGTCATAAGGTCATAAGGTTATAAGTTAAAGGGAGTAAGTATAAGGACTAAAAGATGTCAAATAAAAATCAGGATATAACTGCAAACGAAAAAAACGTTGAACTGACTGAAAAAGCGCTTCGGCTCGTCAACTCAATCGAAAAAGATGTTTACAAATTTACCGAGGAATTGTTCCCCGAAGTTAAAATCCCTGAAGACTGCGACCTTTTAACTTACGCAACGATCGCCAAAAACCACCTCGAACTAAATAAACTGCTGAATAGGCGATCGTCTCCTGAAGAAATACAAAGTGTAACTGTTAAGAGCAGGCAGCCACTGAAAACCGTTATCGGCGAAAAAGATTTCGATGGAAATCCATTTGCCCTCCTTATCCGCGACAGGCTGCGCGACGAAGTAGAGCGGCGGAAAAGGGAAAAGCAAACGGGTCAAGAAAAACGTGAAAGCTCAAAATTCCCTGAAGTTATACCGGCGCAAACCAGTGAAGAAATTAAATATGGATTGCGGGCAATAACAGACGGTAAAACCCTGCAACACTGGGCGCGTTCGCCATTTGAAACCGCATGTATTCACGCGATACCCGGAGCGCCTTTTGAAATTAAACTCTTTACCATTGATGATACCGAAACACACGAAACGCTGGAAGCGATTATAAAAGAGTTTAGCTCGCCGGTTGCGGTGCTCTTCTGCCAGTTCATTTTTAACTCTGTTTTAATCCACGATAAAGCGCATCTTGAGCTTGATTCTTTAATTCGGGAACTTGGATTTGAGGTAAGAACAACCGCAGACCGCCAAAAACATCGGGCGCGCGTTTTTGACTGGATAGAATCGCTGAGCCGTTTGGGTTGTTTCGGCGAAAGGTACAAGCCTTACTACGATTCATTTACCAACAAAAAAGAAAAAATTTACAGCAAGGGTAGATATATTTATCTGGGCGACCCGTATTTTACAGACGAACAATTATTAAATAAAGAAAGAATCCCAACAGCGCAAACTATAATTGCCGGCGATTGGGTGGAGCAATACAGAGGAAACCGCAAAGTTTTACAGGACATTGGAAACATTCGCCGGCTGGCAGGCTTGCCCGTCGAGCAAGGGCGCGGCGAGTGGGCGCTAAGCATTGCGTTGACTCTTCTGCAATACTGGCGGGAAGAATCCGCCAGCGCGGTTATCGGTACGGTTGGAAACGACAAAAAGCCGACGCCGAGGTTTAAGAAACCAATCACGCGTCGCAAACTTCTTTACACGTTCCAGCCAACGAAATTTGCCGTTGATAAAATACTGAAAAGGCAAAATGCCAAGCGCGATGCCATAGACTTTTGGAACGGGGCGCTTGGTTTGCTTTCTGAAAGAGACTTTATTGCGTTCATGGGAAAAAGCAGGTTCAAAAATGAAAGCGACTTGCCTTTAAGAAATTGGCAAAACGCCTGGTTGGATGAAGAGCTTGACATTAGACCCCACAGCGAAGCGCGCGAAAATGTTTTTGAAATGATAAAAAACGTTGAAGCCGCTAAAAAACGACGGCGCAAAAGTGTGAGTTGAGCCCTCAAAAGTGTGAGTTGAGCCCTCAAAAGTGTGAGTTGAGCCCTCAAAAGTGTGAGTTCGTGTGTGTTAAGTCCTTTATTTGCAACACCAATTTTCGTAACAATAATATAAATAATAAGCCTGCGCAAAAATGCCCTTCCGGGCATCTTGCGCTTGATTCATACTTGCAATTGAGCGTGAGTTTACACGCACACATTGAGTATGAAAGAAACGAACAATCTGCCGCCAACCATTGATTTAGCTGACCTAGTCAACGAGTTTGTCGCTGACACGAACGCCGCCGCCGCCGCCGCCGCCGCCAACAGACCCCGAGGCGCGATTACGGGACTCACGAAACTCGACCGTCATTTTGGTAATTATTTATCACCGGGCATTCACGTTTTACAAGGCGGACCGGGCGCGGGCAAAACGGCGATGGCGTTACAAGCGGCAAGTGATTGCCGTTGTCCGGCGCTGTTTGTTTCCGCCGAAATGGGCGCTCTGGAACTTTTCCGCAGACTTATCGCACGTCAAACAAATACGTTTCTAGGACGCCTTAAAAGCGGTGAAATAAGCGGACAGCAAGCCGAAAATCTTGCACGCCAAGCAGTCCAAAAACTAACACATCTGCGAATAATGGACGCCACGCGGGTTCCGGCGCCTTACGACATTATTGTGAAAAATGCCGACAATTTACGCAAAAAACATCAGTCCGATAACGTCCTTGTTGTTATTGACTCGCTTCACGTCTGGGCGCGTTCCGCATCTCGGGTAGATAGTAATCCAATTGAGAGGGAGGAGTATTCGCTTATAAACGACGCGCTAAAGTCTGTTGCTCAAATCGCCTCAGTTTTGAAATGCCCCGTTTTAACCGTAGCTCACCGCAACCGGGCTGGAAATAAATCAGACGGCGGACTTCACGCCGCAAAAGGCAGCGGCGGAATAGAATACGAAGCCGAATCTGTGCTTGATTTGAACAAAAACAAAGAAGTGGATAACGCTAACGGCGAAGCCGAAATTACGGCAAAACTTGAGAAAAACCGCAACGGCGCGGCGGGTGTTTTCGTTAAATTGGCTTTTAACGGCGCGTTGCAGTCGTTCCGTGAATTATAAAATTTATGGCTGAAACATTGTCCCTCACAGATTTAGAATCTTACGACAGCCGCGCAACTCGTTGCGGCACGGAGCGGCGTTTTCTGTGTCCCATTTGCGGCGACAGCAAGCCGCGCGATGATAGCCACCGGTCACTGGCATTAAATACCGATTCGGGCGCGTATGTTTGCCACCGCTGCAAAGCCACCGGACTAATAAAAGAAAAATGGACTAAACAAACATTTACACCGCGCAAAGTTCGTGCCGCCGCCGCTTTGTCTCGCTTCTTTGGACTTGAAACCATAGCAACCCCTACCCCAGAGCAGGAAAACGTCTCAGGGGACGCCCTAAGTAAAGAAAAAGCCAAACTACAACGACTTCAAAAGGAAATGAAGGCTTGCCAACAAACGTTTGAGTCATCACCGGCGCAAGAATATTTACAGCGGCGCGGCATTACTCCGAAAACGGCGAAAGCGTTTGGCTGCGGTTATGCCGCCGAATGGAAGCATTGGACGGAAAAAGAAGGGCATTGGCAATTGACCGGAACAGACAGGCGCGTCGTATTTCCGATTAGCGACCCCGAAGGCAATGTTCTCGCCATTCACGGGCGAGCGATTGACGCGGAATTTCTTGACACGCCGAAGAAAACCAAAGGCAGCCGAAAAGAGGCTCTGTTTCAAGCCGCGGACGCTTTTGACGCCGATATTCTCTTTCTTGTTGAAGGACCGGCGGACGCGATGGCTTTGCACGAGTGCGGATTTTCGGCGGTTGCGTCCGTCGCTACTTCAATACCGACCTGGCTGCCGAATCGTTTGGCATTCCGAAAAGTTATGGTTGCCTTAGACGCCGACGAAACCGGCGACCAAGCCGCCGAAAAGCATATAAACGAATTGAGAGCGCACGGAGCGCGGGCGGTTCGCCTCAGACCCGAAGGCGGAAAGGATTGGAACGACGTTTTACTAAAAACAGGTATGCCCGAGTTACGCCGTTTTGTCGAAGAAAAGATTGCCGCGGCATACCCTGATTACGAATTATTGATTGAACCCGAAGCCACCGCCGAACCCGTGATTATTGAAGATGTGTTTTCTACTGGAAACAAATCCGGGCAACGGGTAATTGATTATCTTTTTGCCGCCGCCGCAAAATATGGCGACGATTTTCTTTTGACTACGCCGACGATTTACGCTTACGAAACAGAATGCGCATTGGTCGAAGGCGCCGGCAAACATTCAAAGGGCAAATTGACAGATGCGGCATTAAAGATGCTTACAGAGCAGTTTGTTGAAGCGCATTTACACGCCAACAGCGTTTCTTTGCCGTGGACATCTGATGACGTGCCTTTGTTTCATATAACGCTTAAAGCGAACGGCAAATGGCTGGAAAACGAAACGTGTAATCAGATTCAATCTTGGATTCTTCGCGCATTTTGGTTACGGCAAAACCCCAAAGCAGAGTTTTGCGTGATGGATTTGTAAAATACTATGAACACTACTTCGTCAATTAAAATTAAAATCACTACCACCGACGGCGGATGCGGAGTGAAGATTTTCGCTGCCGACACAGACGCCTTCACATATGCGATTTCAGAATTAAAGGAAATTATTCCCGTTGCCTTTCGTAATTACGAGCCGACGAAGAAAACTTGGCTTATAACAGATTGGGAACGCCTCGATGAGTGGATCAGCGAGATGCGGAGCGTGTATGCGGTTGAAACCGAATATGACAACGAACAGCCAAGCCGACCACCACCACAAAGCATTGCGTCGCCGTTTCAAACTCTTTATTTGCTCCCGAATGCGCCGCCGGAAGTAGTCAAAGCAAGCTACAAGGCGCTGGCTAAAATCCACCACCCGGACGCACGAGGCAACAGCGAAAAGATGATTGAGATTAATCGGGCGTTTGAGATCATCACTCAAAACAAGTGAGGCACTTAAAGAATGTTTAGTAGCTTATGATAATCTAACTTACCGAAAGCTATTAATTTGAAAACTTACTAAAACTTACTGAAATTTTTATAGTAAGTTTTTTGTTTTCCGTGTATAATTATTGACGTTATAACGTGATACTTTCACAACGTCATAACGTCTCGCATATGAAAAATGAACTCACCCAAAGGCAGCGTCTCTTTGTTGAAGCATACATTGGAGCGTGTAACGGAAATGCACGGGAAGCGGCGCGGGCGGCTGGCTATTCGGGCGATGACAACGCCTTATCGCAGCGGGGCTTTGAATTGGTGCGTAACCCAAAGATAGCGGAGCTTGTCGGCGTGCGCGTCCAAGAGGCTGTAATGCGTGCTAACGAAGTCCTTTCGGAACTCTCTGCGATTGCTAAAGCCGATTGGAAAGACTTTCTGGAAATCCGGCGCGACAAAGAAGGCGAAATAATTTCCGCGACTCTCAAACTTAGCGACAAAATTAAATCACTGGAATTGTTAGGCAAATACCACAAATTATTTAGCGACCGCGTTGACTTAAATGTTCAGGTGAATGACTGGCGCGACGAAGCCGCAAAATATGGATTATCAACCGATGACATTATCAAACAAATACAGCCACTTATCGCAGAATCCGCTTTGGAATCAGGCGGTCCGAGCGGCGATTAAAGAACGCCTCGAACTTGAAAAAAGCGACGCCGTGTTAATGGCGGAACGCGCCGGAATTGTCCCGGATGCGTGGCAAGCCGATTTGCTGCAATCAAACGCGCGGCAGATGATTTTGCTTTGCTCGCGTCAATCCGGCAAATCAACTATTACTTCGATTCTGGCACTGCACCAGGCGATTTACGCGCCGAACTCGTTAATCCTTTTACTTTCGCCGTCGCTCCGTCAAAGTCAGGAATTGTTTCGGAAACTTCAAAACTTTTACGGCGAACTCGAATCCGCCAATTTACCGACGGCAACCGAAGAATCGGCATTGAGAATGGAATTGTCGAACGGGTCAAGGATTATCGCTTTGCCGGGCAAAGAAGCCACGATACGCGGTTTTTCCGGCGTTTCCCTGCTCATCATTGACGAAGCAAGCCGCGTCGAAGATGCGCTTTATCAGAGCGTCAGACCGATGCTTGCCGTTTCCGGCGGGCGCATCATTCTCTTATCTACTCCGTTCGGCAAACGCGGATTTTTCCATTCCGAATGGACGGACGGCATCGGCTGGCTGCGAACAAAGATTACGGCGGACAAATGCCCGCGCATAGACCGCGAATGGCTCGAGCGCGAACGGCAAATGATTGGCGATTGGTGGTATTTGCAGGAGTATTTCTGCGAATTTGTCGAAACCAGCGATTCGGTTTTCTCTTACGACGACATCCAAGCGGCAATCAGTTCGGACGTAAAACCATTATTTGAAAGGAGCGATTTAGAAATATGAGAAACGTAACCAGATACAGAGAAACCGAAACTATTTTAGAAATTGAGAAATCACTTTTTATCGGTTTAGACCTTGGGCAAGCACAGGACTTTTCAGCTTTAGCCGTTATCGAATGCGTTCGCTCGGTCAACGCATTCGACGGCAAAGACCAAATCACGGCATTAAACTGCATTCACCTTCAAAGATGGCAGCTTCGCACGTCTTACCCGGCAATCGTCGCCGACGTTGTAAGAATGATAAACGGACTGAAATCCGAACTTTCGCCGGATTACAAACCCGTCCTTGCCGTTGACGCAACCGGAGTTGGCGCACCGGTTGTTGACCTTTTCAAACGCGAGAAGATAAACGCCGAACTCAGACCGATTCAAATCGTCGGCGGCGCGAACGTCTCCGAAGAATTCGGAATGACCAGAGTGCCGAAACGCGACCTTGTATCGGTTGTTCAAGTCGGCTTGCAAAATAAAACGCTAAAGATTGCCGACGCGCTTCAACTTGCCGAAACATTAAGCCGCGAGCTGCAAAACTTCACGGTCAAGATTACGGACGCGGCAAACGACGTTTACGGCGCGTGGCGCGAAGGAACGCACGATGACCTTGTGCTTGCCGTCGCGCTCGCACTGTGGACTGCCAACAAACCGCCGTTTCGAATCGGCGAGAGGACGCGGCAAATTTTCAAACTGTTTCGCTAAATAATTTCATTAGCAGAAAACCAAAGTAGAAACCCAAAAATAAAAATTAGGAGAAAAACCAAATGACGGACGAACAAATAAAACAATCAATTGCACAAGGCGAGCAAGACAGCATCACGCTCGATTTCTCAAAATGGAGCGCACAGCGAATCCAGGCGAAACTTCCAAACGACCACAGCCTTTGGCGGCAAGAGCGCGACCGAACGCTTGCCCGGCAACAATCGGAGAACGCCGAAGCGCGGCGTCGGCATCTCGCCAAGCTCGACGACGACCGCAAAGCCAAACAAGCCGAAACGGACGCGCTAACTGAATTACAGTTAGCGCCGGAAAAGCGTCGGCTGCAAAACGAATGGCTGGCAAATAATCCGGGTCAAACGGCAGCGGACTTTGATAAAAAGGCGTGGCACTTGCTCAAAGAAAATCTAATCGAGCAGAAAAGCGCGGACATAATGAACGCCACAATCCAATCGCAAAAGGCAAGCGGTAGATATTCGCTTTGAGATAAAAAGCAAAAGCAACTTTGCCGGGCGCGAATCTTCAAACCCGGCAAATTGTTACCTTGAGACATTACGTCAATTGACGTAATGTCCGTTCATTTCACCTACGCGCACACGCGGACGGAATCGCTGAAAATTACTTGTTACATTTAAATGTAACTTCACCTACGCGCACACGCGAACAAAGTAAAAAGCCGTAAGTTTTGACACTCGCGGCTTTTTGTTGTTTTGTGCAATTTGATTAACTTTTTGCAATTTTCAGCACGGCTTTAATATGCTCCGGCGACGTTTCATATTTTGCGTTATCGGCAGAATTTGAACTGTTAATTATGTCATCCGTGCCGTGCAGTATCGCGTTATAAATTGGAACCGGCAAAAGCGGATTTTGCAGCACTTCGGAAATTGACGCGGCTAAGTTTTCTAATTGCTGGCAATCTTCGGATTCGTTGGATAAGTCTAAAACTTCCGGCGCGACGGCTGCGCCTCTGTATGCTGAATTTACTCTACTTACTTCTTGTGTTGCGACATTGCCGTCGGCTATTCCGTTGCTGTAATCCGGCATCCATTCGGCGAAGGCTTCGGATAGTTGAACCATAAATTGCAGGTTTTCTCGAAATTGCACGTCATTCCGAAACGCCTGTGAATCGGTTTGCATATCGAGCAGGCTTTGGGCATCGAGCGCGACTCTTATAAAGTAATTGATTGCGCCGATGTAATAAGAAGTGTAGTCATTTTGGGTATGCGCTTCTTCGCGTTTGTTGCTGTGCATCAAACCTGTTCGCAGTGAAATTGTCAGTTTCGTTTCTGTAAGTTTTTCTGTATTATTTTTCATTGTTGATAGTTCCTTTCCCAAAAGGGATTAAATGAGAGGCTTAGGATAGTTGGACGCTTTCCTAAGCCTTTCGTGTTTATCGAGTGCGTTCGATGTAGATTGCGACCAGTCGAGCGGCGGCGCGGTGCTTGCACGGAAAGCCGTTGGCAAACGCTTTGCACTGGCAAGTGCCGTTTGCCGTGTAAATCTCGCTGCTCGAATCCGACATCATTAAAAGGCTGTGTGATTCAAGCTCATACGTCATAAACGGATTTGTTTCGATTTCCGCCGTCGCTTTGGCAATGGCGTTAATCCAGCGGCGTCCGTTTGTTTGATTCGGGTTAATCCTGGCAATTGATTCGGCTGCGATTGTGCCTAAAATGTCTTTGTTGACTTCGGTTGCGACGTTCATTTTTGTAATCCTTCCTTTTGTTTATTACTTAATTGCTTAAGTTGATACAATCTTACTATCTCTAAAGTGGAATGTCAACTGTTAAAGTGGAATTATTAGAGAAAAAATCAAATTATTGTTTATAGGATTGTTTTATTCCACTCATTAAAGTAAAATAATTTTATGACAGGTAAAGAATTCAAAATTAAGCGTGTTACTTTCGATATGACGCAAGCGCAAATCGCCAAAGAACTCGATCTAAACCCGAACACTGTTAGCCGATATGAAACCGGCGACTTGCCGGTTCCAAAACTGGTGGAACTTTCAATGGAAACAATCGAACGCCGATTAAGCGAAAAAGAATCTACCCAAAAATAACGCTGCGATGTTATCACGTTATAACTTTTTAACGTTATGAAGGTAATTAGTTTTGTTACGCAAAAAGGCGGAAGCGGTAAAACGACGCTCTGCATTAACTGCGCAATTGCCGCCGTGCGCGGGCGAAGGCGTCGCATCCTTATTCTCGATATGGATAACCAGCGTTCGGCAGGAAATTGGTATCAGCAACGCGAAGAGGGCGAGCCGCAGCTTGTCAATATCACAGCCGCCGAACTACCAAAAGCCATTGCCATTGCCGCGAAACAATTTGATTTTGCTTTTATTGACACGCCCGGACGCGATGAACCGGCGCAGGCGTCCGCGATAATGCAGTCTGATTTCTGCGTTATTCCCTGCCGTCCGTCGCCGACTGACTTACAGGCAACACCGGCAACCGTTGCCACTATCAAGCGATTAGGCAAGCCTTTTGCCTTCGTGCTGGCGCAGACTCCGCCGCGTTCGTTTCGCGTGCGTGAAGCGTCCGCGGCATTAAGTAAATTGGGCGATGTCTGCCCGGTCCACATCGTTACTCGAAACGTTTATCAAGATGCGCAAGGCACAGGGCTTGGTGTTATTGAATTTGAACCGGAAGGAAAAGCCGCCGACGAAACAGCACGGCTCTGGCAATGGATTCAGAAGAAAATTAAATAAAATTTATGGCTAAACGAAAAACACTTGAGGATCTTTCATTGTCGGACACGGAAATATCTGAGCGGACAATTGAGCCGAAAACAGATGACGCGCCCGGAAAGCGCAAGAAGCACACTTCCCTGTATTTATCCGAACCCGTGCGCAGACAGTTGCGAGCTATTGCCTATCACGAAGAAGTTAAACAGCACGCTTTACTAATCGAGGCAATCGACTTGCTTTTCAAATCACGCGGCGCGAAATCAATCAAGGAGCTTGAAGAGGCATCGGAATGAGATGCTAACGCTCTGACGTTTTAACGTCATAAGGTCATAAGGTCATAAGGTTATAAGTTAAAGGGAGTAAGTATAAGGACTAAAAGATGTCAAATAAAAATCAGGATATAACTGCAAACGAAAAAAACGTTGAACTGACTGAAAAAGCGCTTCGGCTCGTCAACTCAATCGAAAAAGATGTTTACAAATTTACCGAGGAATTGTTCCCCGAAGTTAAAATCCCTGAAGACTGCGACCTTTTAACTTACGCAACGATCGCCAAAAACCACCTCGAACTAAATAAACTGCTGAATAGGCGATCGTCTCCTGAAGAAATACAAAGTGTAACTGTTAAGAGCAGGCAGCCACTGAAAACCGTT